>Ga0153994_1000085_pt1 | contig 44548 bp, 39 predicted proteins | sample TSNC078MetaG_FD_104735 | JGI IMG/M metagenome (GOLD analysis project Ga0153994, IMG submission 104735) | Attine ant fungus gardens microbial communities from North Carolina, USA - TSNC078 MetaG | ecosystem: Host-associated > Fungi > Mycelium > Unclassified | place: USA: North Carolina, Lumber...
TGCAGCCACCGCACTCACGGTACGGACGATGCTGGCCGCAGACACCGCACGCGCCGCACGCACTGCACGCACCGCACGCACCGCACGCACCGGGGCATGGTGATTCCCCGGCGCGTGCGTATCCAGTTGTCGCGGTTCAGGCTGCTGTGGGTGGGCTGTTCCCGCCGATCGGGTGCTGATACGGGTCGATCGACATCGGCGGATAGAACACCGACTTCCGATCCGGGCCAATCTCCACCCTCCACTCGGTGTGGTGCAGCGTCCGATGATGATGACCGCACAACAAGATCAGATTATCGAGATCCGTTGGGCCACCATCATTCCAATGAACAATATGGTGAGCATCGCACCACCCCGGGGGTGTTCCACACCCCGGAAACGCGCACCCACCATCACGCACCGCCAACGCCCGCCGCTGCGGAACCGTCGCTGTTCTCGCTTCCTTACCGCAGTCGAGCGGAACACCATTCTCATCCAACAAGATCCGGGTGATCGTGCAGTCGCAGGCCAGCATCCGGGCGGTGTCGATACTGATCGGGCCCACCCAATCCGTCCACGCGAACCCGAGTTCCTGAGTTGATGGCAGGAGGTCTTTCAGAGCTTTCAGGTCGGTCATGTCTTTCGCACTGGCGGTGATCGTGATGTGCGGTTTCACCCCGCCTTCGATCGGACCCAATCCCGCCCGCTCGTACCGGCGCAGTAGTTCGCAGAACCCGTCGGCCCGGCGTAATGCCGGCGTGCGGGTGTCCTTGACACCGTCCTTCTCCGGCGTTGGAGCGGACAGGCTCGACAACAACGTGATCAGACGCGCCCCGTTCACAGCATCCAGATCACCCTTCACCGACACGCGCCCGTACAAACCTTTCGACGCGTAGAACTCGTTACGCTCCGAATCCTCCCCGACCGGGACCCCGTCCTCACGTGTGCCGTACTGCTTCTCGATTCGGCGGATCGCCGCCCGCACCGCATCACAATCGGCAACGTTCTTCGACGCCAACGACAGCAAAATCCCCCGGGCCTTGTCGACATCGGCCAGGGTCATGTTCTTGGGCGGATGCTGACAAAACGACGCCACCTGACGGGCTTTCAACGCATCCACATCACCACGATGAAACGCGTCGCCCACAACGGGTTCGAGCATCAACAACCGCGCCAACCCGACCAGCAGACTGCACTCACCGATCTCCAGATTCGTCGAACCATGCAACCACTGCGCGATCGCCCGAAAACCCTTCCCGCCGAGAACCTCACGGGAAAACATCTCCACGATCAACAACACCATCCGCGACTGCAACTCATGCCGGACACGCACCAGATCCAGAACCTCACCCTTGAGGCCCTCACCATCCAGCTGCCACGCATCCCGACTGTCCATGCAGCAATCATATTCGAACACAGTTTCGAATACAAGGGATAGGGAAACGAAACTAGCTGCTAATCAACAACTTTCGCATTCCAGGCGAAACGGGCAGGTTCTTGGGCCGCGGAGGTAGCCTCGACTCGGCCACCGATAAAGGGCCGGACAAGATCCAGCGGCAAGGGGAAGACAACAGTGGAGTTGTTCTCACTACCGATCTCGTGAAGCGTCTGCAGATAACGCAATTGCAGGGTGGTCGGATTGCGACTGATCACCTCGGCCGCCTCGGCGAGCTTGGCCGAAGCCTGAAATTCGGCGTCGGCGTTGATGATCTTGGCTCGCCGTTCACGTTCGGCCTCAGCCTGCCGGGCGATGGCGCGCTGCATGTTGGCTGGGATCTCGACGTCCTTGATCTCCACGGTGGTGACTTTGACTCCCCACGGCTCGGTCTGCTGGTCGATGACCTTCTGCAAGTCCTCGTTGAGGCGTTCACGTTCGGACAGCAGCGAGTCCAACTCGGCCTTACCGAGAATGGAGCGCAGTGTGGTCTGGGCGATCTGCGAGGTGGCGGCCAGAAAGTCCTCGACCTCGACTATCGAACGGTCGGCGTCGACGACCCGAAAGTATGTGACGGCGGTAACCTTCACCGGAACGTTGTCGCGGGTGATCACTTCCTGGACCGGTATTTTCAGCGTGACGGTTCGCAGACTGACCCGCTCCATGCGATCGATCGCCGGCACCAGAATGACCAGGCCAGGACCCTTCAAGGTGATCAGTCGACCGAGGCGGAACACCACCGCGCGCTCGTACTCACGCAGGACTCTCACCGACATACCCACAAGGACTGCAATCAGCACGACAAACACGGACAAGACGACAAGCACGGTGGTCATAGCGGCAGCTCCCACGGTTCACGACGGCGCACTTTCAGAGTCAGGCCTCGAACCTGCTCTACGACGACGGATTCACCCACGGCGGGAACAGAATCGTCGTACCCGAATTCCATTCGTGCACGCCATAATCCGCCGTCAAGCTCGACCTGACCCTGCGCACCAGCCCAGCTGCGAACGGTCGCGTCGGAGCCGACAAGAGATTCCGTCCCGGTACGCACGGGCGCGCGGCGCGCGGTGAGCGCTTTTCGGCTCGCAACCGCCACCACGCCCAGGCCGACCACCGCGACCCCCGCCGTCACCGGGATCGCGATCGATTGGCCGATACCGTCGGACGTGAAGAGCATCCAGACGCCCGCACCGATCATGAGTGCTCCGAGCGCACCGAGCACCCCCGCGGTTGGGGCATGCGCCTCGACCACGATCAACAGGACGCCCAGCAGCAGGGCAACGACACCGATCGTCGTCATCACTCGTCTCCACGCTCACGAGGACGCGGTCACGTCGCGTAGCCATTGTGCGATCGCGCCCTCGACTTCAACGGTAATCACGTTCGGCCGGATCTGCCACAAACGCTTCACGCCAGTTCAGAGAAGCACTTCACCGATCTGTCGCGCAGTCACCTTGGCAAGGTCGGCGAGGAACGGAATCCGTTCGTCGATCATCAGCTCGACCGGACCACGAAGCCCGAGAGCGTAACGCACAGAGCCTGATCCATCGATGATCGGAATTCCGATCGTTCGGAAATCCGGGGTCAACTCTTCGTCGTTGAATCCGTATCCTCGCTCGCGGGTCAACTCCAGTTCCCGGCGGATACCGGCAACATCGGTGATCGCGCGCTGGGTAGTCGCTTCACGTGGCAGCGCGGCGAGCTCGGAATCGTCGACATCGGACCAAGCCAGAAAGGCTTTCCCCAGGGCGCTCGCGTGCAAGGGAAGTCGAACACCCTGTAGCACATGTCCGTCGGCCTCGCGCCACCGACTGAACCCGAGCAACACCACCTCACTTCCGCTTCGCACTGCCAGGGAGGCGGATGCTCCTGTCGTCGCGGCCAATTGCTCCAAATAGGGCTCGGACAGATAGATCCGATGCTGCCGGTAGGAGACCTGTCCGTAAGCCGCCAGCGCCGCGCCGATGCGATACCGACTGGTTGCGTCGTCCTTCTCGAGGAACCCCGCGTCGACGAGCGACTGCAGCAATCGATGCGTGGTGCTGACCGCAAGCTCCTGTCGCCGCGCAACTTCCGAGACTCCCAGTTCTTCGCCACTGCGAAAACATGTGAGCAGGGTCAGGGCACGGGTTACCGTCTGAACTCCCGCGCCGCGTGCGTCCGTCACGAACGATCCTTTCGCTGTGGCCTGATCGACCTGAGAATCGGACGCTAACACGGACCCAGCAGTCCGGCCATCCTTTCCATCAGGCGGAAAGGAACTAGGCGAGGACCTACAAAAGCCCAGATGAACAGACTTCCGATGTTGTCAAGATTTCCAATCTCCAGAAAACAAACGGGGGTAAAACGGACACGCACCCAATAGCGTCATCGTCGTCAGTTCTGACGAATCAACGCCTGAAGGAGCCACATACATGTCCCGCTTCCGCCGACTGCCACGAGCTGCCGCTGCGCTCGCCCTGATCCCGCTGGCCGGGTTGGCGGTGGCGTGTGGGTCTTCCGATTCCGACAGCGCCGCAGGCAATTCCAGCGCCGACTTCACGCTCAAGGTCTTCGATCCCGGAAACTCCGGTGCCATCGCCGTCGGCAAGCGCGACGGAACCTACGACGAGGCGCTGGCACCGCTGGGCGCAAAGATCGAATGGGTCAAGACCACGCCGGGATTCAGCTCCAACCTCAAACTGTTCAACAGCGGTGAGCTCGACATCCAAACCGGCGCATACAGTCCCGTCGTCGGCGCACTGTCCAAGGACGTGGGTGTCCGCATCTTCGCCACGTCGGACCCCTACAACAAGGACCAGGCCGGCATCATCGCCACTCCGGAATCCGGCATCAAGACCGTCGCCGATCTGGCCGGCAAGCGCATCGCCGTCAACCCGGCAGGTAAGGGCGAGTACATCACGCTGAAGGCCCTGACACAGGCCGGAGTGCCGATCGATTCCGTCGAACGCGTTCCGCTGCAACAGGCAGACGCCGCGTCGGCGTTCTCCACCGGACAGGTCGACGCGTGGGCATCGTTCCTGATTCCGTACCAGGAGGCCAAGGCCAAGGGTGCGGTCGAGATCGCAACCGAGGCGAGCATCGACTCCGTGGACAGCACCATCATCGCCGGCCGCACCGCGATTCTCGAAGAGCATCCCGAGGTGGTCCAGAAGTTCCTCGAGGTCACCCAGGAACTCACCGCGAAGCAGCAGGCCGACCCGGCAGCGTTCGAGAACGTCTTCGAACAGACCGGTCCGCGCGCTCTCTCCGGACAGCGACTCGACGACGCGATCACCCTGGGCGGCCAGATCACCAACTTCCGCTACCCGACTGCAGCCGACGCTACCGACCTCGAATCCATCTCCACGCTGTTTGCCGAGAACAAGGTGATCCAGCAGCCGCTCAAGGGTAGTGACGTGATCTTCGACCTCCAGGGCGCTGTGGCAGGTTCAGCAGCGGCAGCGCCCACCACCGAGGGGAAGTGACCCGATGGTGACGCTGACCCGCCCCGCTCGAACGGCGCCGCAGTCAGTGGAGCATCCACAACTCGAAACGCCGCGCTACCGGCGCAATCGCACCCGACCTAAGTGGATTTCGATCCCCCTCCGCTTCCTGGTTCCGGCTCTGTTGGTCGCGGGATGGTGGATCGGGTCGGCTACCGGACTGATTCGAGAGGAGATCCTGGCCGGACCTCCCGCCGTGTGGACGGCCTTCGCCGAGCTGTACCAGTCGGGCCAGTTGGTCGACTTCGGTCTCGCGTCGCTTCAACGTGCTGCACTCGGTGTTTCGGTCGGCGTGATCGTCGGATTGGTGCTCGGGGTACTCTCCGGCCTCTCCTCGCTCGGCGAAGAACTGATCGACGGGGCCATGCAGATCAACCGCGCGGTTCCGTTCCTCGCGCTCGTTCCGCTGTTCATCGCCTGGTTCGGTATCGACGAAACCTTCAAGGTAGTGCTGATCGCGGTCGCTACCGTCGCCCCGATGTACGCGTACACCTACCTGGGAGTGCGCGGGGTCGATCGCAAGATGGTCGAAGCGGCACAAGGTTTCGGCCTGACGGGTTGGCGACTGGTGTTCGGAGCAATTCTTCCGACCGCCCTCCCCGGCGTTCTGATGGGGCTTCGGATCTGCCTCTCGCTGAGCATCACGGGATTGATCGCAGCCGAGCAGGTCGGCACCCGCGAGGGCATCGGATATCTGGTGACCCTGGCGCAGGAATACAACCGCACCGACTACATGGTTCTGTGCATCGTCATGTATGCGGCGCTGGGCCTGATTTTCGACGCCGTGGTCAGATTGATCGAGCGGTACTCCATGCCGTGGCGGAGATTGTCGGTGGCACGATGACGAACACAGCCATCGGCTCGCTGCCATCCACCGAAGCACCTCTGCCGCCGTTGGCGACCCGTGAGCGGACCGGCACCACTGCGGCCGAGCGACGGGCCGGTTCACCAGTAGCGGTCTCACTGACCGGGGTGCGTAAGTCGTTCGGCGACAAGACCGTTCTGGGTGGCATCGACCTCGAGATCACTCGCGGCGAGTTCGTCGTCCTCCTCGGCCCCAGCGGAACGGGCAAGACGACACTGCTGCGCGTGCTCTCCGGACTGGAAGCACCGGACAGCGGTGAGGTGCTGGTCCCGCGCGACCGCACAGTCGTCTATCAAGAACCACGATTGATACCGTCGAAGCGAGTTCTCGCCAATGTCACAGTCGGACAGAAGCGCTCACGGCAGGTGACCGACAACGCACGCAACGCACTCTCCGAGGTCAACCTCGCGGACAAGCACCGTGCCTGGCCGGCCACGCTCTCCGGTGGTGAGGCCCAACGCGTCGCATTGGCTCGCGCCCTCGTTCGCGAACCTGAACTGCTGCTACTCGACGAACCCTTCGCCGCACTCGACGCCCTCACGCGACTCCAAATGCAGGATTTGGTAGGCGATCTGGTCGCCCGCCACCGTCCCGCGGTATTGCTGGTCACGCACGACGTCGACGAAGCCGTACGACTTGCCGACCGGGTACTCATTCTCGACAAGGGCGGGTTTGCCGTGGACGTCGACATCGATCTGCCACGCCCCCGCGACCGGAACGATCCCGAATCATTGCGCTACCGAGCGAGCTTCCTGAAGGAACTCGGCGTCGGACGCACCTTCCCCGACGGACAGGACAGTCATGACATTGATCGCTGATTCCGCAATCGACACACTCTGGTACACCCGCTGCCCCGTTCCCACCGCCAGCGGCCTCGCGAACAGCCTCGGATGGCTCGACCGGACGGCAACCGAATCCGGAGTGCGTTTCGGCGTACTACAAGATGCCGGACCGGAATTGGCAGTACGCCATTTCGACCACCATCTCTCCGGACTCATTCGCGAAGGTGGCAATGTCCCGGCACTGGCCGCGCGTGCCAGTGGTTCTCCGACGAGGCTCATCGGGCTCACCTGGATCGACGAGGCCCAGGCGATCCTGGTGCGTGGAGACTCCGACATCCGAGAAGCAGGCCTGCTGGCCGGCGCCCGGATCGGAATCCCGGCGTGGGCGGCCGATCAAGCCAGGAGCTTCCCCCGCGCCATGGCCTTGCACGGGTTCGCCTCCGCGCTTCGACTGGGCGAGTTGAGTTTTGCCGACGTCACCCTCGTCGAGGTTGCAACGACGGCAGCACCTGAGGTCCGCACCGCCTCCTCGACCCGCAACACGACGTGGGGTGTCGAATCCTTGCTGCGCGGTGACGTCGACGCCATCTACGTCAAGGGCGCCCGCGCCCAGGAAGTTGCCCGCGAACACGGCCTCGCCGTAGCTGTCGACCTCGATTCCACTGCATCCCTTCGTGATCGCGTCAACAACGGCACTCCACGTCCGATCACGGTTCATGCCGATCTCCTCGAACAACGTCCGGACGTCGTCGTGGGGTTCCTCGCCGAGAGTCTAAGGGCGGCAGACTGGGCGGCGGCCAACATAGACGAGGTTCGAGCCGTTCTGCAGACCGAAACGCAGTCGGGGCCCGAGGGCGTCGTGGCAGCGTACGGCGAGAATTTCCACACCGGACTGCATTTGAGCCTGTCGGACGAGCGTGTCGATCTGCTCGGCGTGCAGAAGCAGTTCCTCTATGCGCACGGCTTCCTCGCCGCCGACTTCGACCTGCAGTCCTGGGTGGCGCACGAACCCCTCGAACAGGCACGCGCACTTGTCGCCGCTCAGAAAGACACACTCAAATGACCGAGGTCTACTGGGAGCTACCCTCGCGCGGCGACGGACGCCGGGCAGTGGCCGCACTGAACAGTCGAGGCGGATTCGGCGCACAACGCCCCACCACAATCGCGACCGATGTTCGCCCCGGAAACTTCGGGCCCTTCGACGAACTGGCGCAGATCGTTCTCGCCGCCGAACTGTCTGGCGTCGACGGCGTTGTCGCACCGTACGATCCGAATGGGGAAGAATCCTGGATCGTTGCCGCCGCCGCACTACGTCAGACGCGTCATTCGCGAGTGGTCGTGGAATTTCATCCCACTTTCGGCACTGCTGTCTACGCCGCCAAAATGTCTGCGACACTTCAGCGTCTGTCGGCAGGTCGTCTCGAGTGGCGAGTGAAGGTCGATACTGACGCCGAAGATGCCACCGCTCGCGGAGACGTGGTTCGAGGAACCGACCGCTACGCGCGCGCCGCGGAGTTCCTGACCGTCGCCCGTGGCGTATGGAACGAGGAACAAATTCTGCCAGGCGGATTCGGCGGCACGGGTTACGACTTCGACGGCGAATACTACGACGTGCTCGGCGGCGGATTCCGAGGCATCTTGTCGGGACTCCCTTTTCCCCGAGTGCATCTGACCGGCGATTCTCCGGAAGCTCTGGAACTGTCCGCTCACCACGGCGACGTCCATCAGTTCACGCTCGCCGGTGACGAGCTCTCGACGCGGATCACGGCCCTCGACGACCGAGCGTCCGAACTCGGCAGGACTGTCGAGAAGGTGCTGCGCATCCCGATCATCGCGAGGGAGACAGCCGACGAAGCCTGGGCTCGCGTCGAACGGCAACTGAGAGAATCCGATTCCACTGCGTTCGAGATCGATCGGGGCGGCATCCTCTGGTCCGGATTCGACCGCATCGGCTACGAGCACAGCATCGGTCTTGTCGGAAGCTACGAGGAAGTGGCACAGCGACTCTCGTCGTATCGAGATCTCGGCGTGGACGGTTTCGTCCTGTCGGGTCGGCCACACATCGAAGAGCTGCACCGGGCGGGCGAGCATCTCCTGCACCTGGTCGATCCCGAGGGTCGGATCCGCAAGGAAGAGAAGGCCACCACAGAAGAGAAGGCCACCGCATGAGCATAGATTTCTACTGGCGGATCGGAATGGAGGGCGACCACGCGTCGCTTCGTACACCGCGTCGCTACAACCGCGGTGACGCCGGTGGATACGGGCCGGGCAACATCGCTCCCGCGATCCGGGGCGGCGAGTTGGACGGATACAGCTACATCGACCACATGGCCGCGGTGGCAAAGGCTTCCGAATCCGCCGGCTTCCTCGGTGGGCTGCTGCCGTCCTTCCCGATGACCGAGGATCCGTGGGCGACCGCCGCAGCGTTGGCCGCCGAGACCACCACGTACCGTTTCATGGTTGCGTTCCAACCGGGGTTCCTTCACCCGGTCCAGGCCGCGCGGATGTCGGCCAGTCTGCAGCGCGCAACCGGTGGACGTCTGGTCTACAACATCATCAGCGGCGGAGGTGGAGCGCCTCAGCTGTGGTGGGGCGACAAGGTCGACCACGACGATCGCTACACCAGGACATCCGAGTTCCTCGATGTCCTCAAGGGTGTGTGGGACGGTGAACCTTTCGACTTCGACGGTCGCTTCTTCCAGACCCACGGCGCCGCACTGCCACCCGGACTGGCCGGCCAACCGTTTCCCGAGGTGTACTTCTCCGGATCTTCGGCCGCAGCCGTCGCCGCCGCCGGACTGCACTCCGATTACTACCTTTCCTGGCTGGAGCCGTACGCCGATCTCAGAGCCAAGATCGACGGCGTGCGGGAGAACTCGGCCAAACTGGGACGCACGCCGAAATTCGCCGTACGCATCGACGTCGTAGCCCGGCACACCGAAGAAGCTGCGTGGGCCGAGATCGAGAAGGGGTGGGCTTTCGTCGACAAGGGCGCCGCCGACCGAGCAGCGCAGGGCGATTCGGTAGGAGCCGCCCGCATCAAAGGCTGGGTACCCGAACACATCACCGGCTACCGGGATCTGGAGGTGCAGCCCAACGTGTGGTGCGGTTTCAGCCTGATCCGCGGAGGCCCGGCGTTCGGACTGGTCGGCAGCTACGAGCAGGTCGCCGAAAGACTCGACGAGCTGCGCGAGCTGGGCGTCGACGCCTTCATCCTCGCCGGCAACCCGCATCTCGAAGAGGCATACCGCGTCGGCGAAGAAGTTCTTCCCCTCCTGCAGCGCACCCCGATCACACCTTCTGGACTGGAGACTCGATGACCACCACCGAAACTCGACTCGACGCCGATACTGCAGCATTCGTCGAGGAAGCGCGCAAAGTAGCAGACAAGGCATTCGACGTCTTCCGTAAGACCGGAACGGTTGCAGCCAACGGGACCGTCAACTTCGTCGAACGCGTGCCCGGTACCGAAATCGCAGTCGCCCTGAACGATCCGGGACCGTGGGCGGACGATCCGTCGGTGTCACCGGTGGTCGCCACCTTCGACGGAGAAGTGCTGTCCGGCAACGGATCGGCCGGTTTCGTCACCGGCTACGCGTCCGTCTTCCGTCAGCATCCGGAAATCACCAGCGTTGTCCACATCCACACTCCGTGGCTCGGCGGTTGGGCACAGACTCATCGGACGCTCCCCATCCGCTATGCGGCTTCGCAGAGGCTGACGCTCTCCCGAGAGATTCCGCCGCACATCGATCGGTCCCGTTCTGCCGGCGATTTCATTCTCGAGCGTCTCGAACACGATCCCGATCTGGTGGCGATCTTCGAAGCCAACGGCGGGGTCAACGTCATCGGCCGCAGCGGGTTGCTCGACCTCGCGAAGTTCGTCGTCCTCCTCGAGGAAGGCGCACAGTTCCAGGCGATCGCCGAATCCCTCGGCGGTTCGGTCGAATTCGATCCGTCCAACCTCGCCGTCCAGTGGGGCCGTAGCGGGCTCGCCGACGAGGCGCGCCGACGCGGCCTCATCTAGCCACCTCCATCACTGATTCAGAACAGGAAACCGTAGATCTCATGACCGTTCGCGTCGGATACTTCCCACACAACAATTCACTGTTCGTTCTGCGCCACACCGGAATCCTCGAACGTCGTCTCCCGGATGTCGAGTGGGTGGACCTGCGCGAGCTTCCCGCCAAGCCCGCAGTCAACCCGGAGAACGCCTTGCCGACCCTGCACTCGGACTGGCTGTTCGAGGAGGGCGGATACGACGTGATCGGAACCGGATTCACGCCGCCCGTCACCGGATTGGCTCAGGGCCGCGATCTCGTCTACATCGGAATTTCCGGCCCCCGCGTGGAGAACGGGCGCCTGGTAGTCAAAGCAGAGTCCGAGATCAACACGGTAGAGGACCTGCGCGGCAAGCGAGTCGGCATCGCGCACGGATCGTGGCAGACCACACTTCTGTTGTTCGCCTTGGATCAGGCGGGGCTGACCTGGTCCGACATCGTCCCCGTCGATACCGACGTGCGCGGTGGTGGAGCGGATCTCGTCGACGGCACCATCGATGCCTGGGTAGGTGCGTACCCGGGGCTGACGGACATCGAAGCGAACCACGAGCCGCGCACGCTGATCGCCACCGACGGGCTCTTCAGCCACCCCTCACTGTGGTTCACCCGGCGCGATTTCGCGGAGACCAATCCGGAGGCCCTTCAGGCGATCATCGAGGCTCTGCAGGAATCCGATGCGTGGATCGAAGCCAATCCCCGCGAAGCCGCGCAGATCTTCGTCGACGACGTCGAGAAGCGTGGTGGGTCCGCAAGCCTCGATGCCTGGGAAGCTGCACTGCGCGGACGTCCTTTCGGCGTCAACCCGGTCACCGACGAGTTCCTCGACGAGCAGCAGCGGGCGGCCGATCTCCTGCTGAGCAACGGACTACTGCCGAAGGCGGTCACCGTCCGCGAAGCAGTCGTGCCGTGGATCAGCGAGTTCGTCGGTTCGGATCGTTCGTCGATCTGATGACCCACAGCTGACAGATCAGCTTCACACGTGACAGATACCGGACGGTCTGCCATTGTGAAGAGATGCGGCGGCGCGTGGGTGAGAGTTGGTCCACGCGACCAGTCTCAGGGGTAACCCCTGGGTCGGCCAGAAGAATTGGATACTGCGTCCACCGGCGCTCGGCACGCTCCGCGTGCTTGCCGCCGCTCCGGACAAAGGATTTGGTCACCCCACGCCGCCGCATCTCGGGCTCGATCCATGCGTGACTTCGAGCTCGATCCCGAGTTGGCGCGGCGTCTGGCAGTTGCGGCCGCTGACGCTCCATGGACACTCGGTGGACTCGAGGAGGCGTTCGGAACAGTCCACGGTGTGTCGGCGACATCGCTGGCCGTCCGGGTGCTCGATCTCATGCCCGCCCCACCGTTCGAACCTCAGACTCTGTACCGATTGCTACGCGAACTGCCGCGGCTTCGACCCGTCCCGGTCTCGATGGACACCAACGAATCCTCGGTGTGGCGGTTCGACGTCCCGCGCTACAACACCAGTGCGGACCTGGCGCGTTCACTGGATCTGACGATCTCCGAACTCGAGTGGTTCTCCGACCGTGGGGAGTGGCTGCGCACGAAACCATTGCAACTGCGCCACTACCGGCCGATGCAGATCAGCAAGAAGGCCGGGGCTCGCCTCCTCGAGATACCCAAACCCCGGTTGCGGGAAATCCAGCGCAAAATTCTGCGCCGCATCCTCGACCAGGTGCCCGCGCACGACGCAGCTCATGGGTTTGTTCGCGGACGAAGTCCACTGACTTTTGCAGCGCCGCATGCACAATCGGAAATCGTGATCGGCGTGGATCTCATGCAATTCTTCCCGTCGATCACCGGAAACCGTGTTCACGCGGTCTTCGCCGCTCTCGGTTACCCACCCGCCGTGGCAGGAGTGCTCACCGGATTGTGCACTGTTGCAACACCTGCCGATACACTGCGCGGCCTACCGTACGCACAGGCCTCACAGCTACGCACCGCGCATCTGCCACAAGGCGCGCCCACCTCGCCGGCACTGGCGAATCTCGTCGCGCGCACATTCGACATCCGCTCGAGCGCACTCGCACAGGCGAACTGGCTCACCTACACCCGATACGCCGACGACCTCGCCTTCTCCGGAATCGAAATAGCCGACGTCGGCACCCTCCTCTGGACGATCAAGCAGATCGCCCAGGACGAAGGGTTTGACGTCCATCCGCGAAAGATCAAGGTGATGCGCCCTCATCGACGCCAACACCTCACCGGGCTGGTGATCAACGACCAACCGTCGTATCCGCGTGACGACTACGATCGCCTGCGCGCTCTGCTGCACAATGCAGCCAATACCTCCGCGCAGGAACAGAATCGAGCGGGAGTCGAGCACTTCCGCGCCCACATCTACGGCCGGATCGCGCACATCGGCGAAACCAGCACTACGCGCCGACGCACGTTATTGCGGTTGGCCGACCGTGTCGATTGGGGTGCCGAGATTCTCGAGTCGGACTAACCCATGAATCTCAGCGGTTCACGACCAATTCCGCGGCTGAGGCGAGGGGGACTATCGGATACAGCGGCGACTCGTCCTCGGGGACCAGGGCGGTCGGCCCGTAAATCCAGTCGGTGTAGGTGTAGTCCTGTGTTCCGCGGGCTCGCAGCAACAGATTTCGCTGCTGCCGTTCCGCTCCGTCAAGGTGCCACAGCTCGCCCCAGACGCGGGCCGTCGTCAGTACCCGGCGGCAATGCTCAGGGCGAACGGCCTCATAGGCCGCGAGAGCTGCGTCCCAGTCGATCACGCCGTCGGCACTCCGTAGACGAGCAACGTGTTCAGCGAGTACCCAGCCGTCTTCGATCGCCATGATCGCGCCCTGTGCCATGTACTGCAACGGCGGGTGTGCCGCATCTCCGAGCAAAGCGATCCGGCCCGAAACCCACGTCATGATCGGGTCGCGGTCGTACATCCGCCACCACTTGTCACGCCACATGAACGGGATACCTTCGCGCACCTCCGAGCAGGACTCAGCGAATGCCGCGTCGAGTTCATCAGGTGTGCCCCAGTCCTCCTCGCCTGCAATTGCTTTCGGTGACTCGAAGACGGCAACCTGGTTGAGCATCTCGCCGCCGCGAAGGCCGTAGTGCACAAAGTGATGCCCCGGCCCGACGTAGACCACGACCTCCGACAGATCGACGGGACGGTCGGCCAAATCCGCCACCGGAACCGTGCCACGGTAAGCGACATAAGCGGACGACACAGGTTCGTCGTCGACCAACAGCTTGCGTGCAACCGAGTGCAAACCGTCAGCGGCGATGACCACACCGGCTTCGTGCACCTCACCACTCGAAAGACACACCTGCGCACCGGCCTCGGAATTCTCGTAGGCAACAGCCTTGGCGTCGGTGACAAGTTCGACTCCGGCACGCTCGCACGCACGCAGGAACAGTCTGTGCAAGTCGCTACGGTGGATGACCAGGTACGGAAACCCGTACCGGCGTTCGAGATCGGTCAGGTCCAGCTTCGTCAGCTCCGACGCGTCGACGGCATCACGCATCACCATCGACGTGGGCACGACGCCAAGGCTTTTGGCCTCGTCCAATAGACCGTACTCGTTCAAGATGCGGGTGCAGTTCGGTGCGAGCTGCAGGCCCGCGCCCACCTCACCGAATTCGGCGGACCGCTCGAGCACTCGCACGGTAAGACCCTGTCGCGTCAGGGCAAATGCTGCACTGAGACCGCCGATGCCGCCACCGACGACAATGACGTCAGGTGTGTTCATGATGTGCTCCGTTCACAGCCACGCCGGTAGTACCGGCACGGGAGATCCGTCAGTTGTCGACAGATCGTGAGGGCGGCCGCTCAGATAGGCGACCAGGTCGGCAAGCGGACCGGTGACGCTAACCGGTGCATCCGCGCCGGGAAGGTCCCACACCGCTGATGCGTCGGCAGCTTCGAGCCGAAGCGCCACGCCAGGCACCGCGCTGCGCTTGCCCACGATGTCATTACCAAGCGCCACAAGGAAATCGGCCGGTAGATCGGCGAAGGTGACGCCAGTACCGAGATCAACGGCATGGACGCACACCTCGCGTGCCCGCATCCACGGGATCTCCGTGGCTGGGACGGTCCGACCCTGGGCTGTCACGATCAGCTGTGCCCACTGCTCGTCGGAGAGTGACGCCATTGCAGCGTCGAGCTTCTCGGCCGAGGACCGCGGCCACGCGAGCAGAGTGGCCGCCGGCAACTGGGAACCTTCCTCGATCCCGCGGGCGCGGGCGTCGGAGGAGGCGTACATCGGTGTCTCCTCGCCGGTTTCGGCCCAATGGACGAGGTTACGGAGCGCTTCGGCGTTGGCGGCGACGTGAGCGAGAAGGTGGCGCCGACCCCAGCCCGGAAGGCCAGACGGCGCCGCCACACCGGCGTCGTCGAGTCCGGTGACGCCGCTCAGGAACAGCTGCGTCCCGTGCTCCATCCAGCGCCGGGCGTCAGTCATTCCTTCACCACCTTGTTGGTGCACGCACCGAGACCCGAGATTGCAGTAACAACGCTCTCGCCCCCGAGCAGGTAGACCTTCGGATCGCGGGCATGGCCGACACCAGCGGGGGTTCCGGTTGCGATCATGTCGCCCGGATTGAGGCGCGTGATGGTCGAGATGTACTTCACGAGCGTGATCGGGTCGAAAAGCAGTGTGCCGGTGTCATCACGCTGCATTACTTCGCCGTCGACGGTTGTCGTGACCTCGAGAGCCGGGCGGACTCCGCCGACCTCGTCCGGCGTCACGAGGAACGGTCCGACCGGAGTCGTGGAATCCCAGATCTTGCCCTGGGTCCACTCGATCGTGCGGAACTGCCAGTCGCGCACCGACACATCGTTCATGACGGTGAAACCGGCGATCGCAGCCTCGGCCTGAGCGTCGTCGGCGCGGCGCACCTGCTTGCCGATGACGATGACCAGCTCGACCTCCCAGTCGAAGGCCTCGGTCTCGTCCGGCCGGACGATGTCGTCGTTCGCGCCGATCAGGCTGTCGGCGAACTTCGGGAACAGCGTCGGATACGACGGGAGTTCGCGGCCCATCTCCTTGATGTGATTCGTGTAGTTGTGACCGACACAAATGACCTTCGACGGCTGCGGCACTACCGGTGCGAAGTCTGCACCCTCGAGCGGGTAGGTGGTGGCATCGTCGGCCGATACAGCTTCTGCGCGACGCTTCCAATCCTCTTGGGCAAGAAAGATTCCCAGATCGCTCTCGCCGAGGTCGACCAGGCGGTCGCCGTCGAGCTTGACTGCGCGCGTCGTTCCGCCGGTGCGAATTGTCGTGAGCCTCATCGTGAAATCTCCATTCGGTTGAGCTGCAGTGCTTCGAAGACGGGTGCGTCGCCGAAGCGGAAAAGGTCGAGTGCGCCGGAATCCGAGTCCGTCTTTCCCGCTTCCGATTTCGCAGAGAACGGCGTCCAGGACGGAACGACGAACAGGTCGCCGCGCGTCACTGTCCAGGTGCGGTCGCCAACAGTCACCGTGCCGGAACCGTCGAACACCTGGTAGACGCTCGAGCCGGTCTCCTTCACCGGAGCGGTCTCGGCGCCGCGGACGATGCGGTGGAACTCGGTGCGCATCGTCGGCAGGACGTCGCCGCCGGTGTGCGGGTTGGTGTAGCGAACCGCCGCGTGGCCTGGTTCGACTGTGCCGCCGTAACCTTCGGCTTCGATCGCAAGCTGATCGCGCAGTGCACGGTCGGTGAACTCCCACTTGTACGAGAGCAGTGGGCTGCCGGGAGCGACCTGGGTGGCACTGAGCGGGCGCAGGCCGGGGTGACCCCACAAACGTTCGGACCGGGAGCGCTCGGGAGTGATGCGCTCGGCGTCACTGATCTCGTCGCGCCCGAACTCGAAGAACTGTGCTTCCGTCAGGTACTGGAACGGGATGTCCAGGCCGTCGATCCACGCCATCGGCTTGTCGGTGGCGTTGTGGTGGGCGTGCCAGTTCCAGCCCGCCTGCGGCAGGAAATCGCCGCGGTTCATCGAGACGGCGTCACCGCCGACGACCGTCCAGACGCCGGAGCCTTCGACGACAAATCGGAATGCGTGCTGGGTGTGGCGGTGCTCGGGAGCATCCTCGCCCGGCATCAAGTACTGGATCGCCGCCCACAAGGTGGGGGTGGAGAAGGGCCGGCCACCCAGTGACGGGTTCGCCAGCGCAATCGCGCGACGCTCACCACCGCGGCCGACCGGGACGATCTCGCCGGCTTGCTCGGCAAGGCGAACCAGGTTCTCCCACTTCCACAGGTGCGGGACAGCGCGCGAGCGCGGATGAGCCGGCATGAGATCGCCGATCTCAGTCCACAACGGCACCAACAGTTCTGACTCGAAGCCGCGGTACAGCTCCTCGAGCGCTGGGGTCACATCCGGCTGGCCTGGCGCGTCGACGGCGTGGAGCCGGACGGGGGAGTCGGTCGAAGTCATGACATAAGAGTGACTGGATTATTCAAGACAGAACACTAGATTCTGCTATACAGAATCATGGAGAAGCCACAGAAAACCCCGCCGGCGTATGCGATCGCCAGCGTCGACCATGCACTGAGATTGGCGACAATCCTGCAATTGGAGGGAAACCTGACCGTCGCGGAAGCGGCAGAGCGACTCGGGGTCGCCAGATCGACAGCACACCGGCTACTGCAAATGCTGGTCTACCGGGACTTCGCAGTGCAGCACCCCGGCCGTCAGTACGGCGCCGGGCCCGTCCTGGAACTGGCCGAACACTCGCGCTCCGCGACCTCGTTGCTGCGATCGGCCGCGCTGCCACACATGGAACTCCTGGTCCAGGCGGTCGGAGAGTCTGCCAATCTGACCATTCGCACCGGCGTCGAGGCCCGGTTCATCGTCTCGGTGGAGTCCGCTCAGGTACTGCGCGTCGGATCACGCGAGGGCATGGTCTTTCCGGCACACCGCCTTTCCGGCGGGTTGCTACTGCTCGCCGAACTCTCCGCCGACGAACTGGGCCAGGCCTACGAGAGCAGGTCAGACGCGGATGCGACCGACCAGCCGGATCTGCCGAAATTGCGTGCCGAACTGGCGCGGATTCACAAGCAAGGGTTTGCGGTCAACCAGGGCCGCTCCGAGCGCGGCGTCGTCGCCGTCGGAGTACCGGTGCGCGATGCCAACGGCAAAGCCCTTGCCGGACTGTCGGTTTCAATACCGTCCGTGCGCTACGACCGGCAGCAGTTGCCGTCCCTGGTGGCAACTCTGCGCATGGCTGCCGATCGCATCGAGGCTGACCTGGCACGCAGAACATTAATTTGACGCATGTTCCGCCATGCAAAATATGAGTTGGATTTATGTGACTGCAGTCACTTCACTGGGTGTATGCCCAATTCTCCCGCCACTTCCACCGTCGACTTGTTCGCCGACGACGTCCTGACCGATCCCTATCCGATTTACGCCGAACTCCGCGAACTCGGCGCAGCGGTGCACCTGACCACCAATGACGTCTACGCCCTGACGCGCTACGACGCGATCCGCGACGCGTTGGCTGATCCCGGCACGTTCTCGTCCCGCAGCGTCGGATTCAACCCGATGGTCAACGAGGCATTACAAGGCACGTCGCTGGCGTCGGATCCACCTGTTCACACCGAACTACGGGCGACACTGACGGAGAACCTCTCCCCACGTGCGTTGCGCGGGCTCGCGGGCCAGATCCAGACCAAGGCCGACGCCCTGGTCGCGGACCTGGTTACCCAGGGATCGTTCGACGCCATCGATGCGCTGGCACGCGCATTCCCCCTCGAGATCGTCGCCGATCTGATCGGCTTCACCGGCTCGGTGCGCAACGACATGCTGCGCTGGGGACAAGCCGCGATGGAGGTTATCGGCCCGATGAACCAACGGACTGCCGAGAACTTCTCCATTGCCGGAGAGCTCTACGGCTGGTGCGCGCAAGTCCGCGCCGAGGATCTGGCACCAGAGTCGGTGGGCCGCGGCATATTCGATGCCGAGGCCCGGGGAGCGATCCCACCCGATACTGCCGGCAAGATCATCCACCAGTATCTGGGCGCGGGAGTCGATACGACGATCGCCGCGATCGGCAACATCGTCGCGCTGTTCTCAGCCTTTCCGGACCAATTCGATCTAGTCCACCAGAATCCCGAGCTGGCACCGGCAGCATTCAACGAGACGCTCCGATTCTGGGCGCCGGTGCATGCGTGGGGGCGCTTTGTCACCAAGGATGTCGAGATCGACGGAACGCTCGTCCCGGCTGGATCCCAGGTTGCGATTCTCTTCGGCGCGGGCAATCGCGACTCACGGCATTACGAGAATCCCGACGCCTTCTCGGTCGCACGGAATCCAGTGGACCATCTCTCCTTCGGTTACGGCTCGCACGGCTGCGCCGGGCAAGGGCTGGCTCGTCTGGAAGGCCAGGCTGCCATCAGGGCACTGGCCAAGCACGCTCGACGGATTGTGGCTGCCGATCCGATTCTGTTGCCCAGCAACATTACTCGCTCTATCAATCAACTCGATGTCCTGAAAGTGATCCCCGCATGAGAATTGTGCTCGATCGGCCCCGTTGCGAAGGCCATGGCCTATGCGAAAGTGTTGCCCCCAAGTTGATGCACCTCGACGACGAGGGTGAACTGGTCCTCGACCTCGAAGAGTTAGCCGAGGGAAGCCGCGAGCTCGCCGACGCCGGCGCAGCTGTCCGGGTCTGCCCCGTCGCCGCACTCAAACTGGCATGAACGGCACTGACGCTCGTCGACGAATTCTGGTCGTCGGCAATGGAATTGCAGGCCAGTCTGCCTGCGACAGTCTTCGAACCGCCGGATTCGACGGCAGCCTGACCATCGTGGGGGACGAACCCTGGACGGCATATTCACGGCCGGCGCTCTCCAAGGCACTCTTGGTCGACGGCGGCTCCCCCGAACTGGCTTCGCCGATGCACCAGGCCACCGAGATGCTCGGGGTGGCGGCAGTCGGCCTCGACGTCGATTCACGCCGGGTACACCTCGACGACGGTACGGACTTGCCGTACGACGGACTGGTCATCGCGTCCGGTTCACGGGCTCGCCGACTGGGAGGTGTGGATAGCGCGGAGCTGACGCTGCGCACGCTCGACGATGCCTGGGTTCTGCGCGGACGACTGGCCGCCCAGCCGTCCGTCGTAGTCGTCGGGGCCGGGGCGCTGGGAATGGAGATCGCATCAGCGGCCATGGCTGTGGGGTGTCAGGTCACAGTGGTGGCCGACGGCAGGCCGATGCTCTCGCACTTGGGTCCACACCTGTCCGAAGCGTTCACCGCGACCGCGGTGGCACAGGGACTGACCATCGTCGACGGGGCGGCCGCTCGGATCGACGGTCCTCGCGGAGTGATCCTGCGAGACGGATCTCGGATCGAGGCCGAACTGATCGTCACTGCGATCGGCGACATACCCAACACGGAGTGGTTGGCTACCAGCGGACTCGCAGACGGCCATCTCGAAGCAGATTCACGAGGACGGATTCGGCCGAACATCGTGGCAGCCGGGGACGTCGCGGCCATCCCCACGCGTCAAGGAATACGACGGATTCCGTTGTGGAGCAGCGCAATAGAACAGGCAAAAGTTGCTGCCGTCGCACTCTTGACCGGCGATGACGCGCCGGAGCTCGACCTCGATCCGTACTTCTGGACCGAGCAGTTCGGGTTGAACCTCAAGGCCACCGGTCACTTGCCGGTGGCAGGAGAACCCGAGTTCCTCGTCGGCGAGCGGCCAGACGGACCGTCGGTGATGCGCTGGACTCACGACGACGGCCGCGGCGTCGCCGTCGCGGTCAACCACCGCATTGCAATCCCGAGACTGCGACGCATGGCCTCGACCGCCGGATGACGCAGGCCGCGTAACTTCGTGTGGATGAACCAACCCCAGAACCACGAGGGCGATCTCGGCCTGGAGCGCCTCGGCGGGGTCAACCTCAACCTGCTGGTACCGCTGCTTGCGCTGCTCGAAGCGGGTTCGGTCACGCGAGCCGCCGCCAGGGTGGGCATGACCCAACCCGCGATGAGTCACGCCCTGGGCAGGATGCGCCGCATGATCGGGGACGATCTGGTTGTGCGGCAGGGGAGCGGACTGGTGCTGACTCCGCGCGCGCTGGAGCTGATCGATCCACTGCGTGAAGTGCTACGCCAGACTGCGCGAGTGGTGAACTTCCCGGGCTTCGACCCCGCTCACGACAGCCGCACCATCACAGTTGCGATGACTACCAGCACCGCCTTCGTGGTCGGGGCGGAGTTGGCAAGACTGGTTGCCGACCGAGCCCCGAATGCGACGCTGCGCATCCGCAATTTTGTCGCGCCGCAGGCCGCCGACTTCACCGACAACGGCGTGGACGTCGTACTTCTGTCAGAGGCATTCCATTCGCCGTATCCGCGCGAACGCCTGTACGAGAACCGATGGGTGGTGATCGCCCACCGCGACAGCGACCCCGAGGCATCTGCACTACAGCTGCTGACGTCGTTGCCTCATGTCACCTACGACTCCCGCCACCGCGTGCCGCCGTACGCCTCGCTGGACGCGCACGGAGTGGACTACCGCATCGGGACGTTGATTTCCGATCACCTGCTCATCCCGCACCTGGTGGCAACGGCCGGTGGGGTTGCCTTGCACACCTATCGAGTCGCGGTCGCGATGGCCGCGCGGGTTGACCTGCGGATCGAGGAGTTCCCGCTACCGGTCGCACCGTTGGTCGTCGACATGGTGTGGAACCCACGCCTGGCCGATGCCGAGTTCAAATCCTGGTTACGGGGGATTCTCGTCGAAGTAGCCGCGCCCAGTCAGCACCCTCTTCCTCGAGCCCACACCCCTTTCAGCGCGCTGGAAGGGGTGTGAACTTTGCCGAAAACGTGCTCGCTCTGTCCACCAATATCCGCGATACAGAATTTGCTTGACAGACCGTAAACCGATGTGACACCTTGCTCACTCAGTGCGTGACACGTATCACAAGCGCGCTCGGACTGCCGATCCGGCGGTTCGGAATCCTCGAGCAAGGAGCTCACAGAAATGAGTAACCCGACTGCGCTGCCATCGCGCTACGTAGCGACTCTCGTGGCCGCATGCCTGGCCGTCATGGTTGCCCAGGTGGCGTACTCGCTGCCCGGCACCCTGAACGGAACCTTCCAGCAGGACTTCAACATCTCCGGCGCAGAACTCACGTGGATCAGCGCCGCTTTTGCCACGACGATGGTGGTTTTCGAACTGACCTTCGGCGTGCTCGGTGACATGTTCGGCCGCAAACGACTGCTACTCGGCGGCGCGCTGCTGATCGTCGTCGGCGCAGCCCTGTGTGCAAGTGCGCAGGAAGTCCACCTGATGTGGATCGGCCAGGCCATCGCGGGTATCGGCGCCGGCGCGCTCTACCCGATCTCGCTGGCGATGATCGCCGCTGCAGCACCCGACGCCCAGGCCCGCGCCAGGGCGATCGCACTGTGGGCGGGCTTCCTGTCCCTCGGCGCCGCACTCTCGCCGATGATGGCCGCCGTACTCACCGAACTCGGCAGCTGGCGTTGGGCTTTCGGTGCAGTGATCGCCGCCGCACTGATCTCGTTTGTCGTTTCACTGGGCGCGCAGGACTCGTCGTCGCCGCAAGGCCGCAAGCTCGACCTCCCCGGTCAGGCAGCGTTGGCGGTCGGCCTGATCGCCCTCCTCTGGGCACTGACGCAGGGATCCGAGATCGGTTGGGGCAACACCACGATCGTCGTCGGCTTTGTCATCGGCGTCGTATCCCTGGCCGCGTTTGTCGTCATCGAATTGCGCACCGAAGTGCCACTGCTGCACCTGAACCTGTTTGCCAATCGGGTCTACGCGATCTCGGGCATCACCGCCGTCGTCGGCATGTTCGCGTTCCTGGGCCTCTGCTTCTCGATGAGCATCTGGCTCGGTGCGGTTCAGCATGTCTCACCGCTCAAAATCGGCGTGTTGTTCCTGGTCATCCAGGGTCCCGCGTTCCTGCTGGTGCCGCTCGTATCCCGCCTGATCCACAGCGTTTCACCGCGGTGGGTGCTGACGTCGGGCTTTGCACTGATCGCGATCGCCGGCTTCATCTGCTCGCAGTTCGACGTCCAGACCTCGACGTGGACGGACTTCATCGTGCCTATGCTGCTGCTCGGCGTCGGGTTCGCCTTCACGGTCGCGTCGATCACCGCGGTGGCCATCAACACCGTGCCGTTGCGCTTGGCCGGCATGGCCAGTGCCACGACAAACCTGTTGCGTGACTTCGGCTTTGCCCTCGGACCCGTTCTCGTCGCCGCTATCGCGAACAGTGTCGCCAACAACGAAGTCAGGGACGGCCTTGGCGCGGCCGTCGGTGAGTCCGATCTCGGTCAGGCTCATGCAGGCGCTGTCATGGGGATCGGCGAGCAGGGCGGCGCGATGGCGCTCAACTCGATGCCGGTCATTCCGGTGCCGACCGATCCGAGCCTGGCACCCGGACCTGACAATCCAATGCTCGCAATGCCTTCCGCGATCAGCGATCTGGCGTTCTCGTCGCTCGGTAGCGGTTACAGCCTGGCGTTCCTGGTGTGTGCGCTGTGCGCTGCCGCGTCCGGTGCCCTGACCCTGTTCGGACTCTTCGGAAGCCGCCCGGAGTCCGAAGCCGCAGTCGATCTGGGCACCGACGTACTGCATGAGATCGCCAATGTGGCCGACGACGTCAACGTCCGATAAGGCTGGTGAACCTCAGTTGTCCGCTGCGAGCAGGTAGCACCAGGATTCGGTGATTTCGTCGAGGCAGATCTCGCGCGGGGTCCGCCAGCCGATGGAGAAGTAGCGCCGCGAGAGGTGCTCGAGCTGACCGAAAGCCAGCACGCAGCGGATCCGGCGCCGGTCGGCCGGCAGACGCTTTGCCGAGTCCAGCCCCGCGGTCATGTCCTCGACGGCGGACTCGAACCACTGCTCGGTCTTGGACTCGACGTCCGGCTCGTATGACGCCTCGTAGGACGCGGTGAGGTAGGGCTTGATCTCGTCCCATTGGGAGAACTTGCGGTCGAGCCACGCGTGGATCTCGCCTCGCGAGCCGGAGGCAACCACCGCGGTCAGCGTGGGGTTGTCGGCCGCGGTAAGGATCGCGTCGACCTTGGTCAGCAGCGCACTCATCACGTCGGCCTTGGACGAGAAGTGCAGGTAGAAGGTAGTCCGGGTCGAACCTGCGGCCGACGCGATGTCGTCGATCGTGGTCGCGGAGTAACCCTTCTCGCCGAACAATTCCAGCGCCTTGGCAAGGAAGAGCTCGTAGGTCATCTGTTTTTGAGCGGCGCGAAGCGACATGGCCACAGATTCTAGCCGCAGCAAAGCCACAAATCAGTGCGACAAGTCAGATGTCTGTTAACCAACTCACTTGACGCTTTGTAATGTTAATGGCTACTGTGATCGCTACCACGTCATGCAGGCATGACGATGACGAAAGGAAATGCCGATGAAGGTCGACCAGATCGCTGAAGGCAACACCGTCAACACCGTTCTCGGCCCCGTTCCCGCCGACCAGTTGGGTGTTGTCGCGGTCCACGAAGCACTGCTGTCAGTGCTTCCGGGTGCGGAATACGCATTCGACATCACGATGGACCGCGCCGACATCTTCGAGACCCTGGCGGACAAACTGAAGGATTTCCGAGATCACGGCGGAGCGACGATCGTCGACGCCACCGGCATGTTCCACGGTCGCGACGTCAAGCTGTACGAGACACTCTCACGCACCACCGGCGTGCACATCGTCACGTCGACGGGCCTCGGCCCGGAAGAGATGCTCGGCGGTTATTTCCTTACGCCGCAGACCAATCCGCCGACTCCCTGGCCGGCAGAGAAGTTCGCCGAACTATTCACTCAGGAAATCACCGATGGCATGGTGATTCCGCGCGTAGAGCGTCGCGGTATCCCCGGACTGGTGGCTACCGCCGCCAATCACGAGGGAATGACCGCCACCGAGGAAAGCCTGTTCCGCGGAACGGCCCGCGCCGCGCTCGCCACCGGCACCCCTGTCTCCATCCGCTACGGCAACGATGCGGTGGCCGACCTCGAGATCCTCGCGGAAGAGAAGCTGCCGGCAGAGCGCGTCGTCGTCGGCGGACTCGACCGGAAAGACGCCGTCGCCGCCGGCGCCCCGGCCGAAATCGCCCGCCGCGGCGCCTATGTCGCGCTGGACCACGTAGGCACAGCAGATGACGTCCACATCACCGACGCCGAGCGTGCCGCTTTGATTGCCGAGCTGATCAAAGCCGGCTACGGAAACCGGATTCTGCTCTCCAGCAACGCAACCGGCGTCGCCAAGGGTCATCCCGGGAACGATCTGCCGTTCAGCTACATCCTGTCGACGTTTGTCCCCGCCCTCACAGCGCAGGGACTGAGCGAGCTGGATGTGCAGCGCATCCTCGTCGACAACCCGCGCGACTTGCTCAGCGCGTCAGGGGCTACGCCGACGCGAGCCGTGGGCTGACCCACCGCGACAACGGATAACCATCCAATTTTCGAATCTTCTTAGAGGTGAGTGTTGTGTCGAGAGTGAACACCGTTCTGGGGTCGATCCCCGCCGAGGAACTCGGGATCGTGGCCATCCACGAGCACATCGGGTACGGCATGCCGGGCTCCGAGCTGGACACGAAGTGGTGGAAGACCCCCGAGGAGCGGTACTCCGAGACCGTCCCCAAGCTTCGGAAATTTCACGAGTACGGCGGCGGAACCTTCGTCGACGTCACCGGAATCTGCAACGGCCGTGACGTCGACTACTACAAGTCGCTGTCCGCCAAGACCGGCGTCCACATCATCGCGTGCACCGGCTTTGTCGGCGGCGACACCGCACTTCCGTTCTTCGAACGAGCAAGCGTCGAGTACCTCACGAGTCAGTTCGTTCATGAGATCACCGTCGGCATCGGCAATACCGGCAGCAAGGCCGGTGTCATCAAGGTCGGCGTGAGCCGGGGTGGCCGGATGACGGATCTGGACAAGCGCATCTACCGCGCGGCCGCTCGCGCTGCACTGAGCACCGGCGTGCCGATCCTGACGCACCTGGCTATCGACGCCGAGAACGCAATCAAAATCTTCAACGACGAGGGCTTGCCGCTGGATCGGGTTTTGTTCGGGCACGTCGACGACGGTGTGAACGCCGACAAGACGCGTGACACCTGGATTGCCGAACAGGGTGGACGCGTCGGCTTCGACACGTTCGGCTACGAGACCGAACTCCCGGACCCGCCGTTTTGGGCACGCCCCCGCAAGGAGCGCCTTGACCACTTCCTGCGCTTCCTCGGCAAAGGCCACTTGGATCAGGCACTCGCGGGCGTCGACGCCAACTGCAGCCCGCTCGGATGGCCGGGCGTCAAGGGCCACACCCTGAACTACCTCTTCGAAGACCTCATTCCCGACCTGCGCGAAGCCGGGTTGGACGAAGCCACCATCACCAAGTTGTTCGTCGAGAATCCGGCCGACTTCTTGACTATCCAGAACTAGCAAGGACTAAGAACAATGCAGTCTTCAGAGCTCGAGAACCTGAAAATCGCCATCGTCGGCGCGGGATACGCCGGTGCTGCCGCAGCCAAGGCCCTGAGCCTGCTCGGCGCCGATGTCACCGTGTACGAGCAAGCTAGCCAGATCCGGGAGGTCGGCGCCGGCATCGGTCTGCGTCCGTCCACTATGGATCGCTTCCGCCAGTGGGGCATCTTCGATGCCGTCGCGCAGGTCAGCTCGCCGAGTGACTACTTCGAAATCCTCACCGGCACAAATGATCCGATCATGAAAGAGGAGTGGCCCGCTGTCCCCGGCGACACCGAGGGCACCAAGACTCACCTGATCCACCGCGGCGACTTCATCGACGCTCTGCTCGGCGTACTCCCCGAAGGCATGGTGCATCTCGGCCACAAACTCGAGACTCTCGAGGACAAGGGCGATCGCTCCGTGCTCACCTTCACCAACGGCACGACCGTCGAAGCCGATCTGGTCATCGGCGCCGACGGCATCAAGTCGGTTGTGCGGCAACAGCTTTTCAGCGACAAGGGCCCCGTGTTCTCCGGTGAGCACGCGTACCGCACGGTCATCTCGGTTGACGACGCCTACGGCATGGCGACGGACGACAACCTCCGCATGTACATCGGACGGGGCACGAAGGTCTACCTGCTGCCGCTGCGCCACCGCGGCCAGGTCTCCTTCGACATCACCGCGCTGTGCCCGGACAGCACGTGGGCGCCGACGATCACCAAGGAAGACATCCTGGCGACACTCGAAGGTTTCGACGAGCGGATCGTGAACATCGCTCGCGACCTCGACATGGACACGGTGAGCATTCGCGCGGTCTACGACATCGACCCGGTTGATGTGTGGCACACCGACTCTGTTGCCCTCGTGGGCGATGCCGCCCACTCGATGCTGCATCACCAGGGCCAGGGCGCGAACTCGGCGATCCTGGACGCCGGCGGGATCGCCGACGCTCTGAAGGAAGCCGATTCCGTCAAGGAAGCACTGGCGTTGTACCAGGCAAACCGCAAGCCGGTGACGGACGAGCTGCAGCGCATCTCGCGCCAGGGCTGGACCGAAGACGAAGTCAACGACGTGTTCCCCGGCCAGAAGACGGCAGCTCAGCCGGCTGCGACCAAGTAAGGAAGCCACGACATGCCCTTGCATCCCCAGATCGCTGAGCTCATCGCCACCCTGCCGGCCCCGCCCGAGGGACCGCTCGACCCTGCACTCATGCGCGCCGGCGACGAGACGCACGTAGCTCCGCTGGAACAGCGCCTGCCACTGCACGCTGTCGAGGACACGACCGCGGGCGACGTGCCCGTCCGGATCTACACACCGGTCGACGCCGACGCGTACGGACTGTTGGTGTACTTCCATGGCGGCGCGTTCTTCCTCGGCAGCCTGAACACGCATGACCACGTTGCGCGCAACCTCGCGAAGGAGACCGGCCTCGAGGTCATCTCCGTCGACTACCGTCTCGCTCCCGAGGCGGCCTTCCCGGCCGGTCTCGAGGATTGCCACGCGGTAGTGCGCTGGGCAGCGGAGAACGGCGAGGCTCTGAAGTGGGACGGGAAGACTCTCGCACTGGCCGGCGACAGTTCGGGTGGCACTTTTGTTGCCGCCGTCGCTGCACTGGCACACGACGAGGGATTCGACCGCATCACGCACCAGGTACTGCTCTACCCCTCGCTGGACCTGGACTTCGACGTCGATCGCTACGAATCTCTGCGGGAGAACGCCGAAGGGTACGGCGTGGAGACGGCAGGACTGAAGGGCTTCAACAGTTTCTATTTCCAGAGCGGTGCTGACGCGGCGAACCCGCTTGTCTCACCGATCAAGCGTGAGGATCTTTCCGGGCTACCCCCGGCACTGATCGTCACGGCCGAGTACGACCCGATGCGTGACGAGGGCGAGTTGTACGGCCAGCGCCTGAAGGAAGCCGGCGTCGAGGTGACGGTGAGCCGTTATGCCGGCGCCAACCACGGGTTCGCGCAGAACTTCTCCTGGATCCCGGAGTACCACAAGGTGTTCGGGGAGACTGCCGCCTTCCTCCGTTCCACCGGTGAGTGACATGACAGACGACGTGAAGATTCATCCGCTCGTCTCGCCGTGGGGCCGATTCGGCCTCTACAGCTTCCTGATCGACGCCCCCGAACTCGCAATCGTCGACACCGGGATCGCGTCGTCGCCGGCGCAGGGTATGGCCCCGGCGCTCGAGGCAATCGGGCGCCGGATCGAAGATGTTCGCTGGATCCTGTTGACCCACGGCCACATTGACCACATCGGTGGCGCCCACGCCCTGTGGGAACTCACAGGCAGGCGTGCTCAGGTTGTGATCCACGAGGCCGACGCACACCTGTTGCGCTCCCGGCAGGCGCACGTCGACGAATACCTGACGGGGCGTGGGCAATACCTCGACGACCCGCAGGGTGTGGAGAAGCAGATGGCGTCGGCGAAAGCAGTCATCTCCGGCGAGATGGAGCCGTCCATACTGGTTCGAGGCGGCGAAACCCTCTCCCTCGGCGGCGGTGTCACCGTATCGGTGCATTCCATCCCCGGCCACACGGCCGGATCTGTCGCCTACGTGGTTGACGGCCAGAACGACGTGTTCGTCGGCGACGCCGTGCAGGTCCACGGAGCGGCCAACGGCTTCCCCGGCTACGAAGATCCTCTCGCGTACCGGTCGAGTCTTCGGTACCTGCGTGACGAGATCCGCCCGAACCACCTGTATCTGGGGCATCCGTACCGCCGGGCCGACGGTGTCGCCTACGACGTCGAACTCGACCGCGAACAGGCATCCGAGGCATTGCGCGAGAGTGTCGACATCGAGGTCGGCGTCCGCGGTGCAGCGCATCAGTGCCTGTGCGGCGGTCCGCCGGAGACGGACTCGGCGTACTCACCGTTTGCACCTGTCGCCGAGGAACTCGGCTACGAGGGCGACCCCACCCTCGAACCGTCCCCGTTCTTCACAACGATGCACGGCTACCGCACTCAGTACGACGAAGAAGAATAGGAGTCGTTGACCCATGGCCGAATTCGAAACATTCAACGCAGGTGGACAGGCAATCCACATCCGCAAAGATCTCCGGATCCCGATGCGCGACGGGATCGAGTTGGCGGCAGACGCCTACGAGGGCGTCGACGGAAAGCCGCGGCCGGCGCTCGTTGCACTGAGTCCATACGGCAAGGAACTGCAGGCGCTTGCCCTGACGACGCCGCCGCAACGACGCCCCAGCCCGATGTGGGACGGCTGCATCGAAGCCGGCGACATCGCGCGCATCGTCAGCGAGGACTACGTTCACGTCATCGGTGACCTGCGCGGCTCCGGTGCGTCCGACGGCGAGCACATCGGCAACTACAACGCCGGTGGCGTCTCGCTCGGACTGGATGCCTACGACTTCATCGAATGGGTTGCGGCACAGCCGTGGTGTGACGGAAACGTCGGCATGGTCGGCATCTCGTACTTCGGCTCCATGCAGGTGTTGGCCGCCGCTGAGCGTCCGCCGCACCTGAAGGCGATCTTCGTGAGCGGCGGCCACTACGACTTCTACGAGACCACCTACCACGGTGGCATCATGTGGTTCATGCCGCGCGCCGCCCGTGAAGGTCGCGGCGGCGACTCCGGCTGGGCGTTCACCGACAACGTCAAGTCCCGCATGCTCGAGACGTATAGCCCCGAAGAGGTCGAGAAACGCGTCGCCGAGCGCCTGCAGGATCCCGACGTCGCCGCCTGGCCGAATCTGGTTCACGTGCTGAACTATCCGAAGAACCACGAAGCCTGGTTCGACATCGTGATGAACGAGTTGGACGGCGACTGGTACGAGGAGCGCAACCCGATCACGCTGGCTCCCAACATCGATATCCCGGTTTACCTGCAGATCGACCAGGGCCGCGGCTGGACGATGGACGGCACGATCGAGCTCTTCGACGCGTTGAAGGGCCCGAAGAAGCTCGATATCGGCCCCTACCCGCCGATGCAGTCGCGCCCCTTCATCGAAGAGCACGACAAGATGTTCCGCTGGTACGACTACTGGATCAAGGGCATCGACAACGGTGTCATGGCCGAGCCGGCCGTGAGCGTCTTCGTCGAAGGGTCACGCGAACTAGCCACCGGAAACCATTGGCCACCAAAGGATATCGAGTACAAGTCGCTGTACCTGCGCCCACGTCACAAACTCGCTACCGAACCGGAGCCGATGGGCGCCGAGTACGCCGCCCCTGACGGCTTCTACCAGGCCCCACTCACCGTCACCGACAAGGTCGAGATCCTGGCCTGGAGCACACCGGTTTTCGAGGAGTCCACGGAGATGATCGGCACCGGAGCCGCGCACATCTTCGCGGAGATCGACCAGAGCGATTCGAATTTCATTCTGCGCCTGTGGGATTACGCCCCGAACGGTAAGCGCCAGCTGATCACTTCCGGCTATCTGAAGGCCTCGCACCGCGAGTTGGACGAGCGAACCACCGAGGGCAACCCGCACCACCCACACACCCGTGCGGTGCCGGTGGAGCCGGGCAAGATCGAGGAGTACGTGCTGCGCCTCTACCCGTTCGCGAATACCTTCAAGCCGGGCCACAAGCTGACCGTGGAGTTGTCCAACGCAGAGCCGTTGGCAGACGAGCACAACGCACTGCTCCCGCCGGACGCGTTCCACCTTCCCGTGGGTCGTCCCGTCACTCACAAGATCTACCGCGACGCGGCACATCGCTCACGGCTCGTGCTTCCATTCACGACGGTCACTTCCCAGGTGAACAACAAGTGAGATCCTGATGCCATGTCCGCAGCAGGCCTCGGCGCCTTGGGGCGTCGAGGCGGGAAGGTGCTGTTCCTTTTCGCCGGCAGTTATCCGGCGGCATGCCGTCCTCCTCCTCTAGTCGGGTCTCGAGATCAACTGACCACCAAGGCGGACCCACTGTTCATCGAGTGTCGTACCAGGGTTCTGTCCGCGATCCAGCAGTCGAAGGTGGTGGCGCCCGTGTAGTGGGCGCCTCGCTTAGGCTGGCTCCGTGATCCTTCTCCTCATCGGCCTCGCGCTGCTCGGATTCTGCGGCTACCGGTTCAGGCAGGATCGGCGGAGGCTGAGCAACGGCGTCTATCTACTTCTCGGACTGATCTTCACCGGTCTGTGGATGCTGCAGTCGGGTGCGCCGGGAACCGAGGTTCCGTCGTTTGTCATCGCGACGATCGCTCTGCTCTCACCGTTGCTGGTGCTCCTGCTCGCGGGATTCCTGATCGTCAACGGGGTCACGATGCTGCGACGCGAGGGATTCAGCGTCGCGAATCTGCTCTCACTCGTTGCGGGTCTCGGACTGCTCGTTCCCTATGTGCTGCTCGCATCTGCGTTGCTGACGCAGAGGTACTGGCTCGCAGTCGTTCTCGGATCGTTCAGTCTGGTCGCGTCGTACCTGGGGTTTCTGTTCACGAGCTTTCTGCTCTACTCCTACGTCTACGGACGCCAGAAGTACCAGCCCGGGATGGACGCGATAGTGGTGCACGGCGCCGGACTTTCGGGTGCCGACGTGACGCCCCTGCTGGCCAGCCGTCTGGACAAGGCAGCGGACGTCTTTCGCGCCGAGGTGGCCGAGGGACGTTCGCCGTTGTTGGTCGTCAGCGGCGGGAAGGGATCGGACGAGGTGGTCAGCGAGGCCGAGGCAATGTGCGTCTACCTCGTCGATCACGGGATACCGCGTGAGAACGTGATGCTCGAGGACCGCTCGACCACCACGCTCGAGAACCTCGAGTACACCAGGGACCTTCTCCGTGCCAACACCACGAAGCCTCGAATGGTTCTGGTCACCAGCAACTTCCACATACTGCGAACCGCGACGTTTGCCCGGAGCCTCGATCTGGATGCGGAAGTCATCGGTTCCCACACCGCTCGGTACTACCTGCCGAGCGCGACCTTGCGCGAGTTCGCCGCCGTCACGGTGGAGCACAAGTGGCTCAACGGAACGGTCTGCCTGATCCTCGCCGCCCTGCCACCGCTGGTGGTCTGGGCGGCAGGAGGCATCGCGTAGCAAGCGTCACCGAATCAGGCTCTCGACGCCCATCGGTCGGCGACCCAAAAGCAGTTCGACGGCAGCACTGCCCGCAAGGAAGTCGTGGTGGTTGTAGAACTCGAACATCGCAGCCAATCGTGAACTGGCGTTGACATCCAGACCACTGCCGATCTGCTCGCGCCACCGATCCACGCTGATCTGATCTATCGCGACGGTACGTGACGTCTGCTTTTCCACCATCTGTGCCACCTCCATGACACTGAGCGATTCCGGGCCGCCCACTTCGTACGTCGCTCCGTGATGCTCGCCCGGACCCTCGCTCAGAACAACCGCGGCCACGGCCGCCACATCTGACAAACTCACGAACGAGAACTTCGTTTCCGCGCTGTACGGCAGGACGATGGTGTCGGATCGACCCGTGAGTACCGCTTCGAAATTCTGCGCGTACGCACACGGCTGCAGCACAGTCCATTTCAGGGGCGAACGATGCAGTTCGTCCTCGCACCTGGCTTTGTCCAGGTGATGTGGCATGGACGGGCTGAACGGCCACGCCACAGAATGATAGACAAAATGTTCCACTCCCGCCGACGCCGCTGCCGTCAGCGCATTGCGAAGCAGTGCGGGCTCGTCGGGATGGACGTTCGGGGCGATGAAGTACACCCCTCTGCACCCCGCAAGTGCCTTGCGCAACCCACTACCCGTTTCGAGTTCTACCTCGTAGTCGCCCTCGACTCGTGCCTTTCGCACCAGTCGCCGCACTGTCACGCTCGGCGGCAGTGCAGCGACGACGGCCTCACCGGTCTTACCCGCGGCGCCGATCACCGCGATGTCGGCGCCGCGAGCAATTCCGTTCTCCATGAGAGTTTTCCGTCCTAGACGTAGTCGTAGACCGCTGAGGTGGCGCCACCGGAAAGCTGCGCGTAGCCCGGACCCCGATCGAAGAAGGGTTCGTTCTCGCCGCGCTCCGAGCGCAACTGATCCCGCAGCTCCGTGGTAGCAGCCTCGTCGACGGACGGCTCGTCACCGTCGATCACGACTACACCGTAGTCGTCGCGTGCACCTTCGACGGAAACCTTGCGCCACTGAATGTCTCGCAAGACCTCTTCGATCGGGCGCTCCAGTGGATCTCCCCAACCGCCGCCACCGGTGGTACGAATCCGTACGACCTCGCCGGCCTTGATCGGCTCGGCATCGGTCAGTGCGTCGAACTCACGCTCGTTCGGTCCACCCGGATCCAGGACGACGGAGAACGGCCGACCGGCCTTGCCGCCCTTGACTCCCCAGCAGGCGAGGATCGAACGGTCCGCGATGGACATGAAGTGCGCATCTTTGAGCATGCGGATGTGCTTCTCGTATCCCAGGCCGCCGCGGTAGCGTCCGGCTCCGCCGGAATCCATGGCCAGACCGAGCTTCTCGACGATGAAGGGGAAACGGCTCTCGGTGAATTCGGTCGGCAGGTTCCGTGAGTCGGGAACGACGTGAATCGTGTCCTCACCGTCGGCGTAGTAGCGTCCGCCGGAACCGCCACCGAGCACCTCACGCATGAGGTACGAGTGACCCTCGAAGTCCTCGCCGTACACACCGGTGTACCTGATGGTCTCCTGATCGGCGGGCATGTTGCCGTCCACAGCCTTGGCGACGACGCCGGCCAGCACTCCGAGCAGACGGAGGATGACAAACGTGCGAGCGTTGGTGGGAGCGGGGAAAATCGGGGTGATCAATGTTCCCTTCTCGGGGAACTTCATCTCGATCAGCGGTACGACGCCCTCGTTGACATCCAGTTCGGCCATACGCTCCGGGGTGTCCGCGAGGTTACGCAGAATAGGAGCCAACCACTTGATGAGGAAGTTTCCGTCCGCGTAGTCACCGCAGTGGTTGATCGGACCCTTCGCCTGCGGTCCGGTTCCGTTGAAGTCCAGGATGAGTCGCTCGCCGCCCTCGTCCTCCGGCCGCGTCTTCGTGAGCGTGATGCGCTGGATGTGGAGCATCGGCTCGTCGACGCCGTCGTGCTCGGCGTAGTCCTCCCACGTGTACTCACCGACCGGGATCTTGCTGAGGATTTCGCGGCGGTACGTCTCGGTGGTCGCGTCCATCATCGCGTCGAAGCACGACTCGACGGTGTCGACTCCGTATCGCTCGAAGAGTTCGGTGAGTCGACGCGCACCCATCAGGCACGCCGAGCACTCGGCGTCGAGGTCAGCGGCGAGTGCATCCGGCATGCGGGAGTTACGCGTCATGATGCGCAGCGCGGCCTCGTTGGGAACTCCCTGGTCCCACAGTTTGATCGGCGGAACCATCAGTCCCTCTTCGTACACCGTGGTGGCACCGGACGGCATGGAGCCGGGGCAGCAACCGCCGATGTCGTCGTGGTGACCGAACGCCTGAACGAACGCAACAACTTTCGGCTCGGCATCGGGAGTGACGCGGGCGAAGACAGGCACCGTGACGCACAGGTCGGGGAGATGGCCGATCCCACCTTCGGACAGGTAGACGTCGTTGTGGAAGTACACGTCTCCCGGCTTCATCGTCTCGAGCGGGAAGTCCCGGGCGATCGGATGGACCAGCGCGGAATACGAACGGCCCGTGAGCTTGCGGAGGTTCCGGTCGTGAATCCCCGCGCGGAAGTCGTGAGCGTCACGGATCATCGGTGAGCGCGAGGTGCGCGAAATGGAGGTCTCGACCTCCATTTCCACGCTGGCGAGGTAACCGGCGACGATCTCGACCAGAATCGGATCAGGTGACGCGCCGTCGGTAGCGGTGAGTCGGTACGGCTTGGCCGCGGTGGCAGCAGCAGCATCGAGAATGGCGGTCATCACTTCACTCCGTTCGAGTCGGAAGACTTCGAGATACGAATGTTCCCGAAGGTGTCGATACGTGCCGAGAATCCGGGATGGATCGGGACAGTCGAGCTGAACTCCTCGATCACGGCCGGTCCTTCGATGACGTCACCCGCACCGAGCAGCGTGCGGTCGTAGGTAGCCGTTTCGACCCAGCTGTCGAAATACGATTGACGCGAACCGGTTCGAGCCGAGTCGGCGCCGGTGCCGGCGGGGATCTCCTTGAGCGTCGGACGCTTGATCGGGCCGATGCCACTCACGCGCAGGTTGACCCACTCGACGTGCTGCGACGGGTCTCCCCGGAAGTCGTAGCCGTACAGCTCGCGGTGCGCCTGGTGGAACGCCTCGGCCGCGTCGTCCATGATCTGCGCCGTGACGGTACCTTCCGCCACCGGGACGCGAACCTCGAAGGCCTGACCGAGGTACCGCAGATCCGCAGTACGGGAGTACTTGCGCTGCGTCTCGTCGAATCCTTCTTCGGCGAGCGCGATCTCGGCTTCGCCGGCCAACGCGTCGAACTGGCTCTGCAAGTCTTCTGCCTTCAACCGGTCGTGACGACTCACATGCGTCTGGACGTAGTCGTTGCGGACATCGACCGTCAGCAGACCGAACGCGGAGACGTTACCCGGATTGAGCGGGACAAGAACGTCTTTCAGTCCCAGGATGTCGACGAGACGGCAGGCGAGCAGGGAGCCGGAGCCGCCGAACGTCACGAGGGTGAAGTCGCGAACGTCGAGGCCACGCTTGACCGTGATCTGACGCAGGGCGTTGGCCTGGTTCCATGCCGAGACCTCGAGGACGCCGACTGCACATTCCTCGAAGGCCAGATTGAGCTGTGTTGCAAGCTCTTCGAGGCCCTTGCGTGCCAGTTCTGTGTCGAGAGGGATTTCGCCACCGAGCAGGTGGGGTGGGATGCGTCCGAGCAGTACGTGCGCGTCGGTGATGGTCGGTTCGCTGCCGCCCTTGCCGTAGCACAACGGGCCGGGATCGGCGCCGGCCGACTGAGGGCCGACTCGGAGGGTGTGTTCCGGCGTCATCCACGCGATCGAGCCTCCGCCGGCGCCGACGGTCACGACGTCGATCATCGGGATCTTCGACGGGTAGTTGCCCACTCGCCCTTCGGTGGTCAGCGCGGGCTCGCCCCGAACCACGACGGTGACGTCCGTCGATGTTCCGCCGCCGTCACAGGTCAACACCTGCTCGACGCCGGCCGCATCGGCGATCAGCGCGGCACCGAGAGCACCGGCAGCCGGTCCCGAAAGTACTGTCGTAATAGGCTGGTGAACAACCTCTTTGGCCGAGAGAACACCGCCGTTGGACTTCATGACGTAGAACGGAATGTCGCGGGGTTCGCCGTCGGTGGTCGAGAACTCACGCAAGCGATTCGCGATGTTGTTCACATAGTTGCGGATGTTCGGCTTGACCGCGGCGTCCACGAGAGTGGTGATGGACCGCTCGTACTCGCGGTACTCACGCAGCACCTGGCTCGAGATGCTCACCGTCGCATCGGGGAAGACTTCGAAGAGGATGTCGCGTACGCGCTCCTCGTGCGTCGGATCTGCGTACGAGTGCATGAGGCAGACGCCGATAGTGCGAATACCGCGGTCCTTGAAGAACTGCGCTGCGCTGCGGACACTCTCTTCGTCGAGCGGACGAATCTCGCTGCCGTCGAAGGAAAGGCGTCCACCGACGGTGCGTACACGATCGGCAGGGACGATGCGTTCGGGCTTGACCCAGAAGTACGAGTTGCCGTAACCGTCCGGCACCGACTGACGAGCGATTTCGAGAACGTGCTCGTAGCCCTCGGTGGTGATGAAGCCGAGATTCTCGACCTTGCCTTCGAGCAGCTTGTTGGTCGCAACCGTCGTGCCATGGCTGACCGCGCCGATCGAGTCGCCACTCTCACCGAGCTTGGCGAGTACCTTCTCGATACCGGAGAGAAAGCCCTCGGCGGGGTCCGCCGGGGTGGACGGGGTCTTGGTGGTGACGATGGCGCCGGTTTCGTCGTCCACTGCCACGATGTCGGTGAACGTTCCGCCGGTATCGATACCGACCCGAATCTTCCTGGGTTCCACGCTTCCTCCTGGGATCTTTGGCTCGTCTCGTCTGGTACCGATCGACGGTTGTGGCCTAGCCGGTAAGTGGCTCGTACCTGACGTGTAGTGCTATTCCACAGGTTCGGAAGAGCGGATTCTTTGTCACAATTCGCCGAATCGGGGGACCAAGGTTCGGCGCACGATCACGAGCGGATCTTCGCCGGCGCCCATGTGGGTTACGCGGACGTGAAAAACGCCCCGAACCTGGTCGGTTCGGGGCGTTTCCCTCATCGTGAAACAGCTGCTGACACTCCGGTGAACTACTCGCGACACCCAGAACGGGCCAGGAATCCGCCTATAGCAACACCTGACAAAGCAATCGCCGCACCGACGACGGCGCTGACCATCACCGTGCGAGCATCGGTGCCGCCCGCTGCCGGCACACCGGCCGGAAGAACCGCTGGCGCCGTGACGGCGCCGGAAACTACCGGCGCCCCCTCGACCGCCACTGCCGGTACGGCCGCCGCCACGGCGGCAGTGACCTTCTCGGGGATTCCGTTGGCAATGACGCCGTCGATGCTCTTGAAGAACACCCCGGCCATTTTCTTGGCGACACCGGTGATCATGCGCTGCCCGACGCCGCCGACCATCCCGCCGACCACGGCGTCGGCGTCGTACGAAAGCAGCGTGCCACCCTCGTTCTCCGTCAACGTGACCGTGACGTCCGCCTTCACCGTGCCGGGAGCACCAGCCCCCGAAGCCGTCATGACAAACGAATTTGGCCGATTCTGTTGCGACAGAACAACCTCGCCGTCGTACACGCCCTTGATCGACGCGACTCCCGCCATGATGGAGAGCTTGTAGTGATTGTCCGTGAGCTGCTCGAGCGACTGCACACCGGGAATGGTCGCGGCCAGTACACGACCATCCTGGAGCTTGTCGTAGACCTCTTCGCGAGGTGCCGTCAGCTGCGCGGTGCCGGCGATTCTCATGCATTCTCCTCTGATGACGAACCCGCATGTGCGAGTCGAAGTTCGAACAGTTCGGACGGTGAAATGGGCATGGACGTGATCGAGATTCCTTCGGCGTCCTCGATGGCGGCCGCGATGACGGCGCTGGTCGGGATCACACCGGCTTCACCGGCGCCCTTCATTCCGAGTGGGTTGAGTCCCGACGGCGTAACGGTGTGATCCATCTCGAGCGAATCCGGCATCTCGGTGACGAACGGCATCAGGAAGTCCATGTACGACGCATTGAGCATCTGGCCGTGCTCGTCGTAGACGATCCGCTCGTAGAGTGCGCCGCCGATACCCTGCGCGACGGCGCCCATGACCTGGCCTTCGACGATGCGGGGGTTGATCACGTTTCCGCAATCGTGGATGACGACGTAACGACGGACAGTGATCTCGGCTGTCACGGGATCGGTTTCGACGATCGCCGCGTGCACTCCCGAGGCGAAGGTGGAACTGGGCGGCGAGTAGTAGCCTGTGGCTTCCAGGCCGGGCTGCTCACCCTCGGGAATCGGCGGCTTCGACATGTCCGTGTCGGTCTTGGCGAAACCGGTAGCCAGCTTCGACTCACGGTCGAATGCATATCGTAGCGGGTTCGACAGCACGGCAACAACACTCAGCGGAACGGATGTACCCTCCACGCCGGCCTCGGTGCCGATCTTGCACACGTGGCCTTCCCGGAGTTCCAGGTCGGTTTCCGGCAGATCCAGGATTCCGGACGCGATCTTCTTCGCCTTCTCCGCGACCATCTGCGCCGCGACATGGAAGGCCGAACCAGACATGACTGCACCACGCGAGGCGAAAGTGCCGACGGCATAACCGAACCGGCGGGTGTCACCGGTGACGATCTCGACGTCGGAGACCTTGACTCCGAGGTCGTCCGCAACGATCTGGGCGAACGCGGTCTGGTGGCCTTGGCCCTGCGTCGTCAAGCCTGTTGCGGCCTTGACCTTTCCGGATGTCTCGACCACTACGTGCGCGCCTTCGTAGGGTCCGGGTCCGGTTCCCTCGACGTACGCACCGATACCGATGCCGACCGACCGACCTTCGGCGCGAGCCTTCCTCTGGTACTCGGGAAATCCGTCCCAGTCGATGAGCTTCTTGAGCTTGTCGATGCCTGCCTGGTAGTCACCCGTGTCGTAGATCAACGGGCGTCCGTCCTGGAACATCAGGCCGAAGTCGTACGGCATGTCCTCGGGGCGAATGAAGTTCGCCTCCCGCACCGCGATCTTGTCCTTGTTCAAGTACTTGGCGATGGCGTCCATGGATCGCTCCATCGCGAACACGGCCTGCGGACGTCCGGCACCGCGGTACGGGGTCACGATGACCGTGTTGGTGTACAGCGAATAGGCGTTGACCCGGAACGACTTCGGCTTGTACGGCCCGAGAACCTGCGTCGCGGTGTTGATCATGACGATGATCCCGTACGGCAGGTAGGCGCCGTTGTCGTGCCAGAACGTGAAGTCGAAGGCCAACAGACGGCCGTCGTCGTCGAATCCGATGTCGACCTTCTGGATCTGCCCACGCTCGTGCGCACTGGAGATGAAGTGCTCTCGGCGATCCTCGACCCACTTCACCTCACAGGAGATGCCGGCCTGGCCGAGGCGTCGAGCGGCCCACGTGATCATCACTTCTTCGGGCCACGGGTGAACGATCTTGACACCGAATCCACCGCCGACGTCGGGAGCGATGCAGTGAACCTTGTTCAGTGCCATACCCAGTCGCGCGGCAATGGCGGCGCGGGCGGAGGTGGACGTCTGGGTGGAGGTCCAGAACGTAAGGGTGTTCTCGTCGCCGTCCCAGCGTGCGTAGACACCCTTGCCCTCCATCGGCATGGAAGCCGAACGCTCGATTTCGAGATCCAACGTCAGTCGGTGCGGCGCGGCGGCCAGTTCGGCATCGAGATCTCCGAACCCGTGCTGCAGGTGAGCGGCGACGTTGTCCGGAACGTCGGCGTGGACGGCGTTGGCGGCGGTGCGAGCGACGTCGATCCCCACTACCGGCTTCAACGCCTCGTAGGTGACGTCGATCTTCGCGCACGCATCCTCGGCGATGTACCGGTTGTCGGCGACGACCATCGCGATAGCTTCTCCGACGTGCTTCACCTCGTCCTTGGCGAGGGGATACCCGTTGCGCGGAGCGATGATTCCCGGATGCGGAATGAGCAGTGGCAGATTTTCTGCCATTTCCGGAGTGTCGGCCAGGAGATCTTCGTAGGTGTAGATGGCATGTACGCCAGGCACTTCCAGCGCCTGATCGATGTCGATGTCGATGATTCGCGCATGTGCATGCGGCGACCTGACGAATGCCGCGATCAGTGCGTTGTGGCCCAGATCGTCGAGATACCGCCCCTGACCGCTGAGCAGACGCGTATCTTCTTCACGCGGAATCGGTTTGCCGAAGAACTTGCCGTCGTCGGCAACCGAATGATCGGCCGTCGAATGATCGGTAGCGGGGTGCTTCGCCCCGTTGCGCTTTGCTGGTTTGACCGGAGTACTCATGCTTTACCCGCCCGTCCTCCGACGGGATTCGTCGTTCCCCGCACCTTGCGATCCAACGCCTCCCGAGTGGACGCGTCGTCGATTCCGAGTGGGAACTGTCCGGCTCGTTCACGCTTGATCTCGGCTGCGCGCAGAACCGACGCCCTGATGTTCTGGTATCCCGTACAACGGCAGAGGTTTCCGGCTATCGCGTCCGTTGCTTCCTCACGCGTGGGATTGGGGTTCTCCTCGAGAAACGCCGCGATGGTCGTCACGAATCCCGGTGTGCAGAATCCGCATTGCAAGCCGTGACAATCCTTGAACGCCTGCTGAACCGGATGCAAAGTACCGTCCGGCTCGACGAGGCCTTCGACGGTCGTGATCGATCGACCTTCGAGGCTGGCAGCGAGGACGAGACAGGATCGCACCGGCTTTCCGTCGAGCAGCACGGTGCACGCACCACACACGCCGTGTTCACAACCGACGTGCGTGCCTGTCTTACGGAGGTGGTGACGAATGGCATCCGAAGCCAGAGTGCGGGAGGGAAGAACGACGGTGCTCGTCACCTCGTTGAGCGTGAACGTCACGGCCACATGGTGCTCACCGGTGTCTGCCGCCAACTCGGCAAGTTGATCATCGATGGAGCGATCGTTTTTGGACATAGTCACCACTTTCCTGCCAGTACTGCGTTCTCACTGAGAGCGTCCGTTGCCGCCGCGAAGCCCACCCGCGCCGTGAGCGCGGACACCAACTGCGAGCGGTAGGCCGCCGTCCCGTGAATGTCTGCCTCGGTATCTATCTGTGCGCGGGCGCATTCTCCGAGAGTGCGCCATCGCGGGTCTCGCTGATCCGTCGCCGACGCACCCGCCAGCACGTCCGTGTAGTCCACGACCTGACCCAACTCTCCGGCGGACACGTACGTCATGTGTGCTTCGGCCACCAGACCGTCGACCACGCGAATACGCGCAACGACGCCGACCAGTGCGTAGTCACCGTGACGACGCGCGATCTCGTCGATGGCGGTTCCCACGCCGGGCTCGGCGGCCGGCACCGACACCGACACCGCGATCTCGTCCGATTCCAGGCTCGACTCGAGAGGACCGGCGAAGAGATCCGTCGACGCGATCTCGCGGGTGCCACGCACCGACTGGACGGTCACGCTGCCCCCGAGCAGTGTCAGGACTGCCGGCATCTCCGCCGACGGGTCGGCGTGGACGATGGAGCCGACGCTCGTCCCGCGGTTACGGATCGTGGGGTGCGCTACCAACTGCAGAGCACGGTTCAGTAGCGGCTGAACTCGACGAGCACCTTCGTCAGCCGCCAGCACCGAGTGCGTGGCCAAGGCCTGGAACCGCACTCCAGTGTCTTCGGACGAGGTCACCGAAGCGAGGTTCGGGATCGATCCGATGTCGACGATGTGGGCGGGGGCGGCGAGGCGCATGGACAGCAGCGGCACAAGCGACTGCCCGCCGGCGAGCACCTTCCCCTCGTGAGAGACCTCGGAGAGGATTCGGCACGCGTCCTCGACCGAGGACGGTCGGTGATAAGTCAGCGGCGACGGTTTCATTACTCAATCCTGCCTCTATGAGTCACTTCACGTTTTGTGCAGATGTGACAACGGTCACGGGTCATACCTGGCATACATTCAACTTGGCATCACGTGAGCTGCGCCACGGGCTCTTCCTGTTCGTCATCTGACGCATTCGCCCCCGGGGTCGTGCTCGGCCGTCGGCCGGACGTGGGCCGGTTCAGTTCGGGGTTCCAGGACCCTACGAGCTGGCAGAAGTGGTACATCACGATCACGACGATGGTGCCGAGCGCGATGCCTCCGAGCGAGAAGGTGTCACTGAACTTCAGAGCCGTATCGCCGATACCGATGATCAGGCCGGCAGCGATCGGCATCAGATTCAGCGGATTCCCGAAGTCGACACCGTTCTCTTTCCAGATCTTGGCGCCGAGCAGACCGATCATGCCGAACAGAACCACAAGAATTCCGCCGAGAACGCCGCCGGGCGTCGCTGCCATGACTGCTCCGAACTTGGGCGAGAAGCCGAGCAGGATCGCGATGAAACCGGCAATCACGTACGCGGCGGTCGAGTACACCCGGGTCGCTGCCATGACACCGATGTTCTCGGCGTGTGTCGTCGTGGGGGAGCCGCCTACTGCGCTGGCGATGGCGGTGGCAAAACCGTCACCGGCAATTGCGCGTCCGATGTACGGGTCGAGATCGTCGCCCGTGATCTCTGCGACTGCCTTGACGTGGCCGGCGTTTTCCGCGACCAGTGCGATGACACCGGGAAGGACCAGGACGATGAACGTGAGACTGAACGAGGGAGCGTGAATACCGACGATTCCGTTGGCTTCGTCCGAGAACGGCGGCAGGCCGAACCAGGACGCCGAGTGCACCGAATCCCAGTTGACACGAAAGTGCTCGGTGGGTGCGCCACTACCACTGGCGGACGTGATCGGACCGGAGACCCGGTCCAGGACCCACGAGAAGATGTAACCGAAAACCAGCGCGACGAGAATGGCGATACGTCCCAGGAAACCGCGTAGCGCAACGCTCATCAGGATCAGTGCCACCATCACGATCAGTGCCACCCACTGGTCCTGCGGCCAGTACAGCCCCGCGACAACCGGCGCCAGGTTGAAACCGATCAACATCACCACTGCGCCGGTGACCACCGGCGGTAGCGCTTTACTGATAACGCCACCGCCGAGAAAGTGGATGGCGATACCGACGAATCCCAGAACCAATCCCGACACCAGAATCGCACCGGTCACTTCCGCCGTCGTTCCGCCCTGGGCACGAATAGCGGCGACACCGCCGACAAAGGCCGCGGACGTACCGAGGTAACTGGGGACGTGCCCCTTGACCACCAGGAGGAAGAAGAGCGTACAAAATCCCGACATCATCACGGCAAGTTGAGGATTGAGGCCCATGATGATCGGGAACACGAACGTCGCGCCGAACATCGACACGACATGTTGACCACCCAACCCGATGGTTCTCACCCAACTGAGTCGCTCGCCGGGAGCAACCACTTCACCGGGCCCGATGTTCTTTCCGTCTCCGTGCAACGTCCAGATCGGCATGACGAGACCTTTCGCGAAGGAGGAAGGTGTTCGAAATGCTTTGTGCCCCAGCTCACAAACACCGTGTTTGGAGTGAAACGCTAATACAGCACCAAGATTTGGACGTGATGACAATCTGCCAGAACCCGCTCACCGAGATTGGCAACAATGGTGACAGATGATGCGGGCAGGGGTCATCGTCAGTGCTGGAGACAGTTTCGACGAAAATTGGGACCACGATAGGACGGGCCCCAACATTTTCGTCGGCTTAATGATTCCGTAACACAATGTCTTTCAACGGAAAACGAGGTACCTAGCCGAGGGCTGCGAGGATCCCTGCTGCCATCTCCGCGACCTGATCATCAGTCATCACGAACGTCGGCGAAATCTGCATCGCACCCTGCCCCGCCGCGCGACCCGAAATACCGTGCTCACGCAACGTCTTCACGAACGGCAAAGCCTCCGCCGGATCAGCCAACTGCACCGCAGCGACCGCACCGAGCCCACTACGAACCTCCGCCACCCGCGGATGCTCCGCCAACGGCTGCAGATGCCTATGCAACGACGCCTCCAGACGCTTCGACTCCCCGAGCAAATTCTCACGCTCGACAATGTCGAGGTTCGCCATCGCCGCCGCAGCAGCACCGGCATGCCCGCCGTACGTGTAACCATGACGCCACCACGAACCCGCATAAAACGGCTCCGCCACCCGCGGCGCGATGAACACCGCACCCATCGGAACGTAACCCGACGTCAAACCCTTTGCCGTGGTCATCATGTCAGGCTGCAAATCGAAACGAGTAGACGCGAACCACTCGCCGCCGATACGACCGAAACCGGTCACCACCTCGTCGACCACAAACAGAATGTCGTGCTCACGGCAGATGTCACGCACCTCCGCCAGGTACCCCTCCGGCGGAAGATACACCCCACCCGCACCGATGATCGGCTCCGCGAAAAACGCCGCGATCTTGTTCGCACCTACCCGCTCGATCAACTCGAGCAGACTCTTCGCATCATCCCAACCGACCGTCGCCGCATCCGCCATCAGCTCGCCGTAACCCTCACGGTTCACCGGAATACCCGCCAGAGCCGTTCCCGCAACA
>Ga0153994_1000086_pt1 | contig 44262 bp, 37 predicted proteins | sample TSNC078MetaG_FD_104735 | JGI IMG/M metagenome (GOLD analysis project Ga0153994, IMG submission 104735) | Attine ant fungus gardens microbial communities from North Carolina, USA - TSNC078 MetaG | ecosystem: Host-associated > Fungi > Mycelium > Unclassified | place: USA: North Carolina, Lumber...
CGACTTCCTCTGCGGCCGGATCCCAGGGCTTGCCGTCCAGGATCGCGCCACGGAACCAGCCGTCCGTGACACCGGTCGCAGCGATCGCAGCGTCGGTGAGATCCGCCCACTGCGTCAACAACTCCGTGATCGTCTTCTGCGGCGCACCCGGACTCTGCGGAACAGGATCACTCAAAACAGGAACAGACATACACCCTCCCAAAACCGACACCACCACGGCTGCAGCAGCAGCCACGGCACACATCTTCTCGAAGCAGACAACGAACTCTGCCGACCTCCAACTCATCGGGTGGACCTCAAGCCACCGGCTACATTGTCGGGCAGACCGATCGTTGTATAGCTCGCGTTCCGCAAGGCCTCCGTTCCCTTGTCGAAGTAGCCGGAGCCTTCCGGTGCGATCCCGTTGAGGGCGTTCGGCCCTTCCGTGTTCTCACCCAAGACGCTGTGGCCCTTGGTTTGTTTCAGCACTTCACCGCTCGGCAGCACCGTCCCCTCGGACGAGAACGACTGCGCACCACTCATCGACTTCGGCATGGTCAACCCCGTCACCGGCAGTGCGAACATCGTCCCCGGATTGGCAAGCGCCTCGGGGTTCGGTTCCGCACGCCCGCCCACCGCCGAACCGAACGGCGCGAGGAAGTCCAGCCGAGCCGCCGTGGTGTAGATCGCGGGCTGTTCGCCCGACTGCTTCACCCGGAGATCCGACAAGGACGTGACCACCTGCGTGTCGATCCCTGCCGATCCCAGCATCGTGAACGAATCCACCGCGTGTGTGACCCGTGTCAACGCATCCGCCGCCATCGTCGTCCCGTACGAATGCGCCACGACCGACACATACGGGAACGACGCGGACACAGACGCTGATCGTGTCGCGTACGTCCCATCCAGTTCGTCCGCGAACCGCCACGACCCGTCCTGCGCCAAGGCCGGAGTGCTCACACTCACCACATCCGGAGTGTCATACCCCAACCAACCAACCACAGCATGCGAACGACCCGCATCAAAACGGACCTGCTCGTCGTACAGGTTCTTCGCGGCGCGCGACCAGCCTTCGGTCGCATCCGCCGCGTCGGAGTTCATCCCGGGAGCCGCCCACGTCACCGTGTCCGCTGTGTCCAGGTCGCCGTACCCGACCGCGACCATCGGCACCGTCGCGTCCAGGTTGAGGGACACCAACGATGCTGACGGGTCGGCAAGAATCTTCTCAAGAGCGACCAGCACCTTCCGCTGCTCCGAAGTCAGGCTGATCGTGCGCAGCAGCGCCACTTCGTAGACGGCGCGATTGCAACGGCCGCGAACCCCATAGGGCAGCCCGGCCAGGTTGCCCAAGACGCCAGGCGCCGCCGTCTCGAACGCGTCCTTCGCCTCGTCCCCGAGGCTCGACCACCATTTCGCGACCTGGTCCGCGGACGGTGGATGCTCCCAGAACCGCTGGAGGAGCTTCGGATCCGACGCCACGAGCGCTGCCAACTCCTCGGGAGTCAAACGCTGCAACGTGGCCATCAGGGACGCGTTCACGCTCGCCGAGGCGGAAATGTGCGAGAGCTTGCCGACGACCGACGCGAATGCCTGCAGCTCCGGCTGCTGAACAGGCGCCGACGCCCCATGCAACGCAGCGTCCAGAGCGTCAGCGAAGGTCTTCTCTGCCTCGCTGTACTCCCGCCTCGCCCGCTCGGCTCTCCGCTTGGCGTCGTCCAGCCGCTCCTGCGCGTCTTCTACCGTGAAGCGCGCGCTCGCCAGCTTGTCGCTCGCGTCCTGCTCCCGCAGCCGGGCAGACGTCACCTCCCCATGCCCAGGAGCAGAGGACCCCGGCGCAGGCTTCTCGCGCGAGTCGTACGCCTTCTCCAGAGCCCGCAGCGCCGCCGACAACGCAGCCTGCTCGGCGCCCAGCGCCGCGACCGACGCCTCGGCCGCTTCCAGATCTGCCAGCGCCTCCTCAGCGTCACGCAACGCACGATCCGCGTCAGCCTGCGCGAACATCATCGACGACGACCATCTGCTCGCCGCCTCGACGCCCTCGGTGTGCCGTGCAGCCGCCTGCGCCGCCGCAGCCTCCAGTGCGCGCAACCGAGCAGAGAACACGTCAGCGGCCAGCCCCGACCACGACGACGACCCGAGGTGCGTGTCCAGCACCTGTCTCGCCACCACCGACTGACGCTCGAGCCTGCCCGACCAGGTGCGCAAGTGAACGACCAGGGCCTCCACCATGTCCCGATCACCCGGAGCCGGATCCGTGTCGAACCCGACCGGCGACCAGTCCGCCCACCTAGAACCCATGAAAGCCGCCCCGATCGCTCCGGAACGCGTGGGCATCCGCCGCATCCCGACGAAGATACGTATCCGCCGCCAGGTCAAGAGCGCCGCCGAGCCCTGCGACCAGCTCATCGATCGTCGACTGACCGCGGACCCAGTAGCCCTCGAACCTGCTCACAGCGCCCAGAGCGACCAATGCGCCGAACCCGTTGGACTCATCCGCCGAAGGACGAGATCCGGTGACGGCGCCCTTCAGCGCTTTCGCGCCGGCCCTCAACTGATCCGCATCGACACCGACCGATCTGACCATCTGCTCTCCAAACATTTTCAAACATTATTACAGAGTAAGCATAGCGACAAATATGTGACATGATTCGCCCATCTCTGAGGGCTGAACGTGGGGTTTGTGGTTCTGGTCGAGATGACACTAAGATGAGTGCACCTTAGGGTCATGGTGACTTTTAGTGAGGGAGGGGCCGCATGGCAGCGAACAGTGAGCGCGTCAGCGCCGTGCTCGCCGTGTCCACGGTGATCTTCTCGCTCCGCAACGACGACCAGACCGGCGACATCGCGAGCGTGTGGCTTCCGCTCGTCCGCCGCGTTCGCCAGCCGTTCGAGGGATGCTGGGCGCTGCCGGGCGGGCCGCTGCACGGCGAGGAGGATCTCGCCTTCGCCGCCGCCCGCACCCTCAACGACACCACCGGCCTCACTCCGCGCTACCTGGAGCAGCTCTACGCGTTCGGCGACGCCTCCCGCTCGACGGGCGCTGAGCGCGTCGTCTCGATCGTCTACTGGGCGCTGGTCCGCAGCGAGGAGGCCGCACTCGCGAGCGTCGGCGAGAACGTGCGCTGGTTCCCAGCGGACGACCTGCCGAGCCTCGCCTTCGACCACAAGCTCATCGTCGAGTACGCCCTCTGGCGGCTGCGCACGAAGATGGAGTATTCGCGCATCGCGCACGCCTTCCTCGGCGAGACGTTCACCCTCGCCCAGCTCCGCGAGGTGCACGAGGCCGTGCTCGGCCGGCCGCTCGACCCCGCCAACTTCCGGCGCACCATCGAGGGCTCCGGCGCCGTGGTCGCCACCGACCAGTACCTCACCGGCACCAGGCACCGGCCGCCGCGCCTCTACCGGTACAACGACTCCATCGACCTGGCCGACGCCGGCCCGCTCCCCCGCCAGCAGCATCCGTTCGCATCCCCAGCGGCCACATCCTCCGCAGCTTCGTCCCCCGCATCGACACCAGCAGCAGCACCCGTTCGAGAGTAGAGAAGAATGAGCACCATCGCCTCGGTCGACACCACCATCCAGCTCATCGCCACCGGCGAGCTGAACGGCGAGACCTGCACCCCCGACCTCGTCGACGCCCCGTGGACGTTCGACTCCCTGGCGCAGTCGTACGGCCCAGGCGCGTCGATGGCCGATCCCATCCCGGTGGATGCTCCCCGCCAGGGCGAGCTGCCCGACGAGTACCGCACCGCCTCCGCGGAGGAACTGCACGACCGCATCATGGCCGCGAAGGCCACCCTCGGCGACCGGGTGGTGACCCTCGGCCACTTCTACCAGCGCGACGAGGTGGTGCAGTACGCGGACTTCGTCGGCGACTCGTTCCAGCTCGCCAACGCCGCCAAGGCCAAGCCGGAGGCGGAGGCGATCGTCTTCTGCGGTGTGCACTTCATGGCGGAGACCGCCGACATCATCTCCCGGCCGGAGCAGGCGGTCATCCTGCCGAACCTCGCCGCTGGGTGCTCGATGGCCGACATGGCCGACATCGACTCGGTGACCGAGTGCTGGGAGCAGCTCGAGGAGCTGTACGGTACCGAGCCGGATGCGGACGGCCGCGTGCCCGTCATCCCCGTCACCTACATGAACTCCTCTGCGGCGCTCAAGGGCTTCTGCGGCGAGCACGGCGGCATCGTCTGCACCTCGTCCAACGCGGAGACCGTGCTGAAGTGGGCGTTCGAGCGCGGCCAGCGCGTGCTGTTCTTCCCCGACCAGCACCTCGGCCGCAACACGGCGAAGGCGATGGGGGTGCCCGTCGAGCAGATGCCGCTGTGGAACCCGCGCAAGCCGCTCGGCGGCAGCGACGAGGACACCCTGCAGGATGCGCGCGTCATCCTCTGGCACGGCTTCTGCTCCGTGCACAAGCGCTTCACGGTCGGTCAGATCGAGCACGCCCGCGCCGAGTTCCCCGGCGTGCGCGTGATCGTGCACCCGGAGTGCCCGATGGCCGTCGTCGACGCCGCGGACGAGTACGGCTCGACCGACTACATCGTCAAGGCCATCGCGGCGGCCCCCGCAGGGTCGACGTTCGCGATCGGGACCGAGATCAACCTGGTGCAGCGGCTGGCGGCGCAGTTCCCGCAGCACACCATCTTCTGCCTCGACTCGGTGGTCTGCCCGTGCTCGACCATGTACCGCATCCACCCCGGCTACCTTGCCTGGGTGCTGGAGGGGCTGGTGCGCGGCGAGGTGCTGAACCGCATCCAGGTCGGCCCCGAGGTGGCGGAGCCTGCGCGGGTCGCGCTGGAGCGCATGCTCGCCGCGCGGCCGGACACCACGATGGCGGCCTGACGATGTCGCGGATCGTGGTGGTCGGCAGCGGCATCGCCGGGCTCGTCGCCGCCGTGGAGGCGAGCAGGACGCACAGCGTCACGCTCGTGACGAAGGCCGAGCTCGCCGAGAGCAACACGGCGTACGCGCAGGGCGGGATCGCCGCGGCCTACTTCCCGGACGACAGCGTCGCGTCGCACGTGGACGACACGCTGCGCGCCGGGGCGGGCCTCAACGTGCGGGATGCGGTGGTCGCCCTCTGTGCGGAGGGCCCAGACCGCATCCGCGACCTCCTCGCGTTCGGCGTCGCGTTCGACCGGTCCGGCGGCGACCTGGCTCGCGGGCTGGAGGCGGCGCACTCGAACGCGCGCGTGCTGCACGCCGGCGGGGATGCGACCGGCGCCGAGATCGAGCGTGCGCTGGTGCGCGCTGTTCGTGCCTCCGGCGCGCGCATCGTGGAGCAGGCGTTCCTCTGCGACCTCGTCGTGGCTGACGGAGCCGTCACCGGAGTCGAACTGCTCCTGGCCGACGGGACGGCCGACGTGCTCGACGCCGACGCGGTGATCCTCGCCAGCGGCGGCGCAGGCCAGCTCTACGCGCACACCACCAATCCGGCGGTGACCACCGGGGACGGGGTCGCCGCCGCCTGGCGGGCCGGCGCGGCCGTCGCCGACCTGGAGTTCTACCAGTTCCACCCCACCGCGCTCGCGATCCCCGGCTCGTTCCTGGTGTCGGAGGCCGTGCGCGGAGAGGGCGCCGTGCTGCGCAACGCGCGCGGCGAGCGCTTCATGCTCGACGTGCATCCCGATGCGGAGCTCGCCCCGCGCGACGTGGTCGCCCGCGGCATCGCCGTGGAGATGGCAGCGCAGGGCGGCCGTCCCGTGGTGCTCGACGCGACCGCGCTCGGTGCGGAGTTCCTGGCCAGGCGCTTCCCCACCATCGACGCCGCCTGCCGCGCCGCAGGGATGGACTGGTCCCGCGAGCCGGTTCCCGTCACGCCGGCCGCCCACTACTGGATGGGCGGCGTCGCCACCGACACCAGCGGACGCACAACGCTCCCCGGCCTGTACGCGGTCGGAGAGGTGGCATGCACGGGAGCGCACGGGGCGAACAGGCTCGCATCGAACTCACTGCTGGAGGGACTGGTGTTCGCGCACAGGGCCGTGGCGGCGATCGACGAGACCGGGGCGTGGCCGAATGCGGTGGCTTGGCCGGAGGCACCGGCGTGGCTGGACGGCGCGCTCGTCGCCGCCACCCCCGGCGAGCACGTGGATGCGGTCCCCGTCGACCGGGCGCAGCTCCAGACGCTGCTCTGGGACGCAGCGGGCGTGCACCGCGACCGGGAACGGCTCGAAGCCGCGGCCGGCGTGCTCGCCGGGTGGCGCGCATCCACGGCGGGCGGACGCACGCGCCGTGAGCGCGAGGACGCCAACCTGCTCGACCTGGCCAGGCTCGTCGTCTCGTCCGCGCTCGGCCGCGAGGAGTCGCGCGGCGCGCACTTCCGCTCCGACTTCCCCTCCATGGCCGCCGCGGCGCGGCACACTGCGCGCACTGCAGACGCGGCCGACGCAGCCCTGTTGATCGACACCGAGGTGACCGTTTCATGCTGACCGACCAGATCATCCAGACCGTCGTGCGCGCGGCGCTCGTCGAGGACGCGCCGTGGGGCGACGTCACCTCGTCGCTGCTCATTCCGGAGACGGCATCCGCAACGGCTCGGCTGGCGGCGAGGGAGCCTGGCACGTTCTCCGGCGGCGCCGTGTTCGCCGCGGCCATGACCATCACCGACCCGAGCATCGTCGTGGAGCTCGCCGTCGCGGACGGCGACGCGTTCCAGGCCGGCGACACCCTCGCAACCGTGTCCGGGCCGGCACGTTCCGTGCTGCAGGCCGAGCGGGTCGCGCTCAACTTCGTGCAGCGGATGAGCGGCATCGCGACGCTCACGGCGTCGTACGTCGCCGAGGTCGCGCACACGAAAGCGCGGATCGTGGACACCAGGAAGACCACGCCGGGGCTGCGCGCGTTCGAGCGCCATGCCGTGCGTTCGGGCGGCGGGCACAACCACCGGTTCTCGCTGTCCGACGCCGTGATGGCGAAGGACAACCACCTCGCCGTGCTCACCGAGCAGTCAGGGCTGTCAGTGACGGATGCGCTGCTCGCCGTGCGCTCGCAGCTCTCGCACACGACGCATCTGGAGGTCGAGGTGGACAGGATCGACCAGATCGAGCCGGTCCTCGCTGCGGGGATCGACACGATCATGCTCGACAACTTCACGGTCGAGCAGCTCCGCGACGGCGTTGCGCTCGTGGCGGGGCGGGCACTGGTGGATGCGAGCGGCAACGTGAACCTGTCAACGGTGCGCGCCGTCGCGGAGACCGGTGTCGACGTCATCTCGGTCGGCGCGCTCACCCACAGCGTCCGCGCGCTCGACCTCGGGCTCGACGTGGTGGTCGCGACGCCATGATCTACCTCGACGCGGCGGCCACCTCGGCGGTGCGCCGCGAGGTGCTCGAGGCGATGTGGCCGTACCTCACCGGCGACTTCGGCAACCCGTCGAGCCACCACGGTGTCGGCGAGTCCGCTGCTCGGGCGCTGGCCGATGCCCGCGCGACGGTGGCGTCGTGGCTCGGCTGCCGCGCATCCGAGGTCGTGTTCACCTCCGGCGGCACGGAGGCGGACAACCTCGCGGTCAAGGGCATCGCCATCGCCTCCCCGCGCGGCCGTCACATCGTCACGACGCCGATCGAGCACGAGGCTGTGCTCGCCTCTGTCGACTACCTGGCGCGGCAGCACGGCTTCACCGTGGACGTCGCGCCGGTCGGCAGGGACGGGCTGGTGGACGTCGACGCGTTCGCCGCGCTGCTGCGTCCGGACACGACGCTCGCGAGCGTGATGCTCGCCAACAACGAGGTCGGCACCGTGCAGCCGATCGCCGAACTGGCCGCCATGACACGCGAGCTGCGCATCCCGTTCCACACCGACGCCGTGCAGGCGGCCGGCTGGCTGCCGCTCGACGTGGGAAGCCTCGGCGTGGATGCGCTCAGCGTCTCCGGCCACAAGCTCGGCGCTCCGAAGGGCATCGGCGCGCTGTACGTGCGCGGGCGCATCCCCGTCGAGCCCGTGCTGCACGGCGGAGGGCAGGAACGCGGCCGCCGCTCTGGGACGGAGAACGTCGCCGGTGCTGTGGGGCTCGCCGCTGCCGTCCGGCTGGCGACCGAGCATCAGGCGGCCAACGCTCTGGCCGCGACGACAGCGCGGGATGCGTTCGTCGCCGCCGTGCTCGCCGAGGTTCCGGATGCGCGCCTCACCGGGCATCCGTCGTCCCGCCTTCCCGGCACAGCGTCGTTCGTGTTCCCCGGCAGCAACGGGGAGACCATCCTGCTCGAGCTGGAGCGGCGCGGCGTGGTCTCGTCGAGCGGGTCGGCGTGCGCGGCGGGAAGCGAGGACGCGTCGCACGTGCTGCTCGCCCTCGGCTACGACGAGGACGTGGCGCGCACGGCCGTGCGGTTCTCCTGGGGACCAGAGGTGGATGCGGCCACGCTCGCCTCCGTCGCCCCAGCGGTCGGCGACGCGGTGCGCGAGGTGGCCGGGCTTCGGCGCTGAGCCGGGCTGCGGCGCTGAGCCACGCTGCGGCGCTGGGCCAGGGGTCCGCGGATGCGCACGCATGGATTACGCGCAGAGTGAACGCGGCGAACGTTAACGCTGCCGAAACCCCGCATGTCAGTGCTCTTCACTACGCTCGAATCCGTGACCGAGAACACCCCTCCTGCGCCCGAGGCGCTCGCCGACCCCGCCTTCGACGACCACGCGGCCGCCGAACGCGCCGCCGACAGCCGGGTGGGAGAAGCCGCACCGGTCGGAACCGTCGCTGCCCCCGATCACACCAAGCGCAACAACCGCGTGATCTGGCTGCTGCTGTCGGCCACCTTCGTCGTCATCCTCAACGAGACGATCATGTCGGTCGCCATCCCCAAGCTGATGGACGACCTCAGGATCGACGCGCTCGCCGCCCAGTGGCTGTCCACGGCGTTCATGCTCACGATGGCGGTGGTCATCCCGATCACCGGGTTCCTGCTGCAGCGGTTCAGCACGCGCAGCATCTTCATCGCCGCGATGAGCCTGTTCTCGCTCGGAACGCTGTCCGCAGCGATCGCGCCCGGATTCGGTCTGCTCGTCGTCGCCCGCGTGATCCAGGCGTCCGGCACCGCGATCATGATCCCCCTGCTGATGACGACGCTGATGACCCTGGTGCCGCCCGCGAAGCGCGGCCGCACGATGGGCAACGTCTCCATCGTCATCTCCGTCGCGCCCGCCATCGGCCCGACCATCTCCGGCTTCATCCTCAACTACCTCGACTGGCGCTGGATCTTCCTGATCGTGCTGCCGATCGCCGTGGTCATGCTGCTCATCGGCATCAAGTTCGTCGAGAACGTGACCGAGCCGCAGAAGGTCAAGATCGACGTGCTCTCGGTGATCCTCTCCGCGTTCGGTTTCGGCGGGCTGCTCTACGGCCTCACCCAGACCGCTGAGTCCGGCCCTGGCTCGTCTCCCGTGGTGATGTGGGTGTCGATCGTGGTCGGCGTCGTGGCTCTCGCCGCGTTCATCCTGCGTCAGCTGCTGCTGCAGCGACAGGACAGGGCGCTGCTCGACCTGCGCACCTTCCGGTCCCCCATCTTCACGGTGTCGATCGTGCTCATGGCGATCAGCACGGCGGCGATGTTCGGCGTGATCATCGTGCTCCCGCTGTACCTGCAGCACGTCCTGCACCTCGACACGCTCGCGACCGGGCTGCTGCTCCTGCCCGGCGGGCTGGTGATGGGGCTGATCGCGCCGTTCGTCGGCCGCATCTACGACAGGTTCGGCCCGCGCGTGCTGGTGGTGCCCGGCGCGATCCTGGTCAGCCTGGTGCTGTGGGGGTTCACGCTCATCACCGAGCACACGTCGCAGTATCTGATCCTCGCTGGACACGTCACACTGAGCATCGGCCTGGCGCTGATGTTCACGCCGCTGTTCACCGCCGGCCTCGGCGCCGTGCCGCCGAACCTGTACTCGCACGGCAGCGCGATCGTCGGCACGGTGCAGCAGGTTGCAGGAGCAGCGGGAACGGCGCTGCTCGTCGCGATCATGTCGGTTCACACGGCCACGCTGGTCGGCTCCGGCGTCAGCATCGACGCGGCGACCGCCGGCGGCATCAGGGCGGCGTTCCTGGCGGCGGCGATCATCTCGCTGTTCGGGGTGGTCGGTGCCTTCTTCATCCGCAAACCGGCCGACGTGATCGCGCCGGAAGGACACTTCGCGCACTGACATCGCGCGGGGGCGTCGCGGCAACCGGTCGGGAGGTCAGCATGGCACGTGGGGTCGAAGCGGACACGGTCGAGGAATACCTCGACAGGATCGGGGAGCCGTTCTCTGCAGCGCTGCGCACGGTCCGCGACCGCATCGTGGAACTCCTGCCGGAGGCCGAGCAGGTCATCAGCTACCGGGTGCCGGTGTTCCGCTATCACGGCAGGGGGCTGATCGGCCTCTCGGCCACGGCGAAGGAGTGCAGTCTGCTGCTGATGAGTCCCCCTGCCGCCGCCGCGCTGGATGGCGCGCTCGGCGAGGGCTCGTTCAGCGGCGCGACCCTGCACTTCCCGCCGGATGCGCCGCTCGGCGTCGACACGCTGCGCACGATCATCGCGTACCGCGTCGCAGAGGCGGCGCGCTAGACGGGGCGGCCCTCGGCGACCACGATCAGCTCGGTGGTGCTGTCGGTGACAGGGCCACGCGTCCAGTCGCCGTAGACGGAGCGCACCCCGAATCCAGCGCCGACGAGGGATGCACGCAGCTCCTCCTCCGTGCGGAAGCGCAGCGCGCCTTCGTCCGTGAGGTGTTCGCCGTCCGGCAGTACGTAGTGGCCGATGAGGCCGACCACCCCTGCGGACTCCCCCGCGACCTCGTTCCAGGCGATCACCTGTCCGGCGTCGGTCTCGATGACCTCCCGGCCGTCGTCCCAGCCCAGCCATGCCCGAGCGCGCGGGTCGCGACTCTCGAACACGAGGAGTCCGCCCGGTTTCAGCGCGCGGCGGGCCGCGGTGAGCGCATCCAGCCAGGCGTCGTCCGTGACGAACACCTGGGCGACATGGCCCGTCATGATCGCCAGGTCGGCGTCGGCAACGGGCAGGGCGCTCGCGTCGGCCGTCAGCCACTCGACCAGATCGCCGCCATCGCGGGCGCGGGCGATCTGGAGCATGGCGTCCGCCGGGTCGACCCCGAGCATCCGGTGGCCCCTGCGCGCCAGCTCGACGGTCAGCAACCCCGTGCCGCATCCGATGTCTACGATGCGGGAGCCCGGATGCTCGTCGCCGAATGCCAGATAGAACTCGGTGTCGGCCGCGTACGGGTTCATCCGGTCGTAGAGGGCGGCGAGACGGGGGTCGCGGTAGCTGGCATCCTCGGTCACGGCTCAACGCTAGCGGGGACGCCGGCGCGGTGCGACCATGGAGAGGGGTCCTGCGACTCAGCAGAAAGCGAAGAAGGAGGACGACATGTCCATCATCTCGACGACAGCACCGGAGGACGCGGAGGGCGACGTCGCCGCGATCTACGCCAAAGACGAGCGCGACCTCGGCTACGTCGCTTCGCACACCCGCGCGATGGCCGTGAACCCTGAGGCGTACCTGGCCTGGGAGCAGCTCGTTCGAGCCATCGTCTCCCAGCTCGGGATGCGCCGCTACGAGCTGGTCACGCTCGCCGCCGCCCAGGGCACCCACTCCGAGCACTGCCGGCTCGCGCACGGCCGCAAGACGCTTCCCCTGATCGAGGAGGACCAGCTGGAACGCGTGGCCCGCGACTACCACGACGCAGACCTGGGCGAGGCGGAGGTGGCGATGATGGAGTACGCGGAGCGCATCGGCCGCGACGCGTACGCGATGACGGACGCGGACAGCCTGCGGCTGCGCGAGCTGGGCTTCACCGACAGGGAGATCGTCGACATCACCCTCGCGGCCGCCGCCCGCAACTACTTCAGCAGGGCGATCCAGGCCCTCGCTGTCGACGTGGATGTGCCGCCAGGACTCAGCGACCGGCTGCGCGGCGCGCTGCTCGCTCCCCTCTGAGGCTCGCTCTTCGCTAGTGTCGGAGGCATGGAGTCGTCTGCTGAGAACCCTGTCGTCCGCGTCGTCGTTCAGGACGTGACGCTGCCGGAGCCGAGGCTGTTCGGTCGCATCCAGAGCCGTCGCATCACGATCGCGCCCGGCGCGGAGTCCGGGCTGCACGTCCACAACGGCCCCGTCATCGGGAGCATCGAGACCGGGACGGCGATCTACCAGATCGAGGGCGGCGAGGAGCGCGTGCTCATCGCGGGCGACCTGTTCTACGAGCCGGAGGGCGGCAGGATCGCTCGCTTCGACGCGGGCCCCCAGGGCGTGACCTTCCTCGGGCACTTCCCGGTCGGCGCCGACGAGGAGTCGTCGATCGAGTTCCCCTGAGTGCAACGACGGTTTTCGCACCGTTCCCGGCAGCTCGCCGGACGAAATGGATGGAAACTCGTCGGAGTCGGTACGGAATCGGTCGTTCTGTGTCGGTGGGGACAGGCAGAATGTTCCAAACACCAGGCAGAGAGGCGCGTGACACCGTGGGCAGCACCGTATTCGAACGAAGCCGCCCGGACGCGTCCGTCGTGCGGCACGCTCTGGCGGACGCGCGGCAGGCGGTGTTCTGGACCGAGGACGCGCCCGGAGAGGCATACCCGACACTGACCGGGGACATCGGCTGCGATCTCGTGGTGGTCGGCGGCGGATACTCCGGCCTCTGGACGGCGCTCATCGCCAAGCAGGAGAACCCGGCAGCGAGGGTGGTCCTGCTCGAAGCGCGTCGCATCGGCTGGGCGGCGTCCGGGCGCAACGGCGGGTTCTGCGAGGCCAGCCTCACCCACGGCGAGGACAACGGGCGCAGCCGGTTCCCCCAGGAGTTCGACCAGCTCCAGCGGCTCGGGATGCAGAACCTGGACGAGATCGAGTCCACGATCCTGCAGCTCGGGCTCGACGCCGACTTCGAACGCAACGGCGCCATCGACATCGCCACCGAACCGCACCAGGTGGAGTGGCTGCGCGAGGCTGCAGACGGCGACGACGCGGTGTTCCTCGACGCAGACGCCGTGCGCGCCGAGGTGCACTCCCCGACGTACCTCGGCGGCCTGCTCCGCACGCGCGACTCCTCGCTCGTGCACCCGGCCAAGCTCGCCAGGGCGCTCGCCTGCGCCTGCGCCGACGCCGGCGTCGAGATCTTCGAGAACAGTCCGGTGCAGGGCATCGGAGACGGCACCGTGCTCGAGACACCCCGCGGCGTCGTCCGCACGGAGCGCACAGCGCTCGCGACCAACGTGTTCCCGAGCCTGCTCAAGCGCAACAGGCTGGCGACCGTTCCGGTGTACGACTACGTGCTGATGACGGAGCCGCTGACGGACGCGCAGCTCGCATCCATCGGCTGGTCGGGCAGACAGGGCCTCGGCGACTCGGCCAACCAGTTCCACTACTACCGGCTCTCGGCGGACAACCGCATCCTGTTCGGCGGCTACGACGCGATCTACCACTACGGCGGGCGCGTGCGCGAGGAGTACGAGAACCGGCCGGAGACCTTCGAGCGGCTGGCCAGCCACTTCTTCGCGACCTTCCCGCAACTGGAGGGCGTGCGGTTCAGCAACAAGTGGGCGGGCGCGATCGACACCTGCAGCCGGTTCTGCGCGTTCTTCGGTTCCGCCAGGGGCGGCCGCGTCGCCTATGCGACGGGATACACCGGGCTCGGCGTCGCGGCCACCCACTTCGGCGCGAAGGTGATGCTCGACCTGCTCGCAGGGCGCAGCACGGAGCGCACAGAGCTGGCGATGGTCAAGAGCAGGCCGCTCCCGTTCCCTCCGGAGCCCGCCGCATCCATCGGCATCAACCTGACCCGCGTATCGCTCGACCGCGCCGACCACAACGACGGCAAGCGCAATCTGTTCCTGAAGACCCTGGATGCGGTCGGTCTGGGCTTCGATAGCTGACCGCGCTTCCGAGCTCGCTCCCCCCTACCCCCGCTCCCACCACGGCCCCCGACAGTACCGAGGAGAACATCAATGACGATCAGCCCACCCGAGACCGACGGCTCCGTGCAGTTGCGCGGCGTCACCAAACTGTTCGGCTCGCAGACGGCGGTCGATCACATCGACCTCGACGTGCACAGCGGCGAGTTCATCTCCCTCCTCGGGCCGTCCGGCTGCGGCAAGACGACGCTGCTGCGGATGATCGCAGGGTTCGAGCATCCGGATGCCGGCGACATCCTGGTCGGCGGGGCGAGTGTCGTGAACACTCCGCCGTACAAACGCCCCGTCAACACCGTGTTCCAGTCGTACGCGCTGTTCCCGCACATGACCGTGGCAGAGAACGTCGCATACGGCCTGCGGCAGAAGCGGGTGCCGCGCGCCGAGATCGCCGGCCGGGTGCGGGATGCGCTCGACATGGCACGGATGGGCGGGTTCGCCGACCGCAGCCCGCAGAAGCTCTCCGGCGGCCAGCAGCAGCGTGTCGCCCTGGCCCGCGCGCTCGTCAACCGGCCGCGCGTTCTCCTGCTCGACGAGCCGATGTCAGCGCTCGACCGCAAGCTGCGCGAGGAGATGCAGATCGAGCTGAAGCTGCTGCAGCGCCAGCTCGGCATCACGTTCGTGTTCGTCACCCACGACCAGCAGGAGGCGCTCTCGATGAGCGACCGCATCGTGGTGATGCAGGGCGGCGCCGTGCAGCAGGTCGGATCGACCGAGTCGGTGTATCTGTCTCCCGCGAACGCCTTCGTGGCCGGGTTCATCGGCAAGCAGAACTTCCTCGACGCGACCGTGCAGCAGGACGGCGTGCTGCTCGCCGCAGACGGGCCGGTCGGCTCTGCGGCCGGACGACAGGATGCGCGCGCAGGCGATCGCGTGCGGGTCGCCGTGCGCGCCGAGGCGGTCACCGTCGTCGCCGAACGTCCGGCGACGAACGCCGTGCGCGGCACGCTGGCCGGGATCTCGTTCCTCGGCGATGTGATCCAGTACGTGGTCGTCACGGCGGCGGGCGTCGAGCTCCTCTCGCGGCAGGCCCCCGGCCAGGCAGCACACCTCAGCACCGGGCAGGACGTGTGGTGCGGCTGGGAGGAGACAGAGGTTCACGTGTTCCCTGCCGACGACGCGGGCACGTCTCCTTCCGCCTCCGGTACCGGCGCAGAGGCCGCCTGATGGCGGGTCTCGGAGACCGGCGAGCGGCCGACGTCGTCGCCCTCATCCCGAAGGCGGGTTCCGCTCGGATCACCAGGCGCGCCCTGCTCAGCGGCTTCGCCGTGACGGCGGCCGGACTGGCGCTCAGCGCGTGCAGCAAGCAGACCGCGTTCGGCGCATCCATCGCTCCGGACGGGAAGCTGGAGAGCCAGCTCAACGTCTACAGCTGGGGCGACTACGACGACCCGGCCAACATCTCCGCGTTCCAGAAGAAGACCGGCGTGACCGTGCAGCTCGACAGCTACGGCTCCAACGAGGAGATGATCGCCAAACTCGGCGCCACCCGCGGCACGAGTGGATACGACATCGTCGTCCCGACCGGCAACTACGTGCCGATGATGGCCGCGAACGGTCTGCTGCAGAAGCTCGACCACTCCCGCCTGCGCAACTTCGGCAACCTCGACCCGCACTACACCGACCAGTCCTGGGACCGCGGCAACGTCTATACGGTCTGCAAGGACTGGGGGACCACCGGGTTCGCGTACGACACGAACGTCATCACCCGCCCGATGAGCTCGTGGGCCGACTTCCTCGACGCCGCCCAGAAGGAGGCGAGCAAGAACGTCGCCGTGCTCGAAGACCCGTGGGAGGTGACCAGCATGTACTTCGCCGCCAACGGCATCGACCCGAACACGACGAAGAAGGCCGACCTGGATGCGGCGGAGCAGTACCTGGTCAACACCCTCGCCCCGCACCTCAAGGCGTTCAACTCGACCGCGGTCACCAGCGGCATCCCCGAGGGCACCTTCGCGCTCATCCAGGCGTTCAACGGCGACGCCAGGCAGGGACTGCTCGCGACGGACACGGTCCCGAAGAACTGGAAGTTCGTCTATCCGACGCCCACCGCCAACCTCTGGATGGACACCTGGGCCATCGCGACGGGGGCTCAGCATCCGGATGCGGCGTACGCGTTCATCGACGCGATCCTGGAGCCGGACGCCTCCTACCGCGAGGTCGACTACATCGGGTACTCGACCGGCGTGAAGGGCCTCAAGGAACGGGCGAAGAAGGAGGGGTTCGACCTTCCCGAACTGGTGTTCCCCTCCGACGAGGTGATCGCGCGGCTCACCCCGGCCGAGCTCAACGACGCGGCCGAACGGCTGGTGTCGATCGTGAACCGCATGATGGCGAAGGCAGGCTCGTGATGACGACGACAGCGACCGCATCCCCCATCGGCGGCGAGCACCTCGACGGCGAAGGCGTCGACGGCCGACGCGCCGCCCCTGGGAGCGCGCCCCGACGGCGCCGCCCTCTCCGCTCCCGGATCTCAGGCACGACCGTGGCCGGCTTCCCGACCTGGGCGTTCGTGCTGTTCTTCTTCATCGTGCCACTGGCGCTCGTGCTCTGGTACAGCTTCGGCTACAAGCCCGACCTGTTCTCCGCGCACGCCAACGACAAGCTGTCCTTCGATCGCTACGCGGAGGCTCTGGACGCGACCTTCCTCGGCACGTTCCTGAACACCCTGCGGATCGGGCTGCTCGGCACGGCGATCTGCCTGGTGATCGCTGTGCCGTTCGCGTACTGGCTGGCGGTGAAGCTGCGGCCGCAGTACCGCGCGCTCGCCCTGGCGCTCGTGCTCGTGCCGTTCTGGACCAACTTCCTGGTGCGCACGCTCGGCTGGCAGATCGTGCTCTCGCCGCAGGGCTTCCTCTCCGACGCGCTGCAGGGGCTCGGGATCATCCACGGCAACCTCGACGTGCTCTACACCCAGGCGGCGGTGCAGCTCGGCGTCGTCTACAACTATCTGCCGCTGATGATCCTGCCGCTCTACGTCGCCATGGACCGCGCCGGCCAGCCGTTGCGCGAGGCGAGCGCGGACCTCGGAGCCAACCGGGTGCGCACGTTCCTGCAGGTGACGCTTCCGCTCGCTGCTCCCGGGATCGCATCCGGATGCCTGCTGGTGTTCATCCCGCTGATGGGCGACTACGTCACGGCGTCCGTGCTCGGCGGCGCGCAGGGCAACATGGTCGGCCAGCTCGTGGCCAGCCAGTTCAACACCGCGCAGAACTGGGCGCTCGGCTCGGCGATGGCCGTGCTGCTGATGCTGTTCATCGCCGCGGCCGTTGTCGTCGTCGGCGGCGCGACCCTGATCATCCGGTTCCTGGTCCGTCGCTCGCGACGGGTCGACCTCACGAAGGGAGCGGCGGCATGACGACGCAGACGGCGACAGAGGCGATGGCCGCGGTCCGCACCAGGGAGTCCGGCGACCGGCCGCGGGTGCGGCGGCGGCGCGACGGGGTGCACATCGGGCTGACGGTGTGGGGCATCCTGGTGTTCGCGTTCCTGTTCCTGCCCATCCTGGTGATGCTGGTGTACTCGTTCAACACCGGGCGGCTGCTGGCCACCTGGCAGGGCTTCGGGCTCGACGCGTACGTGAACGCGTGGGCGAACCCGGTGATCCGGTCGTCGGTGGTCACGTCGCTGGAGGCCGCGCTCGGCGCTGCGGTCCTCTCGACGATCCTCGGCACGCTCGGCGGGCTGGCTCTCGCTCGATCGAAGGCGCGCACATCGTGGGTGCTCTGGGCGACCCTGCTGCTGACGATCACCCTGTTCACGCCGGAGATCGTGGATGCGGTCTCGATGCTCCCCTGGTTCGTCAGCCTCGGCACGGACTTCGGCATCGGCGTGTTCAGCAACGGACTGGTGCGCCTCGTCGTCGCCCACGCCGTGCTGTCCGTCGCTGTCGTGACGTTCATCGTGCGCGCCAGGATGCAGGGCATGGACGAAGCCCTCGAGGAGGCCGCCGCCGACCTGTACGCGCCGCCGCTGAAGCGCTTCTGGCAGATCACGCTGCCCGTGGCGAGCCCGGCGATCTGGGCCGGAGCACTGATGTCGTTCACCCTCAGCCTGGACAACACGATCGTCTCCAGCTTCGTACAGGTCCCCGGCTCGACGCCGTGGCCCGTCTACATCTTCAGCTCCCTCCGCGTCGGCCTCCGGCCGGAGATCGCTGCGGTGTCCGCCGTGATGTTCGTGCTCACCCTGATCGCCCTCGCGGTCGTGGCGTTCGTGCTGCGCCGCAGTGGCGCATCCACGGAGGAGATGGCGAAGACGTTGGCGAGCGCGTGATGGGCGACGCCACGGCGGGTCTCACAGCCACGGGTCGGGTGGATGCGCTCGCCACGCCGCTCGCGCACGAGCCGGTCCCCGAGGCGCAGCGGATCGCCGGCTCGCCGACGACCGGGCTGGTCTCGCTCGGCACGTTCGGCGACGTGGAGGTGGGCGTCTGGGAGATGACCCCCGGCACGTCGACCGACGTGGAGGACGACGAGCTGTTCGTGGTGATCGCCGGACGCGCGACCATCGCGTTCCCGGCGACCGGCGACGAGCTCGCGGTCGGGCCGGGCGACGTGGTGCGCCTGACCGCCGGTGACGCGACGGTGTGGACGGTGACGGAGACGCTGCGGAAGGTGTGGCTGGCCCAGGCCGGAGCGCCGTCAGCCGTTGTCGACCAGATCGCACCCCAGCGCCAGCTCCGCGTATGAGAGGACGTTCCGCCTGCTCTGCGCCCGGTCGAGGTCGACGCCGATCAGCGGATACAGGTCGTACGCATCCTCCAGCGCGACGAGGTTGCGGGCTATGACCGCTGCATCCGAGGCGAGTCGGAAGGTGCCGAGGCCGGCGCCGATTTCGATGGTGGTGCGGTAGAGCATCACCTGACGCTCGACGATCGAGCGGTGCAGCGGCTTGAACTGCGGCTGTTCGCGCAGCAGAGGGATGCACTCGTAGACGATGCGCAGGTCGTCGCTGATCACGTCGGGCACACCGGCCTCGATGAGGGCGACGATGCGGTCCCTGGGGTCGTCGTGGCGCTCTGCGATGGTGCGGCGGCGCTCGTAGAACTCCTCGACCACGCCCTCGACCGCCGCGAACATCAGCTCGTCGAACGACGGGAAGTAGTAGAGCACCGCCCCGGCGCTCACCTCGGCCTCCGCCGCCACTGCGCGCACGTTCGTCGCTGCGATGCCCCGCTCGCGGGCCACCTTGCGGGTGGCGGTGACGAGCTCTTCGCGTCGCTTCGCCTGTCGTGTGGTCGTCGTCACCGTTCTCCTGTCACCAGCTGCGCAGCCACGTCGGCTGCTGCATCCTCGTCCGCCGTCGCGATGTTCGTCAGCGCAGCGTAGCGCGCCGGGGAACGTCTGCGCATGACCAGCCCCACCACGATCCCCGCCACGAACAGGATCGGGGTCGGCAGCAGCAGGATCCAGTTGACCGCGCCCTCCATCCCTGTCACCACATCGAAGTTGAACACGATGAGGAGGAGGCCGGTGATCAGCCCGAGCGCGCCGAGCGCCGGAGCGATGAGCGCCCGGAAGACGCTGTGACCCCTGCGGTCGCGGGAGAAGAAGCCGACGACGGACACCGCGGCGACCGCCTGAGCGAACACCAGACCTGCGACACCGGTGGCGTACGTCCAGATCGCGAGCTGCAGGAACGGGTCTGCCCCCGTCAGGATGCACACCACCACGGCGATCAGGCAGATGACGGACAGCAGCAGGCTCGCGCGATAGGGCGACCGCGTCACCGGGTGCGTGCGGCCGAGCGACCTCGGCAGCAGTCCCTCGCGCCCCAGCGAGAACAGGTAGCGGGAGCAGGCGTTGTGGAACGCGAGCAGACACGCGAAGAAGCTGGTGACGATGAGGACGCGCATCGCGACGGTCGCCCACTCCCCCAGATAGCTCCCGGATGCGCTGAACACCATGTCCTGGAAGTCGTCTCCTCGCGCCATCGCGAGCACGCCCTGCGCCCCGAACGCGACCGTGAGGATCCAGAAGGTGAACGCGTAGAAGATCCCGAGGAAGGCGACGGCGATGTACGTAGCTGCCGGCACCGTCCGCTTCGGGTCCTTGGCCTCCTCCGCGTAGATGGCTGTGCCCTCGAAGCCCAGATACGCGCCGAAGCCGACGACGAAGAGGCTGCCAGCTCCCGCGGCGAAGAAGACGTTCGCCGGGTCGAACGAGGCGAACGAGATGGGCTCAGGGCCGCCCTGGATGAGCACGGCGACGGCGAGCACCAGCAGGATCGCGACCTCGAGGGTCAGCAGCACACCGAGCACCTTCGCGCCGACGTCGATGTGACGGTAGCCGAGCAGCCCGACGATCACCAGCGCGACGAGCGAGTACACGCCCCACGGCAGGTCGATGCCGAACAGGTCGTTGAAGGTCGATTGACCGAAGAAGCCGATGAAGCCGTAGAAGCAGACGCAGAGGAAGCCGTAGGCGAACACGGTCACGAACGCGATGCCGATCCCTGCCGGTTTGCCGAGGCCGCGGGCGGCGTAGATGTAGAACGCCCCGGTGTTGCGGACGTGCTTGGACATCGCGGTGAAACCCATCGAGAACAGGATCAGGATGAGCCCGCAGGTCAGCATCGCGCCCGGCGCTCCGATGCCGCCCATCCGCAGCGTGGTCGGCCCCGCGCTCACCACCACCGTCAGGGGTGCTGCGGCCGAGATCACGAAGAAGACGATGCCCCACACCCCTAGACGACCGGAGGCGAGGGCGCCGCGGTTCTCTGTCGACGGGGCCGCTCGGTCTCCCCGCGCACCGGACCGGGCTGGCGCGGCCGGGCGGTCGCTCTGCTGATGCTGTGACATGGTGCTCCTCTGGTCGATGCGTCGTTGCACGGCGGGATGCGAGATGTTGTTGAACACGGATTAAACACACACTGCGCATCCGTTGTCAATGAATTAAAGGTCTGTCGACCAGATGTCTGAACACGTGTTCAATTCTGTGTATGCTGTCCGCCATGACAGCCCCAGCCGGAACGCCCAGAGCCCGCGACCTCGGCGTGCCCTTCGACGGCACCCAGGGACCCGCGAACGCAATCACTGACGTCCCCGGCGTCGAGGTCGGATACGTCACACTCTCCGACGGCCCCGTGCAGACCGGCGTCACCGCGATCCTGCCGCGTGGGCGCGACGGTGTCGGCACAGCCTGCGCCGCCGCGACCTTCTCGCTCAATGGCAACGGCGAGCTCACCGGACGCAGCTGGATCGACGAGTCCGGCTCCCTCGCCCTGCCCGTTCTGATCACCAACTCGCACGCGGTCGGGACGATCCATCGCGGCGTCGTCGACTGGGTCGCTCTGGAGCATCCTGCCGTCGCGGCCCAGTGGATGCTCCCCGTCGTCGGCGAGACCTGGGACGGCTACCTCAACGACATCAACGGCGCACATGTCCGTCAGGAGCACGCGGCAGAGGCGATCATGCTGGCACACGGCGGCCCGATCGCGGAGGGCTCGGTCGGCGGTGGCACCGGCATGAACTGCTACGCGTTCAAGGGCGGCTCCGGCACCGCATCCCGGGTCGTGGCGCACGGCGGGAGCAGCTACACGGTCGGCGTGTTCCTGCAAGCCAACTTCGGCAAGCGTTCCGAATTGCGGCTCGCCGGGGTGCCCCTCGGCCGCCGCTCCGCCGCGCCGAACCCGATGGAGGAGTCGGACTGGTTCTCCCTGGACGGCGTGCAGCAGTCGTCGGTGGCCGGCGCTGGCTCCGTCATCGCGGTCGTCGCGACGGACGCTCCGCTGCTCCCCGGCCAGCTCGCAGCCATCGCCAGGCGCGTTCCGCTCGGTCTCGCCCGCACGGGCACGACCGGGAGTCACTTCTCCGGAGACATCTTCCTCGCGTTCTCGACGGCGAACGCCGGGGCGTTCGGCTCCCGGATGCCCGCCGGACCGGCGACGGACGCCGACCGCGACACCATCGCCGCCCTGCCGTGGGGTCACATCGACGCGTTCTTCGAAGCGACGGTGGAGGCCGTCGAGGAGGCGGTCGCCAACGCGCTCGTGGCAGCACGGGATGCGGTCGGCCGCGCCGGCCACGCCAGCTACGCCCTCCCCCACGCCGAACTCCGCGCCGCCTTCTCCCCCACCGCCTGATCGATCGAGTCGGGACTGGTGCACGCGCTCCCCGGCGTGTCGCGTGCATAAGTCCCGGCTCGATTGCTTCGGAGGCGCGAGAGGGGGCGCGTGTCAGGCGCGGGCGGAGCGGGCGAGGAGGGCCGCGTGCAGGGCGGAGAGCGTCTCGCCGTCGTCGAGGTCCATCGCGAGCAGGTCCTCGATGAGCGCGATGCGCTGGTAGAAGACCGAGCGGGAGAGGTGGCTCGCCGCCGCCGCCTTCGTGCGGTTGCCAGGGTGCGCCGCGTACGCGCGCAGCACGTCGAGCAGGTCTCCGCCGTTGGCGATGTCGTAATCGATCAGCGGCCGCAGCATCAGCTCGCTGTGCTCCTGCATCCGCGGGTCTGCGCCGAGCGTGGTGACCAGGCGCAGGAGCGGGCGGTGCTCGGCGCGCAGGATGGTCGTGCCGCGGGAGCGCTTGCCGTCCGCCCTGGCGATGAGCTGCCCTGCCTCGGCGATCGACGCCAGCAGACCGGGGATGCCTGGAGCCTGCGACCCGAGCGCGACGGTCACCGCCGCGGCGCCGAGCCCCCCGGCACCCGCCGCGCCGGAAGCAGCAGCACCGCCTGCTCCCGCCGCACCACCCACGGCGCCGCCTGCGCCACCGGCACCGCCACCGGCCGCGCGCGCGACCGCCTGCGCCACCGCGGTCAGCGCCGCATCCGTCACCGGCCGCTCCGGGCGCGACGACACCGCGAGCACGAGCATCCCGGCGGCGCGACCCGGATGCTGCGCCACGAGCACGTCGAGGCCCTGATCGCGGGCCTCGCGCGTCGCTGCGTCAGCGAGCGCCGCACTGTCGACGCCGGCAGGGCGCGCCCCGATCACCGCGCCGCTCAGCACGCGGCCGGCCACGGGCAGGCCGGACGCCTCGAAGCGGGCGACCAGTCCGCTCTCGCTCGCGAACCGACGCCCGAGGAGCGCGCCGAGGAGCCTGTCGTGGCTCTGCCTGGTCCACTCGTCCGCATCCCGGTCTGCCAGTCTGCTGAGCGCGAGGGCGACCGCCGCCTGCTCGAGGACGTTCGACCGGCCGGCGGGATGCGGGAGCCCGGAGAGCGCGATGAGGTGCCCCCAGCGCATCCCGCGCGCCTCGACGGGGGTGATCAGCCAGCGCTCGTCCCCCGTGCCGCGGTGCGCCTGCCGGGAGCGCTGCTCCCAGTCCACGATGGCGACCTCCGCTGCGTCGATGCCGGAGGCGGCGATGACCCGGTGGTTGAGGTCTTCGAGCACCACCGGCGCTGCGAGCGCCCGCGCGGCCTGCGCGACGATGAAGTCGGCAGGGCTTCCGCGCAGGCTGAGCTCCGTGAACAGGGCGTGGATCTCGTCCCTGGCGCGCAGCGCGACCATCTGGTCCGCAATGATCCGCGAGTGCACCGCCTCGGTGATCGCGATGAAGCGCACCTCCCTGTGCAGGACCACGAACGGCATTCCGGAGGCGCGGAACCCGGCGACCAGGGATGCGGGCGGCTCCGGCATCCTGTCGCTCAGTTCGAGCACGAGACCGGCGATGCCTCCGGCCGCCAGCCCATCGGCAAGAGCGAGCAGGCCGGCGTCGTCCGCCGGCCAGCCGGCGCCGGTGGAGAGCAGCAGCTCGCCCCCGCTGACGAGCCGCGCGCTCTCCGCCGTCTCCGAGACGTGCACCCAGCGCACCGGTCGGTCGAGCTCGTCCTCCCCCGACAGCACCTCCGGGAGGGCGCGGGCGACCTCGTCGAAGCGCAGGACGTCCCTGATGGTCGGCAGCACAGCAGACGAGCCACCCTCCGGACGATCTGTATCGCCCGCCGTCAAGCCCCGACGATCTGGCATCGCTCGCCCGCCTCCTTCTCTGTAACCATTGGGATGCAAGCCTACTGTTTTCATCCGGGCAGTTCGTCCGGCACGCATCGAAGGAGAATGCCCGTGGCCCTCATCCGTCACCTGATCGACGGCACGGAGACCGGCGAGCCCGTCCGCACCGGTCCCGTCTTCAACCCGGCGACCGGGGCGCAGCAGCACGAAGTCGTGCTCGCGAGCGTCTCCGACGTCGAAGCCGCCATCGCCGCCGCGCGCGCAGCCCTGCCTGGCTGGCGCGCGACCAGCCTGACCAAGCGCGCCGACGTGCTTTTCAAGCTGCGTCACCTCCTCACCGAGCGCTCGGCGGAGCTCGCCGCCATCGTCACGAGCGAGCACGGCAAGGTGCTCTCCGACGCCGCGGGCGAGATCGGCCGCGGACTGGAGAACGTCGAGTTCGCCTCCGGCCTCATCAACCAGCTCAAGGGCGAGTACAGCGAGCAGGTCTCCACCGGCATCGACGTGCACAGCGTCAAGCAGCCGGTCGGCGTCGTCGGCTGCATCACCCCGTTCAACTTCCCAGTGATGGTGCCGCTCTGGATGGTCGCGAGCGCCATCGCCTGCGGCAACACGGTCGTGCTCAAGCCGAGCGAGAAGGACCCGAGCGCGTCCGTCTTCCTGGCGAAGCTGTTCCTCGAGGCCGGTCTCCCCGCCGGCGTCCTCAACGTGGTGCACGGAGACAAGGTCGCCGTCGACACCATCCTCGACAGCCCCCAGGTGGATGCGGTCAGCTTCGTCGGCTCCACCCCGATCGCCCGCTCGATCTACCAGCGCGCGAGCGCCAACGGCAAGCGCGTGCAGGCTCTCGGCGGCGCGAAGAACCACATGGTCGTCCTGGAGGACGCCGACATCGAGGCCGCGGCGGACGCCGCCGTGTCCGCCGCATACGGATCGGCGGGCGAGCGCTGCATGGCGGTGAGCGTGCTCGTGGCCGTCGGCGACGTCGGCGACCGGCTGGTCCCGGCGATCGAGCGCCGCCTCGGCGCGCTCGTGATCGGCGACGGCACGGACGCGGCGAGCGAGATGGGCCCGCTGATCACGCGGGAGCACCGCGACAAGGTCGCCTCCTACGTCACGGGAGCCGCCGCAGAGGGCGCGACCGTGGTGGTCGACGGCACCGCCAAGCAGTTCTACGCGGACGGCTTCTTCATCGGTGTGAGCCTGATCGACAACGTCGGAACGGAGATGGCCGTCTACACCGACGAGATCTTCGGCCCTGTGCTCTCCGTGGTCAGGGTCGACACCTTCGAGGACGCCGTGGACCTCGTCAACAGCAACGTCTACGGCAACGGCGTCGCGCTGTTCACCCGCGACGGCGGCGCCGCCCGGCAGTTCGAGTTCGACATCGAGGTGGGCATGGTGGGCATCAACGTCCCCATCCCCGTGCCGATCGGCGCGTACTCGTTCGGCGGCTGGAAGAACTCGCTGTTCGGCGACTCGCACATCTACGGACCGGAGTCGTTCCACTTCTACACGCGCAGCAAGGTCGTCACCACGCGCTGGCCTGACCCGGTGCACTCGAAGATCGAGCTCGCCTTCCCCGGCAACTCCTGAGCAGGACAGGACGGACACCATGACCGACACCATCGCATCCACCACCGCTGCTCGCACTGGATACCAGGACAGGCGCGGCGTCACGCACGCCTTCGGCGACAGCGACGCGGAGACCCAGGTGCGCGCCGACGACCGCAGCCACGTTTTCCACTCATGGAGCGCACAGGCGCAGATCGACCCTCTGCCCATCGCGGCAGGCGAAGGCTCGACCTTCTGGGACTACAAGGGCAACGCGTACCTCGACTTCAGTTCGCAGCTGGTGAACCTCAACCTCGGCCACCAGCACCCCGACCTGGTGCGCGCCATCCAGGAGCAGGCTGGACGCCTCGCGACCATCCAGCCGTCGATGGCGAACGACGTGCGCGGCGAGCTCGCCAGGCGGATCGCCCGCGTCGCCCCCGGCACCCTGAACCGGGTGTTCTTCACCAACGGGGGCGCGGATGCGAACGAGTACGCCGTGCGCATGGCCAGGCGCGTCACCGGCCGCCGCAAGGTGCTGTCGATGTACCGCTCGTACCACGGCGGCACCGGCGCGGCCATCTCCCTGACCGGCGACCCCCGGCGCTGGGCCAACGAGCCGAGCGACCCGTCCGTCGCCCACTTCTTCGGCCCGTACCTGTACCGCTCCGCCTTCCACGCGAGCACGCAGGAGGAGGAGACCCAGCGCGCGCTCGAGCACCTGGAGAGCGTGATCGTGCTGGAGGGCGCAGCCACGATCGCCGCGATCGTCCTCGAGACCATCGTCGGGACCAACGGTGTACTCATGCCGCCTCCCGGTTACCTGGCCGGGGTGCGTGCGCTCTGCGACCGCTACGGCATCGTCTACATCGCCGACGAGGTCATGGTCGGCTTCGGTCGCGTCGGCGAGTGGTTCGCCGTGGATGCGTTCGGTGTCGTCCCCGACCTGATCACCTTCGCCAAGGGGGTCAACTCCGGCTATGTTCCGCTCGGTGGCGTGGTGATCTCGGACAGGATCGCGGAGTTCTTCGACGATGTGTCGTTCCAGGGCGGACTCACGTACTCCGGGCATCCACTGGCCTGCGCGGCGGGGGTCGCGACGTTCGAGGTGTTCGAGCGCGACGGCATCCTGGAGCGCGTGCGCGACCTCGGCGAGCGGGTGGTCGAGCCGACGATCACCGAGTGGCTGGACACGCATCCATCGCTCGGCGAGGTGCGCGGCCGCGGACTGTTCTGGGCGCTCGAACTCGTGCGCGACCGCGAGACCCGCGAGCCCCTCGTGCCGTTCAACGCCGCCGGCGCCGACGCTGCCCCGATGGGCGAGGTGGCTGCCGCGTGCAAGGCTGCCGGAGTGTGGCCGTTCACGCACTTCAACCGGATGCACATCGCGCCGCCGCTGGTGATCGAGGAGGACGAGCTGCGCCGCGGTCTCGCCGCGATCGACGCGGCGCTCAGCGTGGCCGACCGCCACACGCGCTGACCGGGAGCCCGCGCCCATCCGCAGCGCGGATCTCTCCACAGCGTGAATCCATCCACAGCGGGGCTCCGGCAGGACGCCGGGGCCCCGTTGTGCGGTTAGGGTTGGGCCATGACCGAACCCGGAGACGGCCGCGTCGCCGTGTACATCGACTTCGACAACATCGTGATCTCGAGGTACGACCAAGTCCACGGCCGCGGCCAGTTCATGCGCGACAGACAGAAGGCGGCAGGCAAGACCGACCCGACCTTCACGGCGAAGCTCGCTGAGGCGACCGTGGACATCGGAGCCGTGATCGACTTCGCATCGTCGTTCGGCACGCTCGTGCTCACGCGTGCTTACGCCGACTGGTCGGCCGCGGTCAACGCCGACTACCGCGGGCAGCTCGTCGGCCGCGCCGTCGACCTCGTGCAGCTCTTCCCCGCCGCCGCGTACGCCAAGAACGGCGCGGACATCCGGCTGGCCGTGGATGCGGTCGAAGACCTGTTCCGGCTACCAGACCTCACCCACGTGGTGATCGTGGCGGGAGACTCCGACTACATCGCGCTCGCCCAGCGCTGCAAGCGGCTCGGCCGCTACGTGATCGGGATCGGCGTCGCAGGGTCGACGAGCAAGTCGCTCGCCGCGGCGTGCGACGACTTCGTGACATACGACGACCTGCCCGGCGTTGCGCGCGCGGAGGACGACGACGCCGAAGAGGTCGCTGCGCCGATCGTGGCCCGCTCCCGCGCCGCTGCCAGGGGCACCGCCGCTCGGGACACCGCCGCCGCCGAGCCGACCGCTGACGCCGCCACCGAGCCGACCGCTGACGCCGCCGCACCAGCGGAGGCCGCTGCCGAGACAGCCGCCGATCCCGTTGCAGCGCCGAAGCGCCGCCGCTCGACCAAGGCAGCGGCCGCACAGGAACCCGTCGTGGAAGAACCGGCGGAGGAGCCAGGCGAAGACCCGCAGGTCGTCGCCACCCGCCTCCTCGCCCGCGCCATGCAGCTCGGGCATGAGAAAGACGACGCCGAGTGGCTGCACAGCTCGACGGTGAAGGGCCAGATGAAGCGCATGGACCCGTCGTTCAGCGAGAAGTCGCTCGGCTACCGGTCGTTCAGCGACTTCATCAAGTCGCGGAGCACGCTGGTCGAACTCGACGACAGCTCGACAGCGCAGATGCTGCGCCTCGCGCCGACCAGGGCGGCGCGACGTGCTCAGCATTCGGGCCGCGTGTCCTGAGCCGGTACACAGGTCGGGGGAATTGGATAGACGCATGGCACGACGATGGGTTGCGACACGCTGGGGTGGACTGGACGGTTGGGAGTTCCAGGAGGTAGACCTCCCGGAGCCAGGACCGGGCGAGGTGACCATCCGCGTCACCGCGGCCGGGGTGAACCCGGCCGACTACAAGCACGTCTCCGCCCCGCGCGCCGGTGTCGACCTGCCTGCGCCGATCGGCTACGAGGTGGCCGGGGTGCTGTCCGCGATCGGCCCTGACACCGAGATCGCCTCCGGAGGCGGAGCCGTCGGGGACGCGGTCGTCGCCTTCCGCATCTCCGGCGGATACGCGACGGAGGTGGTCGTGCCTGCCAAGGACGTGTTCGCGAAGCCGGCACGACTGGAGGACGCCGCGGCGGCGAACCTGCTGCTGGCCGGATCGACGGCGTCGCAGGCGCTGCACGTCGTCGGCGCGCGCGCAGGCGAGACGATCCTCGTGCACGGCGCATCCGGTGCTGTCGGAGTCAGCGTGCTGCAGCAGGCGGCCGAACTCGACGTGCACGTGATCGGGACGGCGAGCGAGGCGCGGTTCGCCGCTTCGGCGGGACGCCCATCGCATACGGGCCGGGACTCCTGGACAGGGCTCGGGAGGCCGGCCACGGTCACATCCGGGCGGCCATCGACACCGTCGGCACGGACGAGGCCGTCGACGTGTCGCTCGAACTGGTCGCCGACCGCGGTCGCATCGTCACGATCGCCGCTGCGGGCCGCGCGGCCCAGGAGGGCTTCCAGGCGATCGGCGGCGGCCAGCCGGAGAGCGCTGCGTACCGGGACAGCGTCAGAGCCGACCTGCTGGCTCTCGCGGGCAGCGGGCGGCTGCAGGTGCCCGTCGCGCGCACGTACCAGCTCGCCGACGCGATCGAGGCGCTCACCTTCCTGCAGGAGGGGCATCCGGGCGGGAAGATCGCGTTGCTTCCGTGATCCGGTGACGCCTGGCCCCGAGCGCGCGTTCGACCGCGCCGGGGTCGTCGCAGCCCCGCGGCGTGCATCCCGTGGCTGTCAGCTCACCTGCAACTGCTGGGTCGACGGAGCAGGGCAGAGCAGGAACGTGTGACCGTGGTCCTGCTCCCGTCCGTGTTCGTCGATCCTTCTGCCGCACAGCGGGCAGACGCTCGCCTCAGCCGTCCTCGGGCTCTCGAGATCGTACGGGCCGATCGGGGGTGGTCCGAGGATCGGGAGGAGCCGGGCATCCAGCCACTCCGCCGCTCGTCCGGCGCGATCGCCGTGGCGGTTCTCCACTCGTATCATGGGCTGATCGTACGTCCGGAACAGTGGGCGCCGGCCGTGAGTTCCCGAGACGCCTGCGGCGACCGAGGCGGCGCGTTCAGGCGGGCTTGCTCGCCTTGCCGTCGAGCCACAGCGTCTCAGACTCGTCGCCGTGCGTGCCGTCGTCTCCGACGAACTTCGTGCTGATCTTCGGGCCCTTCGTGATCACGTGGACCAGCGCCATCCCGTGGCCGCGGCCCAGGTCGAAGTCGGTCTTCAGCCAGTCCAGGATGGGGCCGGCCTTCGTGCCTTCGCCGAACCCGCGCTCCTTCGCGAGCTCGATGAACTCGCGCGGCGTCTTGCCGGTCTTCTCCTCGATGTTGTCGAGATATGCCTGAAACGACATGTGCCGTAATCCCCCCTCGTCGCGGACGCTTTCCGCAGAGTCTAGCGGGGGTCCCGCAGATGCGCCTCCGCCTGCTCCTCCGGCATGATCACCATGCCGCCTGTGCGCTGACTCGACTGGAGAAGCGCCTCCATCCACTGCTCGTTCAGCGTGGGCGGACGGCTGCCGGCGAACACGAACGCCATCGGCAGTTCGCGACTGATCCACAGGCTGATCCTGCCGCCGCCCTGCTCAGGCGGGATCTCCCAGTTGAGCAGGAAACTCTCGTGCCTGCGGAGCTTGGTGACGATGGCGATCTTGACGTGCGAGAGCACCCTGTCGTCGAAGTCGTACTCTTCTCCGTACCCGTAGATCAGCTTTCCCATCGGGTCACTCCGCCCGCTCAGCGCGCTTCGTCCGCGACGCTCGGTACGTGCCCTCCGGCACCTCCTCGCGGATCTCGGCCCGGAGCTCGTCCTCGAGCAGCAGTCCGGAGTTGCTGTTCGCGCGCTCGGTCAGCATGGTCAGCCATTCCCGGTTCAGCTCGGGGAGTCTTGCGTGCGTGAAGACGAACTGGATGCTGATCGACGGGTCGAGCCAGATCGACCGCAGCGTGCCCTCCGTGGCGCCGGACCTGTCGATCCAGAGCAGCAGGAACCCTTCCCTGCGGCGGAGCTTCGTCGCGATCACGGCCTGCAGGTGAGCGAGCACGCGATCGTCGAAGGTGAAGCCGTCCGTCCCGTCGTAGATCAGCGTTCCCATTCAGTTCCTCTCCGGGGTCCACTTTCGCCTCCGCCGGTCTCTTCGTCAAGTCGGATTCCGGTTTCGGCACTGTGCGCGTTTCCTGCGCGCGGCGGCGGGCTGACGGTCGTATGCTCCGCGGCATGGACGCTCTCACGCGAACCATCAAAGCGGCCCTCCTGTACGAGGACGGGGTGACGCTCGACAGCGTCGTCATCGTCCCCCTGATCGGCGGATGCCCACCGGGCGAGATCCGCGTCGCGACGACGTTCGGAGGCGCGCTCGCCTACGACGTCTACGAGCTGGACGACGACGAGGAGTTCTCGTCGATGCCCGCCTATCCGTACAAGGCCACCGTGCCGGTCACCACTGCCGATCTCGACGACTAGCGTCCGGCCGCGCGCTGCAGCAGCGCCCGCACATCGTCGTCGAACGGCGCGACGGGCCCATCCACCGGGATGCCGGGGGCGACGGCGCCGATCGGCAGCGCGCTCACCACGGACGGCGCGACGCCCCAGGATGCGCGCCAGCCGCCGATCTGCTCGGCGGACGCCGCGTAGACGATCCGGCCGAGCCCCACCCAGGCGTGCGCAGCCGAGCACATCGGGCAGTGCTCCCCCGATGTGTACACGACCGCGCTCGCGCGGGCGTCGAGGTCGAGGTTCCTGGCGGCCCAGCGCGCCAGCTCGAACTCGGGGTGCATCGTGTCGTCCCCGCTGCCGACGCGGTTGCGGTCCTCGGCGAGCACCGTTCCGTCGGCAGCGACCAGGACGGACCCGAACGGTTCGTCGCCCGCATCCAGTGCCTGGGCCGCGAGCTGCACGGCGCGGGCGATGTGGCGTGTGTCGTCGTCGCTGATGGTCATGCCGCCACGATAGCCCCGCCTCGGTCGTCGTAGGCTGGACGCCGTGACCGATGCCAAGCGCCCGGGCGCCGCCGTCGCAGCGCTCAGCGTCGGGACGCTGCTCAACCCGCTGAACTCGTCGATGATCGCGGTCGCCCTGGTCTCGTTGCAGCACAGCTTCCGCGTGGACATCGCCACGGTCACCTGGGTCATCACCTCGTTCTACCTCGCCTCGGCGGCCGGGCAGCCGTTGATGGGGCGCTTCGCCGACAGGTTCGGCCCGCGCAGGCTGTTCCTGTTCGGGATGCTCGTGGTCGTGGTCGCCTGCGCCCTCACGCCGTTCGCGTCCTCCTTCTTCGCGGTGTGCGCCGGGCGGGTGGCTCTCGCCGTCGGCACGGCGACGGCGTTCCCGTCCGCCATCGCGATGCTGCGCTCGATCACGGCGGGGTCGGCAGCGGCGGGCTCCCGCACAGCGACGCCCAGGCTGCTTGGCCGCATCCAGATCGCCAACACGTCCGGGGCGGCGATCGGGCCCGTGCTCGGCGGTGTGCTGGTGACCTTCCTCGGCTGGCAGGCCATCTTCTGGGTGAACGTGCCGATCGCCATCCTCGCCTTCGCCGGGGTGTGGCTGTTCGCGCCGCGCGATCCGGAGCGGGTGCGGGCACCGCTGCGGCAGGTGGTCGCCGAGTCGGACATCCCCGGCATCGTGGCGTTCGTGACGGCGCTGGCGACGATGCTCGTCTTCCTGCTCGACCTGCGGCCGCAGCCGCTGTGGTGGCTGCTCCCGGTGAGCATCGCCGCCGCCGCGCTGTTCGTCTGGCGCGAGCTGCGCACCGCGCACCCGTTCCTCGACCTGCGGCTGCTCGCGGCGAACCGGCGCCTGCTGATGGTGTACCTGTGCTTCGCGATCTTCAACATCGTCTACTACTCGGCGTTCTTCGGGCTGCCGCAGTTCCTGCAGGAGCACGGAGGGTACTCGGCGGGGATCACCGGCCTGCTGATGTTCCCTCTCGCGGCGGTGACCATCGTGGCGACGCCGTTCGCCGCGCGGGCGATCGAGCGCGTCGGGGTGCGCACCACCCTGCTCTGGGGGGCGTCGGCACTGATCGTCGGCGCTGGGCTGCTGGCGGTCGGCGCCGCGACGACGGCCCCGGTGGTCGTGCTGGTGCTCACGGCCGCGCTCGGCGTTCCGTACTGCGTGGTCAGCATCGCGATGAACCAGGCGCTGTACGCGGCGGCCCGGCCCCAGGACGCCGGTGTCGCGGCGGGGATCTTCCAGACCGCGCGCTACGTCGGCGCGATCGTGGCGACCACGATGCTCGGCCTGCTGTTCACCGGCGGGACCACCGCATCCACCTGGCTGGCTGCGGTGAGCGTTGCGACGGCCCTCGCGGTGGTGCACCTGGCGCTGCTCGTCTTCGTGCGGCCGCGCCGAACGAAGGAACGTCCGGGCGACACGCCGCCCGCGACTCCGTAGCGACGGAGTCCGCGCCTCCCGGACGCACGATCACCGTCGGGACGGAGTTCTCGGAGTTCTCGGAGTTCTCGGAGTTCTCGGAGTCGACAGAGTCGCGGGCTGCGGGGTCAGAGCTCGATGTCGGCGGCGAAGATCAGGCGCTGCTCCCAGACCCGGCCGTCCGGGTAGACGCGCTGGTCCTCCGGGGCCGGCGGGTCGCCGGGGAACCGCTCCCACTCCTCCACGTGCACCCGCCACGCGGGGTTGTGACCTGGCCGGGTCAGCGGGACCACCTCGCCGGCGTCGAGCTCGCCAACCCAGGCGCCCTCGAACGCGTTCGCTCCCGTGCCGCGCAGCACCAGCTCCTCCGTCGCCACGGTGCGCCAGCCGAGGTCGCCGCCGATCGCCGGGTCGACGGTCTGGATGCTCGCCACCAGCAGCCGGTTCTCATCCACCGGCCGCGCGAACGCGCCCTCCAGCCCGAACCGGGGCGCCGTGGTGTCGCGGGTGAGGCCGCGCGTGCCGCTGACCACCACCCTCACGTGCGTGTCGTCGGTGCGACTGACGCTCGCGATGCGCTCCGGCGTGAGCTGCACGAAGTCGCAGCGCACCGGAGATGAAAGGTGCTCCCCCGCCACACTGTCCGGCTGATAGCGGGCGACGGCGAGCCGCACGAACGGCCAGAACGCGGTGCCCGGGTCGATCGCGATGTCCACATACCAGAGCTTCCGCTCCGTGCTGTACTGCGGCCGGTAGCCGACCGCGAGAACGTTCCTGTCCGCGACCCCTGCGGGGAGCGGGAGCGAGACGGCCGGGGTCACCGGCCGGCCTGGGCGGGGCTCGTCGTCGATGCCGGAGGAGTGCAGCAGGTCGTCGAGCTGCACCGTCTGCAGCGGCCGGGCGGCGACGGGGGCGCTCACCCAGAGCGGATCGCCTCCCCACTGGCTCACGTACGGGAAACCGGTGCCAGGGTCGTCCGGCGGCTCGCCGAACACGTCGTTGCCGTTCGCCGCGAGCAGCACAGCGAGCAGTTCGCCGTCCCCGCTCGAATACCAGGGACGCTGCAGGTAGATGCGCACCCCGGCCTGCCTGGTGACCCTGCGCGCCATCGGCTGCTCCGGTTCCACACCCTCGTTCCAGCGGAACAGCGGCAGCACAGAGTGGATGACCGGCGCTGCGGGGCGCGCGCTCGACGGCACGGACACCTCCACCGTCTCCCCGATCACGCTCGCTCCGTCGTCGAGCGGGTTCGCTGGGTCGCCGCGCAGGAGCTCGGGGGCGAAGTACTCGCGGAAGCGGGTCGCCGCGCGGAAGAAGTACGACACGGAGCGGTGCTTGGTGTCGGCGAAGCGGTGCGTCGACTCGTGGGTGCGCAGCGGCCCGTAGCCCGGCAGGGTGATCAGCCCGTCGTGCCCGGCGAGCACGGCGATGTCCTCCTCGGGGAGGATCGGCGTGGTGAACGCGATGGCGTCCGTGTGGGCCGTGGACGGCGCATCCTGGGTGATGTCGTCGACCGGCTCGTCCCACGACGCCTGCGCCGTGATGCTGTCCGTGCTCTGCCCGTCGACGTCGACGCCGCCGAACAGGAACGACGCGGTGTCCCCCGGCAGCCGCAGCGCGTGCAGCACGGTCGGCCGCGGCGCCTCCAGCGGCCGGGGAACGGCGTGCACGAAGGTCAGGTCCTCGAACGGCGTCAGCCCCCACAGCCACCCGTCGACTGCGGCCTCGCGCACCTCGGGCGTCTGCTGCAGCACCGTGGCGAAGCTGCGCCAGATCCCCAGCCAGTCGAGCCGGGCGCGCACCAGGCTGCTCGCCAGGCGCGCGCGCTGAACGTCGCCGGGAGGCAGCACGAACCGGATGCTCCTGCCCGCCACCGCGGCGTCCAGCACGTCCCCGCCCTCCAGCGCCAGCAGGAACGGCTTCCTGTCCGGCCACTCGCCCTGGTAGGCGGCCGTGAAGCCCTCTGTACCGAACGGAAACCGGATGGTGCGGCCCGCCCCTGCCTCGGGGAAGACGAAGCTGACGCCGTCCGCGATCGGGTCAGGCAGATACGGCAGCTCCAGCTCGTCGACGTCGTGCACCACATACTGCCCTGGCGCCGGCGCGTCGCCCGGCCGGAGCCGCAGCGCTTCGACGGCGGGGTCGGGGTCCGGCAGCTCGCCCGGCCGGAGCGGGAGCATCCTGAGCCCGTTGGCCGGGGACGGCACCGGCTGGCTGCCGTCCGGTTCGAGGGTCTGGCTGAGCAGCGCAATGCCCGGCTGCGGGATGCGCGCCCCCACGTTCGCGAGGTCGGCCACGTCGACGTCGAAGAAGCTGCCGTTCTCGCGCAGGATCGCGGCGAGCGCCGCGCGTTGCGACGCTGCCTGGTCGGAGCCGATGGCCGTGTCGAACTCGCCGTGCTCCTCTGCCTGGATCTGGCTGGTCTTCGGCGCGGTGAGGTGGCGTCCGGTGTCGGCGGCGTAGCCGAGCGACACGGGGACGCCTGCGGCGTACGCGGCAGGGTCGGTGACCGTGATCGCGAGCGTGTCCGGGTCTTGCGTCACCCCGGAGCGGACCACGAGCACGCGCAGTGATTCCCCCTCCGTGTAGCGGCGCCGAGGCACGAGCGCCGGCGACGGGATGGGGTCCCAGCGCAGGAAGGGAACCAGCGGCGTGACCTTCTTCATCGCGGCGAGCACCGCCCCGGCGACCACCGCGGGATCGAGCGCCCCGCCCGCGCGCTGGAACTCCGGCTGGCCGCGGAGCTGCGCTGCCGCGACGGCCGCGAGGCTCGCAGGATCGCGCGTGGACGTCGGCTGGGCGAACGGGATGGCAGGGTCGACGACGGCTGCGGCGAACGCCGCGTCCACCAGGCTGCGGCGGTCGGCGACCGCCGCGCTCGTGGCGATCGCGACGCGCGCGACCCCCGTCCCCTGGGCCCTGGCCCTCACCCGGCCGAGCAGACCGTCGATCACCGCGGCCGGCGGCGCTGCGGAGAACACAGAGCGCAGCGCGCCGGCAGCATCCACCGTGTCCGCCCCGCCCGCTGCACCCGCCGCGTCCGCCTGCCCACGGGGGGCCGGCGTCTCCGCGGCGACCCGTGCTGCGTCCTCCACAGCGATCCGCGCTTCGTGGAGCGCCGCCGTCCCGTCGCGCAGGCCGGAGAGCACCGGCCCGATGGTCGCCCCCGGTGCGTCGAACAGCGGCGGCGGCGCGGTCTGCAGGCCGGCCGCGATCGCCTCCGGCGGCGGTCCTGGGGGCAGCGGCTGCGGGTTCAGCTCGTCGGCGCGGGTGTTCCCAGCGAGGTCGACCTGCCAGGCGCGGAACGCGTACGAGCGCCCGAATCGCAGCCGCGGCAGCGTCCCGGGCGCCACCCGGTTGACGAACCGCAGGGGATGCGTCGGGTCAGGAACGTCGTCCGGCACGTCCTCGACCACTTCCACCGTCTGCTCGCGCCCGTCGACCACCTGCTGCTCGTTGCGTACGCGCTTGCCAGGCCGAGGGGCGGACAGGCTCCAGCCCTCCCAGCCGAACACGGCCTCGTGCACATTGACCGGGTTGGCGGGGTCTCCCGGCGTCTGGTTGGCAGCGGTCCCCTGGATGAAGCCCTGTTCCGCCAGGCCGGTGAAGACCGGCGTGTACGTGCCGTCGTCGTGCCGCGCGGCCACGTCGGCGATCCGCGCGTGCAGCGACGACCAGGTGCGCACGGTGTCGTCCCAGACCTCCACGCGCATCCCCCTGGTCACTTGCTCGGTGAACAGGTCGGGCACAGAGGTGGTCTCGAGCGCCGCCTGGTGGGCGAGCTGGTCTTTCGCGCTCTGCGCCTCCTCTGCGCGGGAGACGGTGAGGCCGCTCGCGCGCATCGCGGGCGTCGCCGCGTTGACGGGGTCGTCGTTGTCCTGCACGTGCAGCAGCCTCGGCAGAGTCCAGACGAATCGCTCCGTCTTCAGCGCCGTGCCGTCCGCATCCAGGTCGAGCACCGAGAACAGGCTGTCGTCTCCGAGGGCGAGCGAACCGTCCACCCAGTCCCCTGTCTGCGCGACCGTCACGAACGTCCCGTCGCCGAGAGCCCGCACGAACACGTGCGTCGGGCGGCAGGCTGTCGTCTTCCCGTTCACAGCCACGACGGCGGTGAGCCAGCGCGACGTCAGCAGCCTGGACGGGTCGCTCACCTTCAGGTCGACGACCAGCCCGGACTTCCGCAGCAGCGCTGCGTGGTCGCCGATCGTGCCGACCCGCTCGTGGAACTCCGGCCCCTGGCGCGGCAGCCCTGTCGGCTGCGTGTCCGGCACCTCCTGGTACGGCTGCTCCGACTCCGGTCGCTCGTAGTACCGCCTGGCGCGATGCAGCTCGCCGAGCGCGCGCAGGAACCAGTCCTCGTTCGCGGCGATCTTCCGCGAGACCTCCTGCGGCTCCGCATCCGTCTCGACGATCTCGTCGAGGAACGCCGTCAGCCGCGCTTCGTCGAATTCGAGGTTGCGACGGTCGGGGGTGTCGTGCCTCGGCCAGCGCTGCGCCATCCCGAGCGCCTGCTCGGCAAGGGGATGCGCGGACGGCGCAGGCGGGCTCGTGGGGTCGGACAGCACGGTCGCCAGGTGCACCAGCTTGCCGATGTCGTGCACGGAGCGGGCAGAGAAACCACGCCACCTGTTCTGGTCGAGCCGGGGAACCGGGTTGCCGGACACCGGGGTGTCTGGAGGGAAGATCGTGTCCCAGACCGTCGCGTCGGGTGCCAGTTCCGCGGCGGTCGCCACCGTGGATGCGAGCGCTCCATTGTCGTCGGCGAGCTCGATCGTCGCGCCGTCGAGCACGAGCGCTGCCCAGTGCGGGAACAGTGTGAACGTGTCGAGCCTGGCGGACGCCGCATCCGGCACCAGCTTCGGGCTGATGAACACCGACACATGCGCGTCGGCGTCCTGCCTCGTGGACCGCGGCAGCACGGTCGTCATGAACGTCTCGGTGCTCATGCCGGCACCCCTTCCGTTCCGAATGCTTCGCAATAGTCGGCCCACGCCGGCGAGGCGCCGTCCGGCTCGCACATCACCTCACGGAAGCTCGGGTCGCCGTTGGACCCGGCGAACTGGCGTTCGGCGCTGATCTGCACGGACGCGGAGAAGAACAGCACCTTCACCTGCACGGTGATGGTCGCCCTGCCGATCATCTTTCCGGTGTCGAACTGGTAGACGAGCTCCATGTAGAGCTCGATCGAGGCGGAGATGAGTCCGAGCACATCCACCTCGCCGCGCAGCCGGAAGTACCCGGTGAGCGAACCCTTGTCGGCTTCGAGCCGGATGTAGATGCCGATCATCGCCGAGATCGAACCGGAGGCCACCCCCAGGTCGACCGCGAGGCACGCGCCGGCTTCGAGTCCGATCTCCAGGATCTCCAGCTTCTTCGGCCCGATGCGCATCCCGAACCAACCGCCCCCGCCGAGGAAGACCACGGCGAGGGTGAAGGGCCGCTCCCTGGTGCAGAAGTTGAATCCGACCGTGACGGTCTTGCCGAGGAACGGCACCTGCACGTCCGCGCCGAGCGACATGTTCGACAGGTTGAACACGCCGATGGCGACGTTCGGCAGCGCGAGGGTGAAACCCGCGCTCAGTCCGGACGGGGAGACGTCCAGGAACGGCGGGTCGGAGAACCCGTCGAACGGGATCAGCTCCTTGATGACCTCCACGAACGAGAGCAGGCCGACGAACTTCAGGTCGCCGAGCACCACATCCACGTCGGTCTTGCCGTTGGAACCGGCCTTGAACGACATGTGCTCGAACGGCACCCGGATGAGCGGCGCTCCAGGCAGCAGGTTGAGCTGGAAGTCGCGCAGCTCGGCCAGCACGTCGACGGTCATGTCGCCCGTGGCGCTCGCGCGGCCGTCGATGGCGATGACCAGGCTGTCCTTCTGCAGGCTCAGGATGGGGTCTGCTCCGGCGGGCCACGACTTCATCTCCGGCGTCCACTCGAACCGGAACCGCACCTGCGGGGTGTCCGAGGCGAGGCCGCGGAGGAAGTCGATGGCCTTGAGCGCCGCGTCCACATCGGCGACGACCGGGTCGATGGCCTTCTTCAGCGAGGTGAGCTGGTTGCGGGCGAAGGTGGGGAGGCCGTCGATGGCGAGCACGCCGTCGAGCGCCGTGCCGACCTGGCCGATCGTGCCCTGGAGCTGCGCGGTGCTGACGGTCGGCGGCGATGCGACGGCTCCGGCGAGCTGGCCGGGGAAATCGGTGACGATGGCGACGATCGCGTCCTTCGCCGCAAGCACCTGGTCGCGGATGGCTGTGGCCTTGGCGACGGCGTCGTTCGACCGGTCTGCTGCCTTGTCGACGGCGAGCTGCGCATCCCGCACCGCCTGCTCGGCCGCATCCCGCAGCCGCTGCACGTCGTCGATGAAGCCCTCGATGAGCTGCACGGCCTGCGAGACGACCTTCGGGAGCTTGAGCGGTTCGCCGGTGATGGCTTCGATCACATCCACCAGGTCGACGAGGCCGAACAGTTTCGGCAGAGCGCCCTTGAGGTAGGCGACGGGGTCGAAGTCCTGGTGGATGGCGTTGTCGATGTCGCCGACGGGGCCGGAGAGCGCCGAGACGCCGCGGATCGGCAGGTTCGGCGCGATGAACCCGCCGCCCTTGTCCGTTCCGCTGGTCGAGCCTGAGCCGCCGAACGACAGCGACGGCAGCGGGATGCCGTGGGCGGCGAGGTCGGGGAAGTCGGCGGCCGCGATGGTGCCGTCATCGGCCAGCACGTTCGCCCACACCTGACCGGCGTTGCCTGCATCCAGCCCGCTGGAGAGGAACTGCTTGGCGTAGGCAACCGGCAGGCTCGGCGTCGCTGACAGGTGCTGCACGGCAGGGAGCACGACGTCGGCCGAGCTCATCGTCGGGGTGGACGAGCCGACCACCGGGGTGCCGAGGAGCCGGATGGTCTGCGTCTCCGCCTGCGCATCCCCCGCGCCGGTGGCAGGGCGAGGCGCGAACGCGACCCGTTGACCGTGCGCCGGGACCTCGCGGTCGGGGTCGTCGTCGTACTTCGCGTGGATGACGGTGGCGAAGTCGGGCGGCTGCACCGACTCGCTCACCCACAGCATCGGGAAGCTCAGCCGGATCGGCTGCGCGTCGCGGTCGACGGTGTTGACCACCCAGAGGAATCGCTTGCCCGCGATGGTCGGCCAGAACGACGAGTTCTCCGAAGCGCCGGGATCGTCGATCACCGGTGTCACAGACGGCTGCAGCTCGATGGAGGCGAACGGGAAGTCGCGCTGACCGTCATAGCTGCGCGAGCGCTCCAGCAGCACGATGAACTTCCGCTGGTAGAGCCCGGCGTACGATCCGCCCGTCGCGGCCTTCATCTTGCGCTCTGTCACCTTGATGAGCGCGGCCTTGTGACCGAGCGGGAACAGGTATCCCGGGTATGCGACGCGCACGTACTGGTCGCGGCCGAACGGCGCCTGGTGATCCCAGGCGAGCACGGAGGCGAGCCCGGCCAGCGAGTACGGCAGGGTCGGCCACGCCCCGTGCAGGTCGAGCGTCGCGCCGAGCCCGGACAGCCACAGCGCTTTCGCACCGACCGGGATCGGGTCGATGCGGCTGCGTCTGTTCTTGGCCAGCCACGACTCCGACGTCTGCCGCACCAGCCGATGCCGGTCCGCCGCGTTCAGCGACGCGCGGAACGGGGAGTCTCCGCCGACCGGAGGAACCGTGAAGGCGCCGCCTGCCTGGTCGACGGCCGCGGACTGCCAGTCTGCGGCGGTGACGCTGTCGCGGTCGCGGGTCCAGATCGCGCGGATCACCCGGTGGTCGGCGTCGCGCTCGTCCGGCGCGGCCGGATCGTCGGAGGCGACCCCGAGCCTGGAGTGCCACAGCTCCACGAATCCTGGCGCTGTCGCGCTCGGCACGGGCGCGACCGCGTGCGCCCAGCGGCCGTCCGCTGTCGGCGAGATCATCAGCCGGAAGGGCGCTTCGATGGCGGTCTGCCCTGAATCTGGCTTGTCGCTGAGGATCGGGCGCGTGCGAGGGAGGTTGCCGATCCCGCCGACGGGGCCGCGCTCGATGGGGCCGATCGGGATGGCGCCAGCCAGGCTCTCGTCGAGTCCGCCGAGCTTCACGCCGTCCGATACGACGGGCCGCACAGCCGCGATGGATGCGCGCAGCTGACCGAGCACCTTCGCCGTCGACACGAGGTTGTCCAGGGTGGTCGGCCCCGCGACCGTGCGCTGCTGGGCCGCGGTCGCCGCGTCCAGGACGACACCGCCGCCGGTGAGCGTGGCGATGATGCCCTTTCCGACGACCACGCGCTGGTGGAACCCGCCTGCTCCTGCGTTCCCCTGGTTCGCCGCTGCCGGATTGTCGCCGGGGTTCCACGGCGCGGGCGCCGTGCCGGAGGGCGCGGCCAGGGGATGCAGCACGGGCGTCAGCCTGGTGATCGCCGCCAGGATCCCGGCGGAGGTGAACGGGATGCTCTCCCCCTGCGGCACGGAGAACACGAGCCGCGACCCTCTGGCCGGCCGATGGCCGACGATCGGATGCACGGTGGCCCCGGCCGGGGAGGGCGTCGCCGTGTCCGGAATGGGCTTCCCCGTCACAGGGTCGACGATGAGTGCCGGCGGGCCGGTCGGCGCCTCGTACAGCGCCTCCTCGTGCAGGTGCTGGAACGCGAAGTCGACGGTCATCGTCGGCGCGGCGGCGTCGCCCGCGGCTGGTGCGGCGGCCGGTGCGTCGGGCGTCACGGTGGGGTTCGCGCTGTCGGTGAGCGTGCATCCCGTGAAGGTGACGGTGAGGGCGACCAGGTCGTCCGGCCGGATGATGTCGGCGACGATCGTTGCGCGCGCATCCGGGTCGTGCCGTGGGAGCCCAGGGTGCACGCCGCCGAAGGGTGGAGCGCCGGGGAAGCGCGGGATGCCCGGACCTGGGCTGGGGTCAGGGCCGCCGAAGGCGATGCCGGGGTGACCGACGCGCCGCCAGGACGCCGCGAAGCGGAGACCGGTGGTGGTGGCCGGGGGCGTCTCGGGTCCGGCTTTCGCCGACGCCCGCCGGCCGCGCGCGGCGCCGGCGTTCGCGGTCTTCTGGTCCTGGGCGGCCGATGCCGCTCTCCTGGACCCCGCCGCGGATTCCGGTGCGGCCCCTGCGCCGCCCGTCGCGCGTTGTCTGTCCTGTCGTTTTCTGTTGTTCTGCCCTGCAGCCATGGGCTTACCGTTCTCATCGAATGACTTCGAGAGCAGGGTGCCTGTTCCAGCGCGGTGGTCTGGATTCATGCCGCTGACGGGGAGATTATGCTCCGACTTCGGCTGGTGCGCCAGACTTTTGTGTGTCCGGCGTCGGACCCTGCTGTTGTGTGTCGCCGGCCAGCTGCGTGCCTGGACCGACCCCTCGACGACCGGCAGAAGGTCGTGACGCGGCCCATTGTGCTCTCTCCCACACACGACACGCCAGTTAAACGTGAGAGAAACTCTAAAAAAGGTGGACGGTATGGTCTGCCGTTGGCCTGGGCCTGTGCTGGCCCGCAGTGCGCCAGTCTCGTCCGCACTCGCTCTCACTCGAGCACACACGCGCCCGCGATCACTCCGCCTCGCCCAACCGCGCATCGAGCGGTAGCGTCGATCCCATGTCCGTCACGCCGAACCCCGCCACCAGCGGACCCCTCACCGTCGAGACGACCGTCGGCCCTGGCCGCCTCAGCGTCGACGCCGCCGACGACCCGCGCGCTGTCGTCTGGTTCGGCCACGGGGCGGGAGGAGGCATCGACGCCACGGACCTCGCCGCGCTCGCCGCCGCGCTGCCCGCGCTCGGCATCTCGGTCGTCCGTTACGAGCAACCGTGGCGGGTAGCCGGAAAACGTGTCGCGTCCCGTCCCGCGGCCCTGGACACGGCGTGGCTCGAAACCGCCGCCGCGGTCGACCGGATCGCGGACGGACTGCCCGTCGTGGTGGGCGGGCGTAGCGCCGGCGCCCGCGTGGCGTGCCGCACGGCCGCATCCACGGGGGCCGCCGGCGTGGTGTGTCTGGCGTTCCCCCTGCATCCACCCGGCCGGCCGGAGAAGAGCAGGTTGGACGAACTGCTGACGCCCCAGGTTCCTGTGCTCGTGCTGCAGGGCGACCGCGACACGTTCGGGAGCGCGGCGACGGTGTCCGCCGAGGTCGGAGAGCGCGCGAACATCCGGGTGGTGACGGTGCCGGGCGCTGACCACGGGATGCGGGTGCTGACGTCGTCGCCGCTGCCCGCCGCGGCGGTGCGCGACCTCGTCGTGTCGTCGGTCGCGGCGTTCGTCGACGGAGTGGTGTGATGGCGCCTCTGTCAGCGATCGTGATCGGGTCCGGCGTCGCCGGAGCGGCGACAGCGTTCTCCCTCGCCAGGCGCGGCGTGACCGTGACCCTGGTGGATGCGGACCTCCCCGGCCAGGCGACGGCGGCGGGAGCCGGCATCATCCAGCCGTGGAGCTCGGCGGCCGACGGCCCGTTCTTCGACCTGTATGCGGCGGGGGCCGACCACTACGACGACCTCATCGCCCAGCTCGCGTCGGTCGGCGTGCACGACATCGGCTTCCGCCGGTCGGGCGCGCTGGTGGTCAATCGGGACAGCGGGGTGCTCGACGAAGTCGAGGCCCGCGTCGTCGCCCGCGCCACGGGGGCGCGCTCCATCGGCGAGGTCGCGCGCGTCTCCGGCGGCCGCGCCCGCGAGCTCTTCCCTCCGCTCGGCGACGGTTTCGACGCGCTGCACATCACGGGTGGAGCGCGGGTCGACGGGCGCACGCTGCGCGCCGGCCTCGTCGCGGGCGCGCAGTCGCTCGGCGCGCGCGCTGTGTCGGGGACGGCGGAGGTCGTCGCGGTTGATGATGGAGCCTGGGCGGTCTGGGCCGACGGCCGCCGCCTCGAAGCGGACGCGCTGGTGATCGCCGCCGGCGCGTGGGCCAACCGTCTGCTCGAACCGCTCGGCCGCCGCATCCCGGTGGAGCCGCAGCGCGGGCAGATCACGCACCTGCGCGTTGACGGAGCGGACACGCGCTCCTGGCCGTCCGTGCATCCGGTGGCGAGCCACTATCTGGTGGCGTTCGACGACTCGCGCGTAGTGGTCGGCGCGACTCGCGAGACCGGCTCAGGGTTCGACCCGCGGGTGACGGCGGAGGGACAGCGCCAGATTCTGGACAATGCGCTGTCGGTCGCCCCCGGCCTCGCGGACGCGACCCTCATCGAGACCCGCGTCGGCCTTCGCCCGCTCCCCGACGGCGAGCTGCCGACGGTCGGGGCGCTGCACGGCCTGGACGGCGTGTACGTGAACGCGGGGTTCGGCGCGGCCGGCCTGACGATGGGGCCGCTGGTGGGCGAGCGTCTCGCCGCGGTGATCACCGGGGAGGCCGCGGCGCCGTCCGCCGGGTTCCTGTCGGACGTGGACGCGCGCGTCTGACATCGGCGGAGGCCGGCTGAACCCGGCAGAGACGAGCTGGCGCCGGCCCGCGCCGACGCCGCTCAGCCCAGCTCGCGCCGCATCACCCAGCGCTGCGTCGCGCCAGAGTGCGCATCCGTCGCCTGCACGCGGGTGAATCCGTGCTTCTCGAACAGCGCCACCGTTCCCACGTAGCCGCTGATCACATCCACCCGCTCTCCCCCGGTGTCCACCGGATA
>Ga0153994_1000087_pt1 | contig 43141 bp, 39 predicted proteins | sample TSNC078MetaG_FD_104735 | JGI IMG/M metagenome (GOLD analysis project Ga0153994, IMG submission 104735) | Attine ant fungus gardens microbial communities from North Carolina, USA - TSNC078 MetaG | ecosystem: Host-associated > Fungi > Mycelium > Unclassified | place: USA: North Carolina, Lumber...
GGAAACTGCCGCATCTGCCATGGCTTCAATCAAGATAAAGACATAGGCCGGCGAACTTCCGCTGACGGCAACGACAGCATCCATCACTTTCTCATCAACAATCTGTGTCTTTCCAAACCCATTAAATAAACGGCATACATCAGCCATCTCTTCATCAGAAACAAAATGATTCTTACATATGCCTGTCATCCCTTCACCAACCAACGCAGGAGTATTGGGCATCGTCCGGATGAGCTTTACATCTTTTCCAAACAGGCTGTTTAACTTCTTGATTGTAATTCCCGGAGCAATGGTTACAATCACTGTTTTTTCTAAAACTTCAGCTGCCACTTCACTGATAACAGCTTCATAGTATTGAGGCTTCACAGATAAAATAAGAATCTCACATGACCCGGCAACCTCCTGATTGCTTTTTGTCACATTGATTCCTAAATCCTCCTGAACTTTCATCATGGCCGTTTCACTTATATCTGATGCAATAATCTCCTCCGGTTTTAATAAACCACTCTTTATCATACCACCCATCATGGCCACGGCCATGTTGCCGCAGCCGATAAATCCCAATTTGTATTTCATTGATATTAGCCGCCTTTCTATTTTGATGTTTTCCGTATATTTGTCTCCAACAACCGATTGTATCCCAACCATGCCAGACTGTCTTCGGTTCCGCCGATTATTTCCGTAATCGTCTCCATCTTGGCATCGGTATTATCTGCTAGATTTAAAGCCATGGCTTCCACAAGTGCCGGTTTTTTCGGCGAGCCATACTCAAGTTCTCCGTGATGGGAGATTATACAATGCTTTAATTCTGTTTCCAAAACTTTCGGGAAACCAACAATTGCTTTAATCTTATCGTGCAGCATCTCTATGCCAATGACAATATGCCCAATCAATTGACCTTCATCGGTATAATCATTTTCCGGAAACAAGGATAATTCCTTTGTCTTTCCTATATCATGGCATAAAGCGGCAGTGATGAGCAAGTCCTTGTTGATGATTGGATATCTGATGGTATAAAACTCACATAGCTTTGCAACGCTTAAGGTATGCTCTAGCAATCCTCCCACAAATCCGTGATGCACACTCTTGGCTGCGGAATGCCCCTTAAAATGCTTAATAAAGTCTTTGTCTTCCACAAAAAAACTTTCTGCCAATGCTTTTAAATAAGGATTCTGGATATGACGGACAAAATTTAATAATTCCTGATACATTGAATCAATGCCAAATCTGCTGACAGGCATATAATCAGCTTCATCATATTCCATCTCCTGAACTTTACGGATACGTCTTGCATTCAATTGAAGTGACCCCTGAAAGCTGGTTACCTGACCGTCAACTTTAATAAAATCCATGGTTTCAAAATGTTCTATCCCATTGGACAATTCCCACACTTTTGTGTCAATGGTTCCGGTCTTATCCTGTAAAATCATTGAGTAATAACTTTTACCGGCTTTCGTCTTCAGCATCTGCTTATTTTTACATAAATATATATCAGATATATTTTCGCCTTCTTTAAAATCAACAATATATTTCATTCTTGTCCTTCTCTTTTCTAATTAACTTATAATTCATCCCATTATACAGCAAGTCATAGAAATTTGCCATAGATTTTTATGGGAGAATAGAGTATAATACACAGCAGGTGAATATAATGAATGAAAAATCTTTAAAAACATTAGAATACAATAAAATAATAGAGCAATTGGCCGAACACGCATCATCTCCCATGGGAAAAGAGCTTTGTCGTCAGCTTTCACCCTCTATAAGCCTTACCGACGTTCGTAAGACACAGGAAGAAACCACAGATGCCCTTACCCGTGTTTTTGCCAAAGGAACGCTTTCTTTTTCCGGAATCAGGGATATCCGTGGTTCTCTTTTAAGGCTTAAGGTCGGCTCTACAATAGGTATTGCCGAATTATTGCAAATCTCTGCCCTTTTAGATGTTGCCTTAAGGGTTAAGCAATATGCCAGAAAGGACAACGAAGAAGACAAGTATGATTCTTTAGATGGTATGTTTTCCGTCATTGAACCATTAACGCCACTGAACCATGAAATCCGCCGCTGTATTATCTCAGAGGAGGAAATTGCCGATGATGCCAGTCCTGCATTAAAATCCATCAGACGGCATATTAAATTGACCAACGAGCGCATCCATCAGCAATTAAACACCATGGTCAATTCGCAGAATATTGGTTCAAAACTACAGGATAATATTGTCACCATGCGTAACGGACGTTATTGCCTGCCGGTCAAAGCCGAATATAAAAACCAGGTCCAGGGAATGGTCCATGACCAGTCTTCCTCCGGTTCGACCTTGTTTATCGAACCCATGGCTGTTGTCAAGCTGAATAATGACTTGCGGGAACTTTCCGGCAGAGAAAAGGAAGAAATTGAGAAGATATTGTCCGAATTAAGTCATCTGGCCGCTGAACACACAGAAGAATTGCAGCAGAATCTCACAGTATTAACTGAATTGGATTTTATTTTTGCAAAAGCCGGGTTATCCCGTTCTTATCACGGCAGCGAACCTATCTTTAACGAAGATGGTTATATTCATATCAAAAAAGGCCGTCACCCCCTGTTGGATAAACAGAAAGTGGTTCCCATTGATATTGTGATGGGTAAAGATTATAAGCTTCTGATTATTACAGGTCCCAATACCGGCGGTAAAACAGTTTCTCTGAAAACCGTGGGACTCTTTACCTTGATGGGGCAGGCAGGACTTCACATTCCTGCCTTTGATAAGTCAGAACTGGCCATTTTTGAAAATGTATATTCCGATATTGGGGATGAGCAAAGCATTGAGCAAAGCCTGAGTACATTTTCCTCCCATATGACAAACATTGTCAATATTATTCAGGAATCCAATTATAAATCTCTGGTGCTGTTAGATGAGCTTTGTGCCGGCACAGATCCTACCGAGGGCGCCGCACTGGCCATTGCCATACTGAAGAACTTTTTAATTCGCGGAGTAACAGCGATGGCAACGACTCATTACAGCGAGTTGAAAGTATTTGCCCTCTCTACAAAGGGAGCCTGTAATGCCAGCTGTGAATTTGATGTTGCTACCCTAAGTCCGACATACCGGCTGCTAATTGGCATTCCCGGTAAGAGTAACGCCTTTGCCATTTCCGGAAAACTTGGCCTTCCCCAGTTTATCATTGAAGATGCCCGGAAAAATATTGATATTGCCGACCAGAATTTTGAAGATTTGTTATCTGACTTGGAAATCAGTCGTAAAACGATTGAAAAGGAACAAGAGGCTATTGAAGCTTATCAAAAAGAAGTAGCTGCCCTTAAGGAAAAACTGGAAACCAAACAGGAGAATATTTCGAAGCAACGGGAGCGGATTCTTAGAGAAGCCAACGAAGAGGCAAGTACAATCCTTCAGGGGGCTAAAGACTTTGCCGATCAGACGATTCGGGAGATTAATAAACGCTCTGCCGAAGGTATAGATACGAAAGCACTGGAAAAACACCGCAGTTCACTGCGGGAAAAATTAAGTGCCACCCAGAGTGCCGCTTCCCCTAAGGCAGTCCGCCAAAGTAAGGAACTGAAACCATCAGATATTAGACTGGGGGATAGAGTCAAAGTGTTAAGTATGAATATCGACGGCATTATTACGGCTCTGCCTAATTCCAAAGGCGAGGCTGCCGTCCGCATGGGTATCCTGACCTCCCATGTGAAATTGAACGACCTGGAACTAATCGATGAAGACATCATCAAAGCCCCTGTTTTAAACAAATCAGGAGCCGGGAAAATTAAAATGTCAAAAAGTGCTGATATTAGCACGAGTCTTAATATTATTGGCAAAACAGTGGATGAAGCCCTGCCTGATGTTGATAAATATCTCGATGATGCCTATTTGGCACATTTAACACAGGTAACCATTATCCACGGCCGGGGCACCGGGGCATTAAAGAATGCCGTACACCAGCATTTGAGGAAGAATAAATATGTTAAATCCTATCGCCTGGGTACTTTTGGCGAGGGCGAGGCAGGGGTGACCATCGTGGAATTTAAGGAGTAAGACCCTACTCTTTCCACTTCAACCGATGTAATTCCCCTTCAAGCTCCATCTGCCGAAAACCCTGCTGCCTCAGCACCTCATAAAGCACAATAGCTGCCGAATTGGATAAGTTCAGCGAACGAATCGATTCAAGCATCGGAATGCGTATGCAGGTATCTTCATAATCAATTAAAATTTCCTCCGGGATTCCGGCGCTCTCTTTGCCAAACATCAGATAACAATCCTCCGGATAAGCAACCTCTGAATACACATGCTTGGCTTTTGTTGTCGCCATATAAAGCCTGTCCCTGGCATCGGGATTTTTCGCTAAGAAATCACTGAAGCAATCATAAACCGTCACGTCCAAATGCTGCCAATAATCAAGTCCCGCCCGCTTAACCGACTTTTCATTAATTTTAAATCCCATCGGTTCAATCAAATGAAGGCGTGCCCCTGTGGCTACGCAGGTACGCCCGATATTTCCTGTGTTAGCCGGCATTTCCGGCTCAAGTAATACAATATTAACCACTTCTGGCCTCCATACGACCGCTTCCGGCGGCCGCCCTACTTTGGATTATTTTTGATGTACGCTACAAATCTCGCAATCCTGTCGGTAGCCTCTTTTAATTCTTCAAGTGAATAGGCATAAGAAATCCGCAGGAAGCCTTCACCACAATCGCCAAATGCCGTTCCCGGCACAACCGCTACCTTTTCATGCTTTAATAATTCGTTGGCAAATTCATCGGAAGTCATATTCAAGCTCTTAATACAGGGGAATGCATAAAATGCTCCAAAAGGCTCAAAGCAATCAAGTCCCATTTTACGGAAAGCATTAACCACAAACTTTCTTCGCTGGTTATAAGATTCCCGCATCTCCTGAACATATTTGTCGCCATTTCTAAGTGCCTCTACGGCAGCATACTGACTGGTCGTTGGTGCGGACATAATGGCAAATTGATGAATTTTAATCATCTGCTCTATAAGCGGAGCCGGTCCACAGGCATACCCCAGCCGCCATCCGGTCATTGCAAAACCCTTGGAAAAACCATTAATTAAAATAGTTCTTTCTTCCATTCCGGGGAGTGATGCAATAGACACATGGTCGCTGCCATAGGTCAGCTCACTGTATATTTCATCAGACATCACATAAATATCATGTTCCAGACAGACCCTTGCAATATCCGCCAAATCCTTTTTATCCATCGTCGATCCTGTCGGATTATTGGGAAATGGCAATATCAGTATTTTTGTTTTTGGTGTTATTGCCCCGCGCAGCTCTTCCTTTGTCAGTTTAAATTCATTCTCGGCTTTAAGATTCATAATAACCGGAACGCCGTCGGCCATGGTGACACACGGCTCATAAGCCACGAAACTCGGCTGCGGAATCAACACTTCATCCCCAGGGTTTATCATGGCGCGCAGGCCAACATCAATAGCCTCAGATCCCCCTACGGTAACTAGTATTTCATTAACCGGGTCATAGGTGACGTTACATTTTCTATTTAAGTAGGCGCTGATTTCTTCTCTTAATTCTTTCAATCCGGAATTGGACGTATAAAATGTTTGCCCTTTTTCTAAGGAGTAAATACCTTCTTCGCGTATATTCCAAGGGGTATCAAAGTCCGGCTCGCCCACGCCAAGGGAAATCACTTCCGGATCGTTCATCTCAACAACAATATCAAAAAACTTTCTGATTCCTGATGGTTTTATCGCTACAACTTTTTTAGATAACGGAATACTCAAGGCGTAATCAACATCCTTTCTCCCCGGGTTTCTGAAACAAGTATCGTTCCATGGTCCTTATATTTTTTCAATACAAAATGGGTTGCCGTACTTATAACTGCTTCTAAAGGTGACAGTTTAGATGATACAAACCCAGCCACCTCCTGCAAGGTTTTTCCTTCAATGATGACCGTAAAATCAAAGCCGCCTGACATTAAATAGACTGCACTGACTTCGTTAAAATTATAAATCCGCTCCGCAATCTTATCAAAGCCAAGGCCTCGCTGGGGTGTCACTTTAACCTCAATTAAAGCAGTTACTTTCTCATTGGCTGTTTTGTTCCAATTAATAAGCGTGTGATAACCGCAAATCACCTTGTCACGCTCCATCTCATAAATGGCTTTTGCCACGTCTTCAGGTTTCTCCCCCAATACAGTTGCCAAATCCTCAATGCTGATTTTACTGTTTTTTTCTATGACGGATAAAATTTTCTCTTTCATTTTAACTCCTTCCAATTTTTTTTATTTATTTCATCAGACCGCGGCGGTTCTAAATACCTTACCTCATCATCGTTAATGATGACCCGGTCATTGCCTTTGGTAAAACGGCCAATCACACTGGCGGCAATACCTTGTTCTTTAAGATGCTGCATGAGCAGCTCTCCTTGCCTGGCGGCAATTAATAATGAACCCTCTGAAGTCAATTGATATGGATTGATATTCAAATAATTACAAATCTCAACAGTCTCCTGCTTTAAGGGAATCTTTTTCAGTTGAACCTTAAGTCCTAAATTAGCGGCTGCTGCGAACTCCCAAAGTGCCGCAAATATGCCGCCGCCTGCTGCATCATGCATAGCTGTCACGCCAAAATCCACAGCCGCCTTGGCTTCATCATACACCGAAATATATTGAATCAAATCTCTGGCTCCCTGGATAAAATCTTGGTTGTACCGGGATATCAATTCGGCTTCATGGGTTTTTGCCAGTAAATAAGTGCCTTTGATTCCGGCCCATTTTGTCATAACAATTTCTTGTCCTTCCAATATGTTTTTAGATGAGCACAAAGCATCTTTCTTCACTTTACCGACACCGGTTATCACTACCACCGGGCGGCTGACGGCATCAGAAACTTCGGTATGGCCGCCCATAACTTCCATATTCAGTGAAAGGCATTGTTCTTCAATCGTTCTAATCATCATTTTTAAATCAGATTCTTTGGAGCCTTCCGGAAGAAGAATCGTCTGCATGATGCCAATGGGTCTTGCACCGCTGCATACCAGATTATTAACTGCCATCGGCACGGCGGTGATGCCAATATCATCAAATGCTCCGGATACCGGTTCCGCAGCCATAATAATGACATCAGCCTCGGAAGCTTCAATCCCACAATAATCGTGGCCAATTCCCGGTTTTGTGAGAACTTCTTTTTGACGTTTATGCATTTGCTTAAAAACAGAACGCTTTAAAACCGTTTCCGGTATTTTTCCTATTTTCATTCTGACCTCTTCGTTCCTATGGTGATAGATCGGGGGATTGCCTGATAAGTACTCCGATTGACTAATTCTGTCGATTCCAGAACCCCATCCACGTAAACATTTTTATAAAAAGCCGCCACATAGCCGGTATGTGCACCCTGGGTAATCTCCTGATAACCTTCATCCAACGAAGCATCTTTGGTAACAATATCTGCCCCGGGCGCCATCGTCTGTTCTGTCACACTATAAAATTCCAATGTCCGATTCCCCGGCCTGATTTCAGCACCGTAAATGGATATTGTTATCTGAGAACTATCCGCATAAGCTTCAATATATATGGGCGAATCATATTCATTCTTAAATTTAAAATCCAGTGTGGGATTTGACACGGTTGCATCTCCGGCCAAAGGCATATAACTGACGGTCATGGAATGATTTGTTCTTTCGGTAACCGTCAACTCCGCTCTTAATACGGTCTGGTACAGTGTCGATGAAACCTGGCAGATTCCACCCCCATAGCTTTGAACCACTTTCCCACCCGAATAGGCAGAACCTAAATAGTAACCATTCTCCGCAGAGATGGGGTTCACCTTTTCAAGAAAAGAAAATTCTTCTCCGGGATATAAAACCGTTCCATTGACTTTGCCGGCAGCATTTTGAATGTTGGCTTTGCGATTCGATATTGATGAACTGAAGTTCGTTGTATATGTTCCTAAATTATCCTTAATGCCTGCTAATTGTTCACCGGTTCGCTCTGCCGGGGTTTCGCCTATGACCATGGCTATTGTCAGGTCTTGTCTGTCCCACTCTCCTTCAATACTGTTTTTAACCGCTTCCGTTGTCGCCGCCACGTCAACCAGTCTGCCATTTTGTGCCTCGGTAATAATAAACTCACCATTTTCTCTTCTGATGGAGGCATTAGATGGGTCGCGGTTGATCTCGCCGGAACGCTCATTTAAGATCTGCATCAGGGCTTCTGCATTACTTGTAAATGATAAATCATACTCAACACCCTTATTCCTGGCATCTTCAATATCCTTATAACGCTTGACTATGTTCCCCCGGCGTCCAATTTGCAGCGCTTCTTCCACCGTTGTCTGTTTGGCTGCCTCCAGGCCAAAATCGGCGTAACTAATCTCTATAATGTCCTCTCCGGCTGTCAAAATCAGCTTCCCCGCCTTGACCCCGGCTATATAACCATCAACCGCCGCCTGTGCCTCGGCTTTTGTCATCCCGCTTAAATCGATACCTTCCAAAGATACGCCTTCAGTTATGGTATACTCTTCCTCTTCCTCCTCAGCATATACATCAAAGCTTAAATAACTCGACATAAAAAAAACAGATATAACCAGAGTAAACAGCCATAAATACTTTCTAATACTCATACGCTCTCCTTTATGACTATAAAAATGAAGCTATGATACCAGCCAACATTGCAATTATAAGAATTGCAATAATAATTCTCGCTGTAATTTTTGAAGTCTTTTTATTGCCAAACATTACTAAAACCTTCTTTCATTTATTTTAAACCATTCTGCCATTGTCGGAAATAAGAGAGTCTATCAGACGTGAAGCTTCGCTCCGTGTCAATTCCCCGATATCACCACTATACTCTATTTTATGATATTTTATCAATTGATTCAAGTAGGCTTTTTGTTTCCCAGTCATTGGCTGCACTTTTTTTATTTTGTAGCACAGAGGCTTAGGTGTAAATAAATCAGGATGCTCCGCCGCATAATAGTGTCCCATCGTCTGATATATTTTCGCCGTAGCCAGTGCATCATGATAGGCCCGGTGAGCCTTATCATTAATAATATTATATTTTTTGCATAAAAACTCCAGACTTCTTGAGGGAAAATCTCGATGTACCGTTTTCGCAATGTTTAATGTATCAATGCCTTGCTTCTCAAACTTAAAACCATGGCTCTGGGCTGTTGTTTTCGTAAATTTAAAGTCAAACATAACATTATGCCCCACCAGCGTATAATCCTCACAAAAATCTACAAACTCACCAATGATTTCCTTTGTCGGCCTGGCAGTTTCCACCATGGCATCGGTAATTCCGGTCAGCTGCGAAATCTTAGGAGATATAGGCTCTCTGGGTTTTAAAAATGCTATAAAACGTTCTGCTACTTTTCCATCTTTAACCTTTAATGCCCCAATTTCTATAATTTCATTTTCTTCCGGAATCAGACCGGTTGTTTCCAAATCAAATGCTATATATGTTTTTATCATATGCACTCCAGCTTCCATTCTTAACTAAAATATGTAATTTTTATCAATCTTTACCCTCCATTGTCAATCGAGGTATCACAGGAGGGACAATATTCTTTTAAAAAGCATTGACCGCATTTTGGACGTCTGGCGATACAAATCTGGCGTCCCAACGTAATAATCTGTATATTGTACATAATCCAATGGTCTTTTGGTAAAACCTTCATCAAATCATATTCTATTTTTACCGGATCGCTCTCTTTAGTAAATCCAAGCTTACCGGAAATTCTTTTAACGTGGGTATCTACCACAATACTTGGTTTGTCATAGATATTTCCCAGGATGACATTGGCTGTTTTTCTGCCGACACCCGCCAATGAAGTCAACTCCTCAATGGTAGCGGGAACCTCTCCTTTAAAATCACTCACCAGTTTTTTGCAGCACGCAATGATATTACGGGCCTTATTCTTATAAAATCCGGCCGAATGAATATATTCTTCTAATTCTTTTGGGTCTGCATCAGCCAATTCGGTGACAGATTTATATCTCGCAAACAAGGGACCGGTCACTATATTGACTCGCTCATCGGTACATTGTGCACTTAATATCACCGCAATCAACAATTGCCATGGATTTTGATGGTTTAAATAACAGATTTTCTCTGTTCCATATTGTTCATCCAATGCTTTTAAAATTGCTTCAACTCTCTTTTTCTTACTTAATGCCATTTTCATCACCTTTTAGTAAAAGAAGACTTCCTTCATTATACAAGGGATCTCTTTTTCTGTAATCAAATAATATAAAATTCATCTGTCGGTATACTTCCCCGGTACTCACCGTGCGCCGGACATCAATGGTAAAGGGTTCGATATGTGTCAAAAACCGGATTTGTTTGACTGTCATATCACCATCAAGGCTTGCCAGATTCCGATAATATGCCACAATTGTCTGCTTAAAGTCCGCTCTGTCTTCTGCCCAATCCGGTCTGTTTTTTAAGTTCTCTCGCAAATATAAATCATAAAGCAATATTTCTTCTAAAATATGTTCTGTATTCAGGCCACTCTCATTGGAAAATTCCAACAAAATAGTGTAACGGCTTATTCTTGAATGATTAAGACTGTCATATCCTCTTTCTTCATAGAAGGCAGCCAGGGCTTGATACAAATCAAAGGGACTCCTATAAAAGTGGTTTAAATAGACCATGGCATTTTTAAACTGCCCTGAATTATAGTAGGTCTCAACCATCATCTCTACGGATTTAAGCAAGAGCAGCTGGTCATAACTTATCCACTTTGTAGACAGTACTTCATAAACTGGTTTTGACCAGCTTACGATTTCGTAATCAGCCTGCCGCCGATGCATCAGCGAACCCTTTAAAACTTTCAAAAATCCCAGCTGGAGCTGGTCGGGGTTTAAACCATATACCCAGTTAAAGGAGGCCTTAAAGCTCTCTAAATCCTCATAGGGAAGACCGGCAATCAAATCCATGTGCTGATGAATATTCCGCTGATGGTGGATTCTTAACACATTCCCGGCCAATTGATCCAAATCCGTATGGCGCTTAATTTCCTCCAGGGTCTTCTGATTGATGGACTGAACACCAATCTCTAACTGAACCAAGCCGGGACGCAGACTTTCCAAAAGAAACAGCTCATCTTCGTTGAATAAATCAGCCGCAACCTCAAAGTGGAAGTTGGTCTTGCCCTTATCATATTCTTTAATAAACTGCCAAATCTCCATGGCATGGGAATGGTTACAGTTAAATGTTCTATCCACGAATTTAACCTGAGGCACTTCATGATCAATCAAAAACTTTAACTCTTTCTTAACAAGCTGAGTATTGCGAAATCTTACCCTTTTATCAATTGATGATAAACAATAGCTGCATGAAAATGGACATCCCCGGCTTGATTCATAGTAAATTATCTTATGCCGGAAATCATCAAGGTTCTGATATCCAAATGGAATTGTGTCCATATTAAGCAGCAATTGCCGGGGATTCATTATGATGTTACCTGAGCTGTCTCTATAGGCAATCCCTTTGATATCCGATAACGGCAGCGCTCCCCCGGCCTGGTGATAGTAAGCCATCAATTGGTAAAAAGTCGCTTCTCCTTCACCATACATGATGCCTGTCAATTCCGGTCTTCGCGCCATTACTGCCCCGGCATCGTAAGACACCTCCGGCCCACCCAGCCATATCTTAGTTTCCGGAGAAACCTTATGCAGTAATGTGGTCAGCGTTTCCACTAATTCAAGATTCCATATGTAACACGAAAATGCAATGATGTCGGCCTTTTCCTTGTATAATCCCTGAAGTATATCATGAACATAGTGGTTAATTGTATATTCCATCATTTTAATAGATTCCGCAAATGGTTTGGCATAAGCTTTTAGATTGTAGACGGCTAAGTTAGAATGGATATACTTTGCATTCAGTGCCACTAAAAGTATTTTCATTTTATCACTCTTTCAAATAGAGATGTCGTTTATTATAGCATATTTTATATCCTAATACAAATAAAAGGATGCCCTTTAAGCCTTACAGCTCTTGGAGCATCCTCATATATTTGAAGCAGCCGATGGGAAATTGTTATTTAACGAACCGGGTTCGTTGTAAGAAGAATCGGTTGCATATTTTTCAATATGTACCCTCTTCTGATTCAGCTGCCACTCTATAGTATATTCAAAACTATCTTAAATGTGTCAATTTTATTTTTTATTCGAAGTATCCTACCGGATCGATTGGTTGTTCTTCCATGGTTACTCTAAAGTTTATATGACTTCCTTCTTCGGTAAAGTATTTTGTCGGCTCGGCTACGGTGGCAATAACCTGATTCTTTTCAATCGTATCACCAATAGCAACTGTGACATCTTTAACTTGTCCATAATATGCTTTGGAATTATTTCCCATGTTGATAACAACAACCGTGCCTAACTGTGCATCTGTCATAATATCTTCTACTGTACCTGCATATGCTGCCATGACTTCCGAGTTAACATTTGCACTGATGAGTACCCCCGGATTGACTTTATATTGATCAAGGGTTTTATAATAGATGGTAGTTTCCATACTATAATCTAAAACCACTTCTCCATCTACCGGCCATGCCAGGGTTTGCGTTTCATCAAAGGGTGTCCCACTAACACCACCGCTTGTGGCGACTGCGTCCTGACCTTCTTCTGTTTCTCCTGCTTCTTCCTGTGCGACTTCAGCCGCTTCGTCGGTCTTGGATTCTTCTATCTGTGAAAGGATGTCTTGTATCATATCTGCATCATATTCTTCTGTATAGTCTAATCCTGAATTGTTATCTTTTGTTGCTTCAGCTACTTCATCATTGGCAACTGCCTGTGCTCCTTCTGATTCAGGTTCTCCATCAGTAAATCCGGCTGCATTTTCAGCCACTTCACTTTCTTCTTGCTGTGACCCCAATCCGGCCACGCCAATGGCGCCGAATAACGCTACCGCTCCAATTGCTAATGCTAAATAAAAACTATTATTTTTTAAAAATTTAGTTAATTTCCCTTTCACCTTTATCACCTCTAACCATAGTCTAGCCATAATTAAAGTTTTTATACAAGCAAAAGAAAAAATTATGTAACACCGCTCCTGACTGCCGTTCCGGTGTAATAATAAGTCAAAATAGCTTCGTAATTATTTCCCTCCTTCGCCATCTCATTGGCCCCGAACTGGCTTAAACCGACACCGTGGCCGGCGCCCTTGGTGGTAAAGGTTATTGCGTTGCTTTTCGCTTTAACACTAAAGGAACTCGAAGGCAGATTCAATGCGTACCTGAGTTCCTCACCGGTAAATGTCTGATTCCCCATCTGAACTGTTTTTACATATCCCGAAGCATCCTTTTCTATGATTTGAATAGAATCTCCAAGACCCTGGGCAGATGCCTGGAAATCCTTGTAGCTTTTTTGCATCAGTTCAATACATTCGTCTAATTGAAAAGTGGTTTGAACTTCAAAAGACTCATACTCCGAATCCTTACCGCACTCCACCGCCGTCAAATAAGGCAATTCACTTCCCCACACGTCAGATGCATTTCTTGTATTACCATTGCTGCATCTAAAATAAACCGGAGAAATCAATTGTTCTTCATAGCAAATAACTTCTTCGGTTGTCGCCAAAACTGCCTGAACAATTTTATTATATTTTTCATCGAAATCTTTGCCGTAACTTTCTTTTAATGCCTGAATATTTTTATAATCTTGATTCAGCTCACTGCTCTCTATGCTTTTACGTTCCCCGATAATATTTAAAGCATAGGTTCTGCAAATGACTGCCTGGGCTTTCAAAGCCTCCGGTTCGTAATCTGCCGGCATTGCTGCCGCCACAACACCGACTAAATATTCATCTAAATCCATCGCCGTGACATCATCATCTTCATGAATGTAAACATATATGCCGGTATTATATTGACTCTCCTCATCTTCCTGATCATTTCCGGAAAGCAAGGTTATGCAAAATGGAATACAAAACAGTACACAAAAAACCATAAAACTCCGAACTAAAGTTTTATTCATGGCATCCACACCAAAAAGAGTCTCTTTATACTATATGTATAGAATAATTGAATATGATTTATATCAGCGCCAAAGTTTCTCTTGCAATCATTAATTCTTCATTGGTTGCCACGACTAACACCTTCGTCTTAGAATCCGGTGTTGTAATCACTAAATCCTCACCACGTAATTTATTCTTCTCCTCATCAATTTCCATACCCAGATATTCAAGATATTCACACACGAATTGACGAATCTCATGGCTGTTTTCCCCAATGCCTGCCGTAAAGGCAATGGCATCCACCCCATTCATCGCAGCCGCATAGGCGCCAATCCTTGTCGCCACACTATAAACAAACATTTCCAATGCGCGGGTACATTTTGCATCACCTTCGACACTTTTCGCCCTGATATCTCTAAAATCAACCAGACCATCGGTCAAGCCAAACATCCCTGATTCATGATTAAGCATCATCATAACCTCATGGATATCGGTTCCTTCTTTCTCAACGAGATATTCCATAATAGCCGGATCAATGTCACCTGAGCGCGTTCCCATAATTAGTCCGGCCACCGGCGTAAATCCCATACTTGTGTCAACAGATTTTCCATTCTTTATGGCGCAGACACTGGCTCCGTTACCCAAATGACAGACAATCGTCTTCAATTCCTCATACGGCCTATCTAAAATCTCGGCTGCTTTTTTGGAAACATAGCTGTGAGAGGTTCCATGGAATCCATATCGGCGGATTTTATAATCTGTATAACAGCGGTTAGGCAGGCCATATAAATACGCTTTCTCCGGCATCGTCTGATGAAATGCCGTATCAAATACCGCGACCATCGGTGTCTTTGGCATCAGAGCTTTACAAACATTAATTCCAATCAGATTTGCCGGATTATGCAGCGGCGCCAGCTCATTACAGTCTTCCATCACCTCAATGACTTTGTCCTCAATCACAACAGATGAGGCAAACTTCTCGCCACCATGAACGGTACGGTGTCCAATGGCACTTATTTCTTCAAGTGAGCCAATGACGCCATCGGTTTCATCCGTTAAACTCTCCAGTACAAGTTCAACTGCCCGGCGATGATCCGGCATAACCTCTTCTTTGATTATTTTTTCCCCATCCTTAGGATTATAGACAATGCGGCTGCCGGGAATGCCAATTCTTTCACAAAGTCCTTTGGCTAAGACTACTTCTGAAGCTCCGTCTATTAACTGAAATTTTAATGACGAGCTCCCACAATTGATGACTAATACATTCACGAATCAAAATACCTCCTCAAAATATTCAATTTGCATAATATATGGTGGAATAATACTGTTATATTTTTAACAATATGACAGTATCATCTCAATCCTGCTCATTTTATTTTGGTCAATACTGCTAAAATTCAACCTACACTGTATTTTAGCACATTCCCCATCAAAGTTCTATGAGCTTATGCAAGTTTTTGGTATTTTTCTAAGTACAATCTACACATTCACTAGCTCTTTCACATATTTTCTACATGCCTCTAGCAATTCCTGTGCTGTATTCCCCCAAATTTTAATGCATATGCCATGACATTCTAATTCTGTTACGGCACCTTCAATATTCTCTCTATTTTCTAAATCTTCCCGTATCCATTCTAACCGTTTCTGGTCTTGCGTCATATTAAATGCAAGTATATTTGCCAGATGAGAGAATCCCTCCATCATCCCCATACCTCCCATTTCAAATAACGAAGGATTATACATCGCATTTTCTCGGTAAACTATTTTACCCGCCAGAAACACTTCAATTAAAGAATAAAAATACTTATATCCATACATTTCTCCATAGGCTTTCCTGCCACCGGAAATGATTTCACTATAAATAAATCCGGAAGATGCATCTTCTAGCTCAACACGTAATGTATTTTTAAAAGCCGAATCATTAAAAGGTATGATTGGCAAAGGACTATATTCAACCACAGCATTTCTTTCCACATGGATAAATGCCTCCCGTTTTGCGTACCCATTTTTCATTCGATGTATTTTTTCAAAAGATTGTGATGATATTAGTGTCTGAGAATCTTTTTTTACATGGATGCTGATTTCTTGAAAATCCCCTTCCATCATTCCTGCAGAAGCAAGTAATATCATTACCTCCATTTTTCCATCTTCACTATAAAACGGCTGCATTACTTTAAAAGGTGCTGTGAAATATATGTTTTCAAGATATGTCTTATATCCATCTGCATTTATAGTCATTTTTAGGATAGATTTCTTTCCATATTGATTATCCATTATTCCTCTAAACCTTCAAATAAAACATCTCGCTTAATCCATGAGATAACTTGCAGAACCCCTTCATTCCCGCGAATATTTGTAAATATGAAGGGTCTGCTGCCGCGCATTCTCTTCGAATCCCTTTCCATAACCGATAAGTCAGCACCAACATAGGGCGCTAAATCTATCTTATTAATGATCAACAAATCTGATCTGGTTATTCCCGGTCCGCCTTTTCTTGGGATTTTATCCCCCTCGGCCACATCAATTACAAAAATCGTTGCATCAACCAACTCCGGGCTAAAAGTAGCCGAAAGATTGTCACCCCCGCTCTCAATAAAAATCAGCTCAATATCAGGAAACTTGTCAATCAAATCCTCTATGGCTTCCAGATTCATCGACGCATCCTCCCTGATTGCCGTATGAGGGCAGCCTCCTGTTTCAACTCCGATAATTCTCTCTCTCGGTAAAACACTATTTTTGCATAAAAACTCCGCATCTTCTTTCGTATAAATATCATTCGTAACAACACCAATACTATATTGCTGTGCCAGCGTCCTGATTAACGCTTCAATGAGTGCCGTCTTCCCTGAACCTACCGGACCGGCAACACCGATTTTTATATAGGACATATAACCCTCCATCTTAAGACATATATAATCTCGAATACAACTCCTCATGCTGCATACTGCGGATATCAAATCCAGGTGCTGATGCTCCGAAATCTTCCAGATTAAGCTTAGGCAAAATATCTTTCACCTGTTCAAACACCGGATAGCAGCTATATAATAGCTGTTGACCTGCCGTCTGGCTCAGCGGTACTAGTTTGACGCAATTGGTCACCATGGCAGATGTCTGTGCATATAAAAAAGTTGTAATCGCCATATGATAGTCTGCCCCTATCCCTTGGCAAAATGCACCATAGACCGTCACAAGGTGTTTCTTCTGATAGCCATCTAAATATATCGATATTTCCTTTTCTTCATAGGAAGCGTTAAAAGCCTTCACAGTTTTCAAGAATCTGGCCGCCAATTTATAGCTGGCATGGCGTATCTCTTTTGGTCCTTTGACAGCCGTTAACATTTCATCCAATTCCAGGAGTTTGGACCATTCATGTTTCTGCGTATACTCATAAGCCAACCGGACAGCAAATAAATCTGTGTAACATAATTTATACAACAAAGATTTTTTGATATAATCACCGCTGGTTTCTATGTCATGGACAATTCCTTTTTGCACATAAGTTTCCAGACCATATGAATGGGCATATCCACCGATAGGAAATAGTGCATCATTGACCTGTAACAATAAATATTGACTTTTCTCCATTTCCTCTTTCCTCTTTAATGGGTATGCTTATGGACAGTCGTCTGAATTCCTTTTTCTAAATCCAGTTTTACATCCGCAACTTTAACATTTATTCCCTGAAGCTTCTGCAATAGCATTAATGTCGGCTTATCATAGGGAGTTACTAATTGCCTATGATTTTCTCCCCAAAAAAGCGCCGCATGCTTATTTCCAATTTCATAGCATACTTTCCCTAACATATGTATATGATTTTCATCAATTTCAATCACAATACTTTTGCATTTAGGAATATTGACTACAATCACCTGCCGGTTTCCGGCATATAAAACATCGCCTTGCCTTAAACCAACCTTCAGTATATCATTTCCTAAACGAATCCCAATCTCTTCACCTTGCTGTGTCACCTTCTTATGCAGTCGTTTAAAGGTTTCATGCCATTCAACATCCACATAATGAACTTCATAATCTGCAAAATCACCTGATTTAAGATTTTCCAAAACCTGTTCACATATCAAATAATATCCCTCCCGGTCCTTTTATCTAAAACAAATTATAAAGCTGTGTCAACGGTAACTTAACTGCCGGTTTTGAGGTAATTGCCTCCCCATCAGCCTTTACCTCGTAGGTTTCCGGATCAACAAAAATGTCCGGTGTCCTATCATTAAATATCATATCCTTTTTCTGAATAGACCGGCAATTTTCTACCGGTACAACCATTTTCTTTAAATGATACCTTTCCTTTATATTTTTAGCCATCGCTGCTCTGGAAACAAAGGTAAGACACGTATCATACTTTGTCCTGCCTGCCGCTCCAAACATCGGTCGGTAAACCACCGGCTGAGTTGTCGGAATTGACGCATTAGCGTCTCCCATTTTAGATGCAGCAATCATTCCACCTTTGATAATCAGATCCGGTCTTATTCCGAAAAATGCCGGATTCCAGAAAATTAAATCTGCCATTTTTCCAACTTCTACTGAGCCCACATATTGGGAAATACCATGGGTAATCGCCGGATTAATTGTATACTTTGCAATATATCGCTTAACCCTTAAGTTGTCGCTGCCATCCTTCTCTCCCGGCAATGGTCCTCGCTCATTTTTCATTTTATGAGCTGTCTGCCATGTACGAGTAATGACTTCTCCTACTCTCCCCATCGCCTGGGAATCCGAACTCATCATACTAAAGATACCCATATCATGCAAAACATCCTCTGCCGCAATCGTTTCCGGGCGGATTCTTGAGTCTGCGAATGCCACATCCTCCGGGATGTTTTTATCCAGATGATGGCACACCATCAGCATGTCCAGATGCTCATCAATCGTGTTTACAGTAAAGGGCATGGTCGGATTCGTCGAAGAGGGAAGAATATTCTTAGCCGATGCCGCCTTAATAATATCTGGGGCATGGCCGCCACCGGCTCCTTCCGTATGGTAAGTATGGATTGTTCTCCCGCCGATAGCTGCAAGGGTATCTTCTACACACCCACCCTCATTGAGTGTATCCGTATGAATGGCAACCTGAACATCATATTCATCGGCAACATTGAGACAATGATTAATAACTGCCGGTGTCGCCCCCCAGTCTTCATGTATTTTCAAACCCATGACACCGGCTTTCACCTGTTCGATTAAAGGCGCTTCATCTGAACAATTTCCTTTGCCCAAAAAGCCCATATTCATTGGGTATTCTTCAGCCGCCTTGAGCATTTGTTCAATATACCAAGGTCCCGGAGTGCATGTAGTGGCATTTGTTCCATCGGCCGGTCCTGTGCCTCCGCCTATCATCGTCGTTACACCGCTATATAGCGCACACTCTATCTGCCCGGGGCAAATATAGTGAATATGACTGTCAATTCCCCCTGCTGTTATCATCATGCCCTCACCGGCAATGGCCTCGGTAGATGCCCCAATGACCATCCCCGGGGTGACACCCTCCATCACATCGGGATTCCCGGCCTTTCCTATCCCTGCTATTTTTCCATCTTTGACACCGATATCCGCCTTAACTATTCCCGTATAATCAATGATTAAAGCATTGGTAATCACCAGATCAAGCGCCCCGTCACTACTTGTTATCTTTACAGACTGCCCCATGCCGTCACGGATTGTCTTTCCGCCGCCAAACTTTACTTCATCACCATAGACCGTATAATCTTTTTCTACTTCAACAATCAGGTCGGTGTCAGCCAGCCTGATTCTATCTCCTGTTGTCGGACCAAACATCAGGCAATACTTTTTACTGCTTATTTTATACCCGGCGTTACTTCCTGTTGAAACATCCTGACTATTATTATGTATCTTGCCACAAGTCAAATCATTAAATCCATATACTTCCTTTTTCCCGCCTAGCATCACTAATGGCACTCTAACTTCTTCCCCCGGTTCAAAACGTATCGAAGTTCCGGACGGTATATTTAGTCGGTATCCATAAGCTTCTTTCCGATTAAATTTCAGCAGTTCATTAACCTCAAAAAAGTGGAAATGAGAGCCTACCTGAATAGGTCTATCACCACTATTTGCAACATATATTTCTTTTGTCCGGCGGTTTGCATTCAGCTCAATCTCTCTTTCAAGCGGAAACATTTCACCTATTTTCATTGAAAAAGCCTCCTTTATCACTGAATCGGATGATGTACGGTAACTAATTTCGTTCCATCAGGAAATGTGGCTTCCACCTGAACTTCATGAACCATACCGGCAACGCCTTCCATTACATCATCCTTTGTTAACAGCTTCGTTCCCTTATGCATCAACCTCGCCACATCTTCTCCATCCCTTGCCATCTCCAACAGTCTGGAACTAATATAAGCCACTGCCTCAATATAGTTTAATTTTAATCCCCTGTTCTTTCTCTTTTCTGCCAATTCACCGGCAACATGCAGCATGAGCTTTTCCTGATCCTTCGGTGTTAAATACATCAATACCCTCCTTCATTATAAAGACATTGTCGCTTGTAAAGCCTCCATATCGATATTTTCCGGTTCCCCTTTCATGGTAATACGTCCATTTTCCATGACATAACAATAATCTGTGACCCCCAGTACAAACTCCAGATATTGCTCTACAATTAGTATTGCCATCTGAGACTTTAATTCTAAAATAATCTTTTCGATTTCCTGTATAATTGACGGCTGAATTCCTTCGGTTGGTTCATCTAAGAGCAATACCTTTGGTTCTGCCAGGATTGCCCGGGCGATGGCCAACTGCTGTTGCTGACCACCTGACAAATCACCGCCCGGGCGGTGCAAAAATTCTTTTAAGATGGGAAAAGTTGCATAAATACTTTCGGGAATATACCCTTTCCCATTTTTCGCTTCCAATCCTATCATCAAATTTTCTTCTACTGTCAGCCGAGGAATAATTTCCCTGCCCTGCGGCACATAGCCAATCCCTGCTTTTGCACGGTCATAGGTCTTTAGCCCTGTAATGCCGTTACCCGCTAGCACGATATCACCCTTTGAAACATTGATAAGTCCCATAATCGAACGCATTGTTGTTGTCTTTCCTGCGCCATTGCGCCCTACCAGGCAGGTGATTCTTCCCTTTGGCACCTCAAGGCTTACATTCCTCAACACCAAACCGTCGCCATAACCGGCATCTACATTAACTAGCTTTAACACCCTTATCACCCCCGCGTCCCAGATAGACATCAATCACCTTCTGATTGGATTGGACTTCTTCCATCGTTCCTTCATCTAGCACACGGCCTTCATGAAATACGGTGACGCTGTCAGAAACATCTTTAGCAAATTGCATATCATGCTCTACGACAATAATTGAACACTCCTTCTTGATTTTCTGCAGCAATTCACCTGTTTTCTCAGTTTCTTTTCTTCCCAGCCCCGCAAGCGGTTCATCTAACAGCATCAATTGAGGATCTGAAACCAACAGCATTCCCAACTCAAGCCATTGCTTTTCCCCGTGGGATAAACGGGTCGGATATCTGAATTTTTTGTCATATAAGCCGATAAAATTCAAAACGTATTTAATTCTATCTGATCTTTCCTTAGAAATCTTCCTAAATATACTCGAATATAGCGTCCTGGATTTCACTGCCGCCAATTCCATATTCTCCCAAATGGTGATTCCATTAAATACACTAGGGGACTGAAATTTTCTTCCTATTCCCAGATTTGCGATGTCAAACTCTCTCATTTTTGATACATCATGTTGATTCTGATAAACAATTTCCCCTCCTGCCAACTTATTCTTTCCGCATATGGCATCTAACACTGTCGTCTTTCCCGCTCCGTTTGGACCAATAAAAAATCGTATTTCATTATTTTTAACAGTTGTAGATACATTCTGTATAGCTTTAAAATCGCCAAATGTAATACTAATATCATCTAACGCTAAAATTGGATCTGTCTGTAATGTCTGCAGCATATTAATGTACACTCCTCTCTATTATACTATACTTTCTGGCTCCCCGGAGGATTTTCCGAATTTTTTCTTTAATTTCCCCGGCATATCTTTTAAAGATATAATCCCTTCAGGCAGCCATAAAATAACAACGATAAAAGTTAGCGCCACAAAATAGGACCATGCCTCCGGGAAACTCTCGCTAATTCCCGTTTTTAATCCATTAATCACTAAAGTTCCGAGTATCGCACCTATTAATGTCCCCTTGCTTCCTATCGCTACCCACATAACCATTTCAATTGATATGGCTATGCCAACCTCAGACGGTGTAATAATGCCTACCTGAGTCACAAATAAAGCACCCGCAATGCCGGCAATTGCGGCGGATAAACAATAGACAAATACTTTATAAATCGCTACATTATATCCGGTAAATCGCGCTCTGTTTTCACCATCCCTGATTGCCACAAATATTTTCCCTATGCGGTGATTGACCAAGAATCGGCACAACAGATATATGACAAGCAAGACAATAAATGTAACATAAAATATTCCCAGCTTTGTGTAACCAGAATCCAGACTTAACCCAAAAACCGTCTTAAAATTAGTCAGCCCTGTAGAACCTCCTGTATACTTTGGCATTCCTACCAATAAAGTAGCGACAATGAGTGCCAGTGCCTGAGATATAATTGAAAAGTAAACTCCTCTGATTCTATGTAAAAAAGTCAGATAGCCAATAACCAGGGCAAGCAAAAGAGGGATAAGAATAGCCGCAGCTAACGCAAACACAGGATTAGAAAAAGGTATCCAGAAGGCCGGTAATTCTCTGACCCCCGCAGTGTACATGGTGTTAGGTACGGCTCCCCCTGAAGCTTCAAGACTCAAATACATAGCCATACAATAAGCTCCCAGGCCGAAATAGACGCCATGCCCCAAGCTTAAAATTCCTGTATATCCCCAAATCATGTCAATCCCTACGGCCACAATAGCAAAGCACATAAATTTTCCTATCGTTGTCACCCGGAACATCGGCAGGAATAAAGGTACAAGTGCCAGAAAAACAAAAATAACAATTGTCAGTACCGTTTGAAAATTTAGTTTCCTCTTCACATTAGCACCTCCATTCCTAATCTTCTAAAGCTCTTGAAGTTATTGAAAGCAGCCCTTTAGGCCTAAATTGTAAAACAATAATCACACATACAAATATAATGACCTGACCTAAGATAGCCGTTGTATAATATTCTGAGACAACTCTGCCGATACCAATAAATGCCGCACCAATAATCGTTCCGGCAATACTTCCCGCACCACCAATGACAACAGTCATAAATGTATCCACAATATAACCGGTTCCCAGAGCCGGACCTATGGCACCAAGCCACGTCAGGGCACAACCGGCAATTCCTGCCAGACCACAGCCCAAAGCAAAAGTTGTCGCATCTACCCTTTTCGTATTAATACCCATACAAGCGGCCATTTGTCTATTTTCTACTGTTGCCCTGATATTGCGTCCTTGCCTGGTTTTATACATATAATAGCATACGAAGGCAATAGCTATTACCGCAATAATCATAATCGCAATCCGTTTATAGGAAAAAGAAATCATATTGGTAACTTTAATACTATTGTCTAAAAATGAAGGTGCCTTCACCGAGACATTAGGCGCGCCAAATATCGTACGTGCCAGTTGCTGTAAGAAAAGGCTTATACCATATGTAACCAGCAAACTATCCAACGGCCGGTTATATAAAAAGCTGATAACTGTCCGCTCCAGAATCATTCCAATACCGGCCGCTGCCAAAAACGACATCATCAAGGCGATAAATATATATCCATCAAAGACACGCTCTGGCAAATACTTAATAAATAAGTTTTGAATAACATAAGTGGTATAAGCACCAATCATCAAAAACTCACCATGAGCCATATTAATCACACCCATTAACCCAAATGTTATTGTCAGGCCAATGGCTGCCAATAGATAAATAGATGATACACTGATTCCATTAAAAAGCTGCATAACAAAAACTTCCATTGTTTACCTCCGCATATCAATCATTTATTCTGCTTCAATCGATAGATTCGCTGCCCAATCATAGGCTTTCAGATATGGATCCGGCTTAATTGCTTCGTCCGTACTGAATACTTCATCTATTTGCCCGTTGGAATTGATTTTTCCAATACGAACCGTCTTATATAAGTGCTGATTATCGGCATCAATAGTAACTGTCCCCTCAGGAGCCGCAAACTCCAGACCTTTGGCCGCTTCTCTTACGGCATCCACATCTGTAGTTCCGGCCGCCTCTACTGCCATCGCCCACAAATAAACAGCAATATATCCGGCTTCAATAGGATCGTCAGTCACCCGGTCTTCACCATATTCATCTTTACATGCTTTAACAAAGGCCTCATTTTCCTCTGTCGCCGTTGTCTGATAATAGTTCCACGAAACGAGGTGACCTTCCAGATAAGATGCGCCAATACCACTGACTTCTTCTTCAGCAACTGAAACAGAGCACGTCATTATGTCATCTGCCGTAATGCCGGAATCAGCCAGTTGTTTAAAGAAGGCCACATTTGAATCTCCATTTAAAGTATTAAAAATAAAATCAGGATCCGCCTCCTTTATTTTAGTTACTAAGGTACTATAATCTGTATGTCCCATGGCTGTGTATTCCGCACCGACAATTTCCGCTCCCAGAGCCTCCGCCTGTGCTTTAATAATCTCATTGGCTGTTCTGGGAAACACATAATCTGAGCCTATCAAATATATTTTTGCCCCGTAATTCTCCACCAGATATTCTATCGCCGGAACAATTTGCTGATTCGGTGCTGCCCCCATATAAAATACATTTTCCGAAGATTCCATACCTTCATACTGTACGGGATACCATAACAAACCATTGTTTGCTTCAAACACCGGAACTACCGCTTTCCGGCTGGCAGATGTCCAGCAGCCAAAAACCGTGGCAACATTATCACTGGTTAAAAGCTTTTCCGCTTTCTCGGTAAATGTCGCATTATCAGAAGCGCCATCCTCAACGATTGGCTCAATCTGTTTTCCTAAAACACCTCCGGCTTCATTAATTTCTTTAATGGCTAATAATTCTGCATCTCTTACCGATGTCTCACTTATCGCCATCGTTCCGCTCAATGAGTGTAAAATCCCTACCTTAATTGTATCCTTCACATTAACCGCTGCTGCCTCATCATTGCTGCTCTTCGCAGATGTTTCAGCCTGTTCAGTCCCAGAATCTTGCAGGGCACAACCTGGTAATGATAAAGCCAACCCTACCGCTAACAGTCCTGCCATGAATTTCTTTGCCAACATTTTTTTATTCATTACCTTATTCCTCGCTTTCTCCCTAAACTGACAAAGTCGTCAATGAGAAGATTCTCATTGACGACTTTGTCAAAAAAATAAGGCGTCCAATTAAATTGAACACCTTTGCCCTTTACTGAAATTAGTCTAACATAAATGAATTCATAAAACAATGTAAATAATATCAAAAAGAAATTTTGTTTTTGATGATATTTTATATCAATTCAACAAAGCCAAAAATTCATCTGGTTTTTAATTAGCATTAAGCTTTCTGGCTATAACAGCTAATCTTCCGTCATCCTGTGAATATTCGCAAGTCGATAGTGTAATCAACTGATCCCCAAAACGAGATTCAACCCCGGTATCATAAAGCTGCAGCTGTTTAATATTTTGCATAAATTCATTATATTCTTCTTCTGTAGAAGCTTCGATAAAATCATAGTATTTAAATGCTTCATCTTCAATACTATAAGCCTTTGATAAAATCACCGCTACAATTTCATATTCTCCCCTTCCATAAAGGGTATCAAAAGAAATTATCTTATGTTCCTCATAAAAAGATTTGTCTTTATAATTCATCAGAGCATAAAACATTGTTTTATTCTTCATATGGTGTCCATAAATAATCACATTAGTACTTGCCGGATTCAGGCTGTTTCTATAATCCACAAAAAGTGTTCCGGCATTCTCACTTTCTTTATAAAAATTCCGGCGCAAATAAAACTCCGGATCATTAGGCGTATGCATCACCGGATAGTCGATATTGGTTCCCTCAATGGAAAGCCAGCCGACAAAGTCATTATTGAGGGCATATAACTTGGCAAACTTCTCTCTCATATCCTCCGCTGCCGGTTCTCCTCCCGCTTCTGATACTGCTATACTATCCTCAGCAATGAGGCTTTTTAAGTCACCCACAGTCTTCTCAGCCTGATACCCATCCCAGTAATACTTTATTAAATAACCGGCGCTTCCTAAAAAAACTATAATAGCAAGCAACAAAATGATATTTTGTATTCTTCCGGCAACGCTTTTCTTTCTCTTTTTATTTTTACCAGCCATTTATCTCCATCCTTTATCTATTTTAAAACTACTTTTTCTCTGAATTCTTCCATCGAAGAATAACCTTTTGGCAAAACATCAAACCTTGCAGCTTCTTCTTTGCCCTGCAAAACACGTAATCCTCCAAGAGCCAATGCCTCCATTTCCCGTTCTCCGGGGATGATTTCAACAGGTGCAATAAAAGAAACTCTTTCGATAATCCAGTCCGTAAAAAGCTTTGAGTAAGCAATTCCGCCGGTCAGAATGATTTTGTCTACCTTTCCACAAAGAACAGGTGCCAGATTTCCGATGGATTTTGCAATTTGGTAAGCCATTGCATAATATATTTCCAAAGCTTTCTTATCACCTTTATCAATTAAAGCTTGTACCTCCAGGGTATCATGTGTTCCCAGATGGGCAATGAGACCCCCTTTTGACTGAGTCATAGCAAAAAATTCTTCTAGTGATAATGTGTTTTCTTCAGAAGTCAGATATTCCCATAGTGGTGCCAGACGAAACCCGCCGGTACGAGAAGGTGACATATGCAGTTCATCATGGCAGACAAAATCAACAATACGACCGTTTTTATGGGCATTTAAGGAAATTCCGCCGCCTAAATGAGCCACAATAAAAGAACACTCCTCGTAAGGTTTTCCCATTTTCTCGGCTGCCTCTCTGGCAACCTTTCTTGTGTTCAGTACATGACTAACCGGATTTCGTTCTATCTGCGGCAGACCGGTGATTTTAGTTACCGGATCGGTTTCATCCAAGGCTGACGCATCATAGATAATAACCGGGATATTATAGGGGTCAGCTATTTTACGTCCCATAAGACATGAAAGATTGCTGGCGTGCTGCACTTGGGGTGCATACTTCATTAAATCCACCATATAATCATTGACTTTATATGCTCTGTAAGGTACGGATGGAATCGAGCCCCCGCGAGCAACAATGATATCAAAAGTTGAAGGATCAATCCCTTCTTCCTTCATGAATCTCTGGATTGTCTCTTCTCGTATATCCATCTCATCGGCAACATTTTCAAAATCTTTAATTTTATCAATATCGACCGGTACATCCTTTTTCTTAATAAGTGTTTCATCATGAAATAGTGCCACCTTTGTCGAAGTAGAACCACAGTTAATTGTAAAAATTATTTTTCTATCCATTATTTCCTCCTAACCAGTGTCTATCAATCCAATGCTGCAGCGCATAAGGCCAGTGATAGAACCTTGTCCTGAACAGTGGCGGATCTGGAACCAACGGCTATCGGGCATTTTGCACCAACAATCATACCACACAGGACACCATGATCATGTAAAGACCATGATTTACTTAAAATATTTCCGGTAACCATATCCGGTGCTAAGAGTATATCAAAGTCGCCACACCAGGGACAATCATATCCTTTGATTTCGGCAGCCTCTTTACTCATTGCCAAATCGTAAGAAATGGGGCCTTCCACATCACAATTTTTAAGCTCTCCACCGGCGGCCATTTCTTTTAATGCGGCAGCATCTACTGTATCCTGCATTTTAGGATTGACATTTTCAATTGCACAAAGAGCCGCAACCCTGGGTCTTTCATAACCCATTCGGCGCATCGTATCTACCGCATTCTGGACAATTGCCTTTTTATCCTCTAAGGTGGGATGCACAACCATCGTAGCATCTGTCAAAACAAACAGTTTATGAAAATCCGGCAGCTTAACGAAACCAACATGGGTTACCTTTCCTATTCGGAAAGCATTTTTTGATGAAACCACCGTACGCAGCAAATCTGCCGTCTGCATGTTTCCCTTCATAATAATTTCAGCCTGGCCTTCATTGACCAAATCAACTGCTTTCTGTCCGCTGACAACGCCTTTCTCGGCCTCCACAATTTCATATTCCAAAGCTTCATAACCCAGCTTTTCAATTTTTGCCTGAATGGCTTTACTATTTCCAATGAGTACCGGATAAGCTATATTCTTTTGATATGCCGTGAAGACTGCTTCCAACGTATGGTCATCACAGGCTCCCGGCACAGCGACACGCTTCCTTTCCTTAACCTGTTCCCATAGTGAAGAAAAATCTTTTAACATTATAAGTACCTCCTGCACTAAAATCTGCATTTTTTAAACATAACATATTGGCACACTTAATTCCCCATCAAGTGTACCTTGTTAAGATTATATCACACAAAATAATTAATTGGAAGTGCCTAACTCAATTAAATAAAATTAAACTTATGCATAAAAGGTATAACAGGCAAAGTCTAATCCGGCGTCTTTATACTTGAAAAACAGCTGTTTTTGTGGTAGAGTTAGTGAGTTTAGCAGTTTAGTCAAATATAGTAAGAAAGGGTAAGTTTATGAAAAATGAAACGAAAATAAAAAAGAAAATATCATTACTTTTTAGTCTCTTGATTTGTGTTTGTGCGGGTCTTGGATATGCCTGGAGCGTATTTCAAAATCCCATTGCCGAGTATTTCCCGCAGTGGAATTCCGGAGGAATATCCATTGCTTTTACCATTCAGATTGCATTATCTGCGGTCGCCCCATTAGTATTTGGTGGATTTTTCAGCCAATGGAAAACGAAAACCATTATTTTAGTTGGCGGGCTGCTGCTTTCAGCAGGTCTTATTGGTACCAGTTTTATGAGTTCGCTAATGATGCTCTATCTCTTTTATGGCGTTTTTTCCGGCCTTGGTATCGGTATGATTTATACAACCTTGATGACATATGCGGTAAGACTATTTCCCAAAAAGAAAGGCTTGATGTCCGGTATTGTGGCCGCCAGCTATGGTTCGGGTGCTATTATCTGGGCTCCTGTAGCTAATGCAATTATTTCAAGCTACAGTGTTCTGTTTTGCTATCGCGTGCTTGGCTGCCTGTTTTTTGCAGTGATTGTAGGATTGTCTTTCTTTCTTATAGAAGTTCCCAAAGCTGACATTGCAAGTTCTGAGCCAAAAGCAGAGCCGGCGCTTTCTTCCGCTTCAAGTAGCAGAGACAAAACAAGATCAGATATGGTTCGGATGCCGATATTTTACATAACTGTCATTATGATTACTTTGGGCGTTACCGCCGGACTTATGCTGACAGGTTATGCCTCCCCCATTTTGCAAAGCCAGGTCGGATTCTCTGCTACGAATGCTGCCACCATCGTTGGTCTGTTAGCTATCAGTAATTCTGGCGGCCGCCTGTTTTGGGGAAATGTAGCCGATAAAATCAGTATTTATGTGACAACTACCCTTTTGTTCGTCCTTCAGATTTCAGCAATTCTTCTGATGGCTTTATTGCCTTCATATACACCGGTTTTTGTCGTCATGATGTTTTTAGTTTATTTATGTTATGGCGGATTTGCAACCATCATCGCTCCCACTGCCGCAGATTTATTCGGGTTAAAAAATCTAACCTCCAATTACGGACTCATGTATGTTGCCTATGGAATCGCCGGTATTGTAGGTCCCCGTATTGCGGCAACCTTCCAATCACTATTTGAGAGTCAATTCCAGGCATTTACCAATTCTTTTTATCTGGCAGCAGGGTTATGTTTCATCGGTCTTATGTTGAATCTGCTTGTTATGAAAATGATAAAATCTCCTACTCGATAGAAAAATCCTGCAAGCTTAAACCTATTCGCTTGCAGGATTTTTATTTATTCTGATTCCGCCGTATCAGCCGTTGTTTCTGTTTCAGCTGTTGTATCAACCGTCGTTTCTTCCGTGGTATCTGTCGTTTCCTCTGTCGTCGCTTCTTCCGCTACTGTTGTTACCACATAATGTGTCCAGATTTCTTTAAATTCATACTCTGTTTCTTCCAACCATGTTTGATAACGGGCAGATAACTCACTGTCTGCGACAGATTCTCTGGCAGCCATTGAAACTTCTTCATCAAAGGTCGTAATACATTTAATAATATGGAAACCATACTCGGTTTCAACGATGGCGCTGATTTCACCATCTCCCAACGCATTGGCAGCCTCGACGAATTCTGTTACAAATGAAGTTCCGGAAACGTCAGTTCCTGCTGCATTCAACGAATACTCTGAACCTGAATCCTCATTATATTCTTCTGCCAGGGTTGCAAAATCTTCACCGACCTGAGCTCTTGCCAATACTTCTTCTGCCAGGGTCAGCTTTTCGGCTTTGTATGCTTCCGCATCTACAGTCTCCGCTTCAACAGTTTCCCCTGATTCATTCGTCTCGGTTGTCTCCTGAGATGTGGATATAAGAATATGCTGTATCGTTCTATATTTATTTTCCTCAATGACATCGTCAGACTGCTCCGCTACGATTTCTGCTATGAGTGCCTCATAACCATTAGAGCCCATATATGACTTCGTATAGAGTTCCCTGATATTATCCTCTGTAAAACCATATCTTTCTTTAACAGTATCACCGATATAATCCATAAAACTGGTTATCTCAGTCTCAATCGTCTCCTTCTGTTCATCAGTTAATTCCACATCATACGCTTTGGCCAGACTACAAAGGTAGTTAATCTGAAGGACACTGGTTTCCACTGTTTCTTTTAAATATTCCGCATATGTCTGATTATCGCTGTAGGCGGCCTCCCAATCGGTAATACCATACATTTCAAACATGGACTGTGTATTATATAGAATATAAAATACCTCACTTGCCGGAATATCACTACCGTCAATCACTGCGGCTACTGCTTCCGGGTCTATCGTGTCTGTTGTCGTTCCACTCGTGGTTTCACTCGTAGTCTCAGTTTCATCAGTCGAATTGTTGTTACCACAGCCAGCCAAAACACCTCCTGTTATCATAACAACAAGGAGTAACACAATCATCCTCTTACTTAATAAATTTTTCATGAACTTATCTTTCCTTTCTAATTGAAGCAATAATCCTGCACATTTTCAGATACCGATTTATCACTACCCTAATTTGCTTATTATATAGGATTTTTATGAATCTATCAATGTATTTATATGATTTATCACAAACTTTTCACATTTAATGATGTCTAGCTTAGACTTCATCGCTATCAATGCTTGTAAGCCAGAAATAAATTTGTTATACTTGAAATGGTTAATATATTTATAGGTCTGGAGATTGCATGATGTATCATTTTATTATCAACCCCGAATCCCGCTCCGGTTTAGGAAAGAAAATATGGGATCGATTATTACCGATTATCGACAAAAATTTAAAGATGTATGACGTATTTTTTACTCAATACAAAGCACATGCCACTGAATACGTGTCTTTCATCACCAATGATATATCTTCACCAATAACCATTGTTGTTTTAGGTGGTGACGGTACTATGAATGAGGTGATTAACGGAATCAGACAAGCCGAGTATGTCACTTTAGGATACATTCCCACAGGCTCTAGCAATGATTTTGCCAGAAGTCTGGGGCTTAATAAGAATCCTTTAAAGAATCTTGAGGTAATTTTAGCGCCTGTTGCCTTTAAAGTTCTTGATTGCGGCGAAGCAATGAGTCCAAAACGGGAGTCACGGCGTTTTATCGTCAGCTGCGGCATTGGCTTTGATGCCTCGATAACCCATGAGGCCTTGTCTTCTCCATGGAAAGCCCGGTTAAATAAAATCAGGCTTGGTAAGCTTACCTATCTATTCATCGCCCTTAAGCAGCTTATCAAGTTGGAGAAAACAAACGCCTTATTATCTATTGATGGCGGCAAGCCGATTCCTGTTAAAAAGATGATTTTTATGTCTACGCATATTCATCGGTATGAAGGCGGCGGATTTGCCTTTACCCCTGAAGCCAACCCTGAGGATGGTCTTTTGGACATATGTGTTATTAGTCATATATCCAAGCTAAAGATTCTCTGTCTGCTTCCCTTAGCTTTTACCGGCAGGCATATCCGATTTAAAGGTGTCGATATCTATCAATGCAAAAAGGCGGTTATCCAAACAAAAAAACCTCTAACAGTCCATACTGACGGAGAAACCTATGGATTTGAAAAACAACTGACCCTCACCTGCAAACCCCGTGCTATAAAAATAATTATTGGCTAACGCTTTAACTAGCACTTTCATGTGCCTGCCCTGAGCAATTTGTATTTAATACCACTCATAACTTCTCTGGTTGAACAGTATTTATCAATAAGGCATATAATGTATGCCTCTTTACATTTAGGCGGAATAATTGTCATTGGCCACATATGTTTTTTAATGATTTCGCATTCTATAGAAGATAATTCAAAATTCTTTTTAGCATTGTTAAGGGCAAAATTAGGGTGTTTAAAACCATGCCATCTAAAACCCTTATTCTTATCATGCCAATCATATAAAAAATAGTCATGCAGCAGTGCTCCGCGGATTAATGCAGCTCTATCAACTTTTAGTTTGAGCTTACATGCAAATATATAGCTTAGAACAGCAACCGACTTACAATGGATTAGACAACTCACATTTCCATGCTGTATAAATTCATCCATTGCCTGAATAGATTCCATTGACAATAATCGTTCCAATTCCTGCTCTAAATATTGTTTTTCCTTTTTAGTCATGATTCACCGCCTTAGCCGTATTATTTCCTGAATTTATTTTTCAAATCCTCATAAGCCTCCCGGAAATGTTTTGAAGATGCACTTGGGTTTCCTTTGATTAATGACGAATTGAAAAAGTTTATTCTATTAGCCGTCCCTTTATATTCTTCCTTTAAGTCCTTGATTCGTTCCTTACTTTCTTCTTTAAAGCTTTCCAGCCTAACCTTATTTTCTGCGCTTAATTGCTTGAAGGATTCTTCTAATCCTTCAAGCTCCTCTTTGAGCAGGGTCATTTTTTCAATAACTTTGCGAATATCCCATGCCGCATGAGTTGATACAATGACATCTGCCACAAATATAGACGAAACAGCAATGACGATGACCATATTGATGTTTTTATCCAGATCAAGAACAACACTCTCAATCGGCCGATGAATTATCTTCGTTAAAATAATTGCAAAAAACCCCCAGGTAATTGATGAGGACAGACAAATATAGCCCTTATAATTAAACTTTTGATTGCTGTAGTCCCAGTATTTTACCTTAAAAAGAGCCTCCATCACAGCGCCGGTAACATATTCCAGCAATGTTGCTGCTATCATTCCCAAAATAAACATTAAGAAATAATTGTTTTCTACCGGAATTGAAACAAACAATAAAATAATAGCTCCGGAACCATAGATGGGCAACATGGGTATATGCAAAAACCCCCGGTTTACAAAATGCTTTTTTCGTATTGAAACATAAATCGATTCAAAACACCAGCCTATAAAGCAATATATCAAGAAAAAAGACAGCCATTGATACCATGTATAAGTGTACATTTAGTCACCTCGTTTGTAAATATTCATTACTTATAATATTATGCGCTCTTATCAAATTGTGAATTATACAAATCGGCATAAAAGCCGCCCTTGGATAGTAGTTCCTTATGATTACCCTGTTCTACAATATCCCCGTCTTTCATCACCAATATTAAATCGGCATCTTTAATTGTTGAAAGGCGATGGGCAATAATAAAGCTGGTGCGTCCTTTCATCAGGTTATCCATCGCTCTTTGGATACGCACTTCCGTACGGGTATCTACTGAACTGGTTGCCTCATCAAGAATCAAAATCTTGGGGTCCGCCAGTATTGCTCTTGCAATCGTTAGCAGCTGCTTTTGTCCCTGAGATATATTAGACGTCTCTTCATCGAGAATCATGTTATAGCCATCAGGCAGGGTTTTGACAAAGTGATGTACATATGCGGCATCTGCTGCTGCCTTAACCTCTTCATCTGTGGCATCTAGCCTGCCATATTTTATATTGTCTTTAATGGTGCCATTGAACAACCAGGTATCCTGTAGGACCATCCCAAACATCTCCCGTAATTCACTTCGATTAAAGTCTTTAATGTTATGACCATCGACTAAAATTGCGCCGGAATTGACATCATAGAAACGCATTAATAGTTTAACCATTGTTGTTTTTCCTGCGCCGGTAGGTCCGACAATAGCAATCTTTTGTCCCGGCTCTACCAATGCATTAAAATCATTAATAATGATACGCTCGGGTTTATAACCAAATTTAACATGGTCAAATTCTACCCGTCCCTCTAATCCCTCTATAGATACAGGGTTTTCTACCGTTTGGCTTTCTTCGTCTTTGTCTAAAAACGCAAATACTCTCTCCGCGGCTGCTGCTGTCTGCTGAAGCATATTTGCCACCTGGGTCAGCTGGGTTATGGGCTGGGTAAAGTTTCTGACATATTGTATAAATGACTGAATCTGACCAACTTCAATAACCTGCCTTGCTGCATAATAACCACCGAGTATAGCTACCATGACATATCCTAAGTTACCTACGAATTGCATGACCGGCTGCATCAGACCAGAGAAGAACTGAGACTTCCACGCAGATTCATAGAGTTTATGATTCACTTTATCAAATTCTCTTGTTACATCGGCTTCTTTATTAAAGGCTTTAACGATTGTATGACCGCTGTACACTTCTTCTACCTGTCCATTGACATTTCCCAGATATGATTGCTGATCTCTAAAATATTTTTGAGAATGCTTTACAATATTCAAAATAATAACCATCGATACAGGTATAATGAGGACTGCAACAATTGTCATCGTCACACTGATTCTCAGCATCATAATCAATACCCCGATAATGGTTGCTGTTGATGTAATCAATTGTGTGACACTCTGATTTAAGCTTTGGCTTAAAGTATCTACATCATTGGTAACGATTGATAAAATTTCACCATGGGTCTGACCATCAAAATAATTCATTGGCATTCTATGGAATTTATCAGTAATATCCTTACGCATCCGGTAGGTCGTCTGCTGGGAGATCTGGGTCATAGCTATCCCTTGGATAAATGAGAAGATTGCACTTACTGCATAAAGTGTAATCAGTGTCAACAATATTGTCCCGATTGCGCCAAAATCTATGCCGCTGCCACCGGTGACTTTACTGATTAAGCCATTGAAAATCTCTGTTGTCGCATTACCTAATATCGTCGGTCCGATAATTGAAAAGACCGTACTTACTATTGCACAAACAACAACCATAGCAAACAAAATTTTATAGCCTGACATATAGGTCAGTAATTTCCGGATTGTTCCTTTGAAATTTTTCGCCTTTTCACCACTGCCCATTCCCGGTCCAGGCCCCATAGGTCCCCTGTGTCTTCCAGGCGCTCTGCTCTCTCTGCTCATCTATAGGTCCTCCTTTTTAGTTTTTAACTCTTCTTCTGAGAGCTGGCTGGTTGCTATTTGCCGGTAAACATCACAGGAATCCAACAGTTCACTATGAGTCCCTTTTCCAACAACTTTCCCGTCATCTAATACGACAATTTGTTCCGCATGTAAAATAGTACTTATCCTTTGAGCCACAATCATTACCGTGCTATCTGCCGTTTCTTCTTTCAGAGCCTTTCTCAAGGCAACATCTGTCTTATAGTCCAAAGCCGAAAAACTATCATCGAAAATATATATTTCCGGATTTTTAGCTATTGCTCTGGCTATGGATAAGCGCTGCTTCTGTCCGCCGGATATATTAGTACCGCCCTGGGCGATTTCTGATTCATATTTATCAGACTTTTCCTCAATAAAGGATTTGGCCTGGGCAATCCTGGCCGCACGTTCCATTGCTTCCTGACTTATATTTTCATCACTATATTTAATATTACTTTCTATCGTCCCCGAAAACAATATTCCTTTTTGGGGAATATAGCCAATGCGATCCCTTAATGCTTCACTGGATACCTTCCTTACATCACAGCCATCAACCAAAACACAGCCTTCGGTAACATCGAAAAATCGCGGGATCAAATTCACCAATGTAGATTTCCCGCTTCCGGTACTTCCGATGAAAGCTGTGGTTTCACCTGGTTTTGCCACAAAACTAATATCAATTAATACATCTTCATCAGCACCCGGATATTTAAAGGAGACATTCTTAAATTCAACAACTCCCTTTTGATTCTTCACAAAACTTTCCGGATTCTTCACATCGTTAATACTTAGCTCGGTCATTAAGATTTCATCGATACGGCCTGCTGATACAGAAGCTCTCGGCAACATGATTGAAACCATGGAAAGCATCAGGAAGGACATGATAATCATCATTGCATATTGTATAAATGCCATCAAATCCCCTACCTGCATCGTCCCTCCGTCAATATAGCCGGCAGCAACCCAGACAATAAGAACTGTGACCAAATTCATAATCAGCATCATCATAGGCATCATACAAGACATCACGCGATTAACAAACAACTGATTCTTTTTTAAATTGGTATTTGCTATATCAAATCTTTTTTTCTCATGCTCTTCGGTACTAAAAGCCCTAATTACAGGCAATCCGGTAAGTATTTCACGGGTAACCAGATTGATTTTATCAACCAGTTTCTGCATCAGCTTAAACTTAGGCATCACCGTTGTAAACAAAAGCAACACTACCAAAAGAATCACACCTACACCAACGGCCAATACCCAGCCCATATCTACATTGGTACTCAGTACCTTAAAAATACCGCCGATAGCCAACACCGGCGAGTAGAGAAGCATTCTCAGCATCATAACCACTAGCATTTGCACCTGCTGAATATCATTAGTACTTCGGGTGATTAAAGAAGCCGTTGAAAATTGATTATATTCAGCATTAGAGAAGGCCATTACCTTATGGAACACTTTACTTCTTAATTCCTGACTTAAGCTGGCGGCGATTCGGGAAGCCATATATGCCACTGCAATGGATACTATAGCTGCTAAGAGTGCTAATCCAATCATCTTCGCCCCAGCCACTAAAATATATCTGTTTTGGATGGATTCTAAATTAATACCAATAGTCTCATATTCATCTACCGTGAAAGCAAAGGCTACTTGTTCCGTCAAAGTTTCCGGCATATCCGTCATTGCTGTTTTAATCTCATTAAGCATCATTTTCATTTGCGCTTCGGGAAGCATCGAAAATAAAGCAAATATATCTATATTTTCATCTTCATCTACTGCTGCCATTTGAAGTAATTCCTGGGGAAAATTCTCCAGCAACTGCTCTTTCATGGTCTGCATATCCTCACTGTCATTGCTCAGACTGTAGGTCAGCATCATCGGAACTTGCAAAATATCCCTTAAAGTGTCTTTATCATCTTCATTATTTAATATATAAATGCCCTCGCCTGCGTTGTCAAGCATTGATTCATCAATCAATTCACGGTCATCAGGAATATCCTCCGGCGAAGTCACCAATGTATAGGCATCTAGTACCAGCGCTTCTTCACTTCCATCTAAAAATAGTAGAAGCTTATTTAATTCACTTTCTCGAATTGCTTCCGGCACCGGACTTTCCAGGCCACTCTTTTGAATACCCACATTAACAATATCGGAAGTGTACCCCGGCATTGTGAGTTCGCAATACGCCTGTAAAATCAAAAAAATAAAAATAACCAATATTTGTAATGAATATTTTTTCAAATATTTGAATAGTTTACTCATGCTGTCTTATTTCCTTTCTTCCCCAAATTTACAAACTACTGATTAGTATACTACTCTATTCAAAGAAGTCAAGATGTTAAATAAAAGTTTAAGATAAAATCATAGAAGCAAGAGGAGATCCATCAAAGACTTTTGGATCTCCTCTTGCTTCTATGATTTTATCTTCTCCAATCGCTCAAATACAGGCATACTTTCCAGTTCTACTTCCACTTCGATTTGGGTTCCGCCAGTGAATATCTTACCACTCTCTATTTCCTTCCACCTATCATTTGCCGGAAGATAGATTTCTCTTTTCTTCTCCCCCGGATATAAGATTGGGGCAACAAGATATTTATCTCCATACATATATTCTTCTGTTGCCTCCCAGCATTGACTATCTTTCGGAAATTGATAGAATAAGGTTCGCATAACAGGCGTTCCTTTTTGATGCGCTTCTTCCATCAAGCGTCTTGTGTAACCTCTTAGATTCTCTCTTATCTTCATATATTTCACACATATCTCATATACCTCTTCACCATAGCTCCACACTTCATTAGCTGCCCCGGAACAACACGAGGCACCTCCACCAACACCGTATTGTGGCTGTCTTGGCTCCCTGTCTCCGTGAAGCCGCATGACCGGACAAAACGCCGCCCATTGAAACCATCGCACGAACAATTCCCTAAATTCTTCATCATCGGGATTACCGCCATGAAATCCCCCAATATCTGTTGTCCACCACGGAATCCCCGCAATACCCATATTTAATCCTGCTGCCAATTGGTTTCTCATACTCTCAAAGCTGGAGGCAATATCTCCCGACCATACCAGAGCCCCATACTTTTGGCTTCCAGCCCAGGCGCATCTCAATAAATTAACAATATTTTTCTGCCCCTCTGCCGTCATGCCTTCATAAAATGTTTTTGCGTGTTCAAGTGGATAGATATTACCAATCTCTAAATCTGTTCCTCGATAATAACGATAATTATCAAAATCATAGGCAGAATACTCTGGTTCTGACTCATCTAGCCAAAATACCTTGATGCCCAATTCATAGTAGTTCTTTCTCACTTTCTCCCATAAATACCTCCTTGCACCTGGATTGGTTGCATCATAATGAATGGTTGCACCCTGAAAATCAAGTCCAACACGAAAGCCCCGCTCAGTACGTATCAGATATCCTTTTTCAAGCATTTCTTCATAGTTTTCACTGGTTTTATCTACCGTTGGCCAAATAGAAACCATAAGTTCAATATTCATTTCCTTCAGCTCTCTAATCATGCCCTCCGGATCTGGCCAGTATCCGGAATCAAATTTCCACTCTCCTTGTTTCGGCCAATGAAAGAAATCAATGACCATCACATCAACACGAAGATTTCGCCTTTTATATTCTCTGGCAACCGCCAATAATTCCTCCTGTGTCTGATACCGCAGTTTGCACTGCCAAAAACCAAGCCCATATTCCGGCATCATCGGCACTTTTCCGGTCACATCCGCATATGCTTCTTCAATTTCGGAGGGAGTATCTCCGGCAACCACCCAGTAATCCAGAGATTTCGTAGAATCAGCTTCAAAGCTCATAATATTCTTTCCAAAAATCGCCCTTCCGACACCGGGATTGTTCCATAATAACCCATACCCCAGCGAAGAAAGCATAAATGGTACACTGGCCTGAGAATTGCGATGTGCCAGCTCCAAATCCAAACCTTTCAAGTCCAAGTATGGCTGCTGATACTGACCCATTCCATATATTTTTTCCTGCGCATCCAGTGATTCAAAACGCATGGTCAAATGATAATCTCCACCGATATTCGGTCTGAATTCCCTGGCTTCAATTTCCAGGGCACTGCATTTTTCGTTTAATAAATCTTTTCTATTTCTGCAATATTCTTCTAATAGTACTTTCCCATTATTGTTACTAATCGTAATTTTCCCGGTTTTAGAAATAGTTGCTTTTATTTTCCCATTGCAAATACTGGCACCTGATTCCTCTTGATGAATGGAAACCCTTTTCTCTCTCTGTTTTATAAGGGCCCACGGCTCCACAGGCATTTCACAATTTTTTGTTGCGCGGATTCGGATAGCATTCTCTCCCCAGGGTTCAATCCAAACCTCCTCTGCGTCGTAGTGATATATGAGTTTGTCTTGCTCTATTTTAATCATCAATTCACCTATCATCCTTTCACTGCACCGCTAGTCATACCGGTAATAATGTACTTCTGCATAAATATAAAGATTAAAGCTACCGGTATAATAGTCACAATTGCAAACGCTGACAGATAGCTCCATTTTGTTCCATATTGACCCATAAAATTGAATATACCCGCTGTAATTGGACGCTTTTGCTGGTCTATGATAAAGGTCATTCCATACGCCAAATCTCCCCATGCATACAAGAAAGAGAAGATCGCACATACAATTACACCAGGCTTTGCTATCGGAATCAACACCCGCATAAATGCGGTAAACTTATTACAACCATCAATATAAGCTGCTTCTTCCATTTCTTTAGGTATGGAAGCAAAATAATTTCTTAAAATCAAAACAGAAAATGGAATTCCAATGGTAGCATCCGCTAAAATAGCTGACCACACGGTGTTGTATAAATGCAAATTTTTAAACATGATAAATAGTGGCGTCAATAGCACTGAAACCGGCAGCATCTGGGTTACCAAAAATACAAGGACAACTGACTTTCTCCCTTTAAAATGATATTTTGCAATTCCATAGGAGGCCGGAACGGCAAGAATAACTGCAATCACCATCGCTCCTATAGAGATAATCAAGCTATTGCCAAAGGATTGAAACATATTGAAATCGCCGCTTTTAAGCTGTGCTGCGTAAGACTTCAAATTTAATACTTCAGGCCAAAAGGTGGGTGGAATCTGAAATATTTCTTTTTCTGTTTTGATAGATGTCACAAACATCCAGTACAAAGGAAACAACAAAATGCATAAAAGCAATATAGCAATAACACAATATAGAACATTATTTCTTTTGGATAAACTGACTTCTGGACCCATTATGCTTCCTCCTGCGAATAAGTAAATTTCAAGTAGAAAAGACTCACAAAAAATAAAATAACAAAAAGAATATTGGCAACGGCTGCACCTTTGCTGTACTTAAACATTTCAAATGATAGTTTGTAAGAATAAGTAGATAGCATCTGTGTTGAATTAACCGGTCCGCCACTTGTCATAACGTAAACTAAATCATACACTTTGAATGTATAAATAAAGCCTAATATTAACACAGATTCTATCGTTGGTCTTAACAATGGAAGTGTGATTTTCCGAAATGCCTGAAACTTGTTTGCACCGTCTATCGAAGCACTTTCATATAACTCTGTTGGTATTGTAGATAATCCCGTAGAAATCAATATCATATTAAATGGAATACCAATCCAGATATTTGCAAAAATCACCGCCGGCATTGCCGTCGCTGTATTCGTAAGCCAGTCTATGTTCTCTGTGATGAGTCCTAAGCCTTTGAGAAAATAATTGATGATTCCCACATCTGTACCAAACATGAATTTGAAAATAAGACCTGTCACCGTAATTGGTATCATCCAAGGCATCATAAGCAGCCCTCTTATAGGCTTTGAAATCGCAAATTTTTTATTGAAAAAGACAGCCAGGGCAAATCCAATGATAAACTGGAAAACCAGACATGCAACTGTAAATATTAATGTATTCCATAAGGACGTTGTCAATATATTGTCCTGTTTAAAAAGCTCGATATAATTTCTTAGTCCGACAAACTCTTTTACATCACTAAGCAATGTCTTTACGGTCACATCCTGAAAGCTTAATATAAAATTACTTATGATCGGATATCCCACAAAAATAATCATGTATAGTAATGCAGGTAAGACAAAGAAAATACCGACATTATCGTATTTAAAAAATTTTTTAACTCTATTCATTATGTCTCCCCTTTATGATAAAAGGCGAGAGGCTCACACTAGCACTCTCACCTTCAAATAATTTCCTCTGAATTCTACTGACCTACGATACTATCAATCGTCGTCTGCGCCTTTTCTGCTGCCGCCTCAGGCTCACTGGCTCCGGTTATCACTTCATTAAAAGCTAATGAAATAGCATCTGAAACATCTGGCCATTCAGCCAAAGGTCCTCTTGCATAAGCGTATTGCATTTCCTCTACAAATGCCTGATATATCGCATCATCTTCAAACTGTCCTTCTGCGATGACCGAATTAGATGAAATATAACCCATTGTTTCCATCATATAGAGACAAGTTTCTTCACTGGTTGCAAATTTCAAAAATTCAATAGCGCCCTCCTCATTTCCACCTGAGATGACTGCATAATTCTCTCCTCCAAGACCGGAAGCCTGTTGCATATCCATAGGAATAGGTGCTACATTCCAATTTAAATCCGGTGCCTCTTCACGCATGGTAGGTACTTGCCATGTTCCGTTAATCATCATTGCAAGGTTTCCGGAAATAAATTGATTCATCGTGTCCCCTTGCGTCCAGTTGATAGCAGCCTTCGTCATTGCTCCGGAATCAACAAGATCTTTGACCATGGCTAAAGCTTTAATTCCCCCCTCTGAATTTATTTCATAAGAAGTTGCTCCTGTTGACCACACATAAGTTAAGAAGTTAAAGGTCCCCTCTTCATTCTGCAGGGCACAATGGGCAAAACCTGATACATTATCTTTTGTACAAGCCTGAGCTGTTTCCAATAGTTCATCCCATGTCGTAGGTACTTCGACACCAGCCTCTTTTAACATATCTTCATTGTAAAACATCAACAGACAATTACTTCCAAACGGAACTCCATATAATTTACCATCCAATGTGCAAGAATTTACCGGGCCGTCATAGTATGTACTCACATCAAATTTATCTGTGATGTCTGCAAAAATACCCATAGATGCATAAGCCGCATGATCCGGATTGTCTAAGATAACCAAATCAGGCAATTCATCTGCTGAAGCTCCAATTGACAATTGTTTCTTGAAGTCTGCAAACGGTACATATTTCGCTTCCACGGTGATCTCATCCTGAGAATCATTAAATTGCTGAACAATTGTGTTAAGTGCCTCCTGATGTCCCGCCGTCTCCCAATAGTACCAGATTGTAACAGTTCCCGATGCCCCTCCTGACGTCTCAGCAGATACTGCTTTCTCAGATTCACCCGTTTCTGCTGAGGCTGCCGGTTGAGTAGCCTCAGTCTCATTACCAGAAGAACCACATCCTATTAACAATGATGCCATCATGATTCCCGCAATAAGTATCGATAATAATCGTTTCATTCTTCTCCTCCTTAAATAAATTGGTGCTGTTTATTTTGTAATTATATTATATCTAATTACTTTAATGAAAAAAACTCTATAAACCTTAAGGGAACGTCTATTTACTATGGCTCAGACGTTCCTTTTTGATTTTTGGGTTGTTGCTACTTCTCACCATCGTCAAAAAAAGCATTTTTCTTCCAAAATGGTGATATCTAGCATTGATTTGA
>Ga0153994_1000088_pt1 | contig 42945 bp, 39 predicted proteins | sample TSNC078MetaG_FD_104735 | JGI IMG/M metagenome (GOLD analysis project Ga0153994, IMG submission 104735) | Attine ant fungus gardens microbial communities from North Carolina, USA - TSNC078 MetaG | ecosystem: Host-associated > Fungi > Mycelium > Unclassified | place: USA: North Carolina, Lumber...
CACCGGAAACGGCGCCAACGCGGTCTGGGGAAGTTGACCCCAATCGAGTACGAGACGATCATCAACCCACAGGTCGCACTCGCGGCCTAAACGAACGAGTCAACGAAAGCTGCAGCAGTCCCCAACACTTTCCACACTTCCAACAGGGGTGTAGAGGCCGCGTGTTGGCTTGTTGAGACGACCCTGGTCGAATGCTCGACCCAGGTAGGTGCCGGCCATCTTCTCGTCGATGGAGAGTTCAGCAGCAACGTCCGCTGCTCTAATGCCGCCGGGATGCGAATACGCGAGCTCGATGACCTCCGCCATGCGGTCGCTGAGCCCACCAGTGGTGCGTGACAGCTGAGCGAAAGCAGCCGCGTCCTTCAGCGACCGGCCAATGATCGACCAGGCACCGTTGTTCGCAAGAGTCATGCCGTACTCGCCCTCGCGAGCGTCACGGGAAGTGACCTGCAGCGTCGCCCCCTGATCCTTCCGGTCGCGTCGGAGTACGCAAATGGTGTCTGCAGCGCCAGCGATGCCCTGGGTGCCACTCACGGCATCCAGGAAGTCCTCTCCCCCGGCTTTGCGCGTGTGGTGCACCACGATGAGGCTGGACCCCGGTACGGCGTCACACGCCTTCTTGAGCGAGCCCATGAACTGGTAGTCGGCGGCGTACTGTGTCTGCGTGCTCCCGGTGCTCGGCAGCACCTTCCCAAGCGTGTCCAACACCACAACGGCGTCTTGGTTCGACTGGAAGTAGTTTCCGATCGTGGTCACGACGTCCTGCTCCAGGTCTACTTGGAACTGCAGCAGTGGCGACCAGAAGTCGGGTGCGAGCGAACGCATTCGCTGCTGCAGCCGCCTCTGCCCGTCTTCAAGAGCGAGGTACAGGACGGGTCGTGGTCGGCCGATGGGGATCGACCCGAACGCGTTGTCTCCGAGGCTGACGGCGATGCTCAGTCCGAGCACCATCCATGACTTGCCGATCTTCGGCGCTGCGACGAGCAGCGTCAGCCCTTCGGGGATGAGTTCGGGGACGACGTATTGCACGGGCGGGAACTGCTGGTGTTCGAGCCAGCGTGCGTCGAATCTGCTGGTGGGTACGGTCATGGGGTCTCCGTCTCGGAGTCGGGTTCCGGGTAGCGGTCGTCGGGATTGCCGCCGATATGGGCGCGGATCTCAGCCGCTCGTTTGAATGCGGCTTCTGCGCCGCGATACTTCTGGGCCTGCAAGAAGGCCTCGGTCGTCTCGTGGTCACGCGATGGAGGCCGGCGGCAAAGCTCGGCGTACAGCCGGTCAGCGTCGTTGTTGGCACGCTCAATGTCTGGCTGTCGTGACGCACTGCCCTGCTCGTACGCGAAGACGTAGAGCTGACGCAGCGCGGGCGACAACTGTCGGAGCTCAACGACGCCCGCGGTCAGGTCGATGGCCAGCTGGTGGAGGTATCGCTCGGCATGCGGCGACAGCCTGATGTGGTCCGGGTACGAGAAAGCCCCCACCTCGTCAGAGGTAGGGGCTTCTCGATCCGAACGGCTTACGGCCACTCAGGCGGCTCCGGACGTTCGGCGTCCTGTGCCGCTTCGAGCAAGCTGATCGCCAGTCGTCGCGCCTGGTCCGCCTGCATCTCCGTCAACGGCCGCTCGGTGCGGAATCCAACGATGCCGTTGATCGCGAGCACCGAGAATCCCTCGACGGCAGACTTCCCCGCCGCCATCAGGCAGCCACCTGCAGCGTCGGCGTGAGCAGCGGGACCGCGAGAGGCTTTGTCCGGATGTCCGACACACGTGCGATCAGTGCATGTGCGAGCCGCAACGCATCGGATGGGCTGAGGACGATCGAGTAGCCATCGCTGAACTGGCTCAGCTGGGCATCGATGACGAGGATCGGGTTCTCACCGCTGGCCGTCGTCTCGACGTCGACGAGCTTGGTCACGTCGCCCATCAGGCCACCTCACCGTTGAGCTCAGCGACGAGTGCCGCAGCACTGTTGTAGTGCGCCAAGAACGCCAAGAGCCGCTCGGAGTCGAGGCGCATGTAGTCGTCAAGGATGAATCCAGTGATGAACCACTTACGGTCGCGCTCGTCGTGGCTACCCGGGTACTTCATCACCTCGACGAGGCATTCCCTGTCCCCGGACCACTCGAAAGCCGTGTGGCTCGGCGTCTCCCCCCACTCGATCACGTGGACACTTCCGTGCTTCAAGCACGCCGGCTCGTCACACGCCTGTGTGTAGGAGACATCTGAGGACGAGGGCAGAGTCCTCCAGTCCTCGTCGGATCGGAGGATGACCCTCGAACTAGCGATCCCGGTGTTGTCAGTGCGGTGCATTACGATGGTGGTAGACATTGGTGGTCCTAACTGTGCTTTGAAGGGTGCGGGTGGGGCTGGCCCCCGGCTGTTGGCGCAGCTTCGGGGGCCGTTTTCTTGAGCCGGGCACGTATGTTCTTGCCACGCCGGCTCTGCTTCACCTCAGCTTGGCGTCCAAGGAGTCGCATGATCTCGAGGGCGAGGCTCGAGTCGAGCAGCACCGTGATGGGCTGCTTTTCATCGCGCCAGGGGCCGACTAGCTTCCAGTCGGCATGGGGCGACCAATCGGCACCAGTCACGATGTTCCTGACGGCTTGCTCACCGGTCGGGTCGCCGTAGGCGGGGGGCGCGAGACTTTCGTCGATCGCGCGGTCTGGGAGATTCAGGACGCTTCCCGGAACTGCTCGTCCAACCAGGCAGCTACCTCGTCGGCGTCGAACGTGATGCGTCCTCCAACCTTCGCGTGCGGAGGTGCGGCGTTCTGCGCGATCATCCAACGCAGTTGCGAATCAGACTTGCGCAGGGCCTCAGCCGTCTCGCTGAGTGTCATGAGCCGCCGGAGTTTCGGTGTCGGCAGGCTTGGGGCGGTCGGGTTCATGCTCGCTCCTTATGGTGTGAGAGTGTCAACGCTGACGTGATCACACACGTAGCACGTGATTTGCGAGTACGTGGTGATGTGATCCAAATCGTGTTGTCGCGTACGGCCTGTTGCTGTACGGTCGAGCACATGGCAGCCAGCGACAAGCAGATCGGGCAGAACCTCCAGCAGCTCCGGGGCGCGCGCTCCCAGAAGGACATTGCGGAAGCGATGACCGAACTCGGCTGGAAGTGGTCGCAAACCACGGTCTGGTCGATCGAGCAGGGCAAGCGCCCCCTACGACTTGCCGAGGCGGAGGACCTGGTTAGGGTCCTCGACCTGCAGAGCATTGTGAGCATCACTGCGCCCGCGGGCGAGTTCGAGTATCTGGTCACTCAGACTCAGCTCCAACAGGCCCAGCGCGAACTCGTGCTGCAAGCCGAGAAGGTCCTTCGGCTGCAGCGCCAGATGGTCGAAGAGCTGAACCAGATGCCCACAACCACGCTCGACGAGCGGGCGGTGCGTGGAATCGAGTGGGACCTTCGGGAGACTCCGGTGGAGTTGATTTACGACCTTGCCAAAGAGCACCTGCCGATGGTTCGATCCTTGGCCGACCAGGGCGGCCCGTTCGGTACGGCACTGCTTGAAGGGATCGAGAAGACAGAGCTGACGCGCGCCAACGACGTGCAGTTCACGTTCGGAGAGGCATCCGATGGCGAGCATCCGACAGCGCACTAACGGATCGTGGCGAGCCCGCTACCGTGACGACGAGGGCAAAGAGCACGCGAGGCACTTCCCCCGAAAGCGCGACGCGCAGGACTGGCTTGATGGCATTGCTTCATCCCGCCGAACCGGCACCTACGTCGACCCCTCGTCATCGCGTCTTACCCTGCAGGCGTTCTACGCGGACTGGGCTCCACGCCAGGTTTGGGCCACCGGAACCCGGATCGCCGCGGACCGCGCCGTCTCGTCCTGCGACTTCGCGGCAGTTCCGTTCGGCAAGCTTCGTCGATCCCACGCGGAAGCATGGGTGAAGGCAATGCAGACCGAACTTGCGGCATCGACGATCCGCACTCGCGTGAAGTACGTGCGTGGCGCTCTGCGATCCGCAGTCCTGGATCATGTGCTCTCGGAAGATCCGACAGATGGCTTGAAGTTGCCGGCGGTGAGGAAGCTCGAGCACACGATGCGTATCCCCACGCCGTCGGAGGTGGTAGCCATCCGCGCAGCCGCGGAGCCGTTCCTGTGGCCCCTGCTGGACCTCATGGCATACGCGGGTCTTCGAATCGGAGAGGCCTCGGGCACGCAAGTCGGTGACATTGACTGGATGCGTCGTAGCGTGCATGTCGCGCGGCAAGTACAGAACCGTCCTGGAGCGCGTGAAATTTGCCCACCCAAGCACGGGAGCGAGCGGACCGTTCCCGTGCCCTCAGCGCTCACCGAGCGGCTCGCAGAGGCCGTCAGTGACTTGGGAGCGTTCGGCGCGGAGGGCTGGTTGCTCCCGGGCGATCCGCCGTCACCCAACGCCCTGAGGCGGTGGTTCGAGAAGGCGTGCCTCGCTGCCGGCGTCACCGGGGTCAGTCCGCACGATTTTCGCCACTTCTACGCCTCGGGATTGATCCGTTCCGGCCTCGATGCCGTGTCGGTTGCGCGAGCCATGGGGCACGCTTCCCCGACCATCACCCTCTCGATCTACGCGCACCTGTTCCCCGATGCTGCGGACCGGACCCGGGCCGCAGCCGCCGAGTTGATGGCGGCTGGCCCAGATTCTGCGGACGATCTGCGGACTACTGTCGCTGGGGCATGAGCCCTAGGTCGCTCAACTCCGCATCTGTCAGCATCCTGGACCGAGTCAGAAACCGCTTCCCTTCAGGGGTTTCGAGCGAGAAGCCGCCGCCGCGCCCGTCGACGACGTCGATCGTGAGGTGGGTGTACTTCCAGTACTCGAACTGGGCCCTCGACATGAAGACCTCGACGGGGTCGATGCCGTCGACCTCGAGCGCCCCGAGCAGCACGTCGCCCGGCCCGGTCATGAACATGCCGACGGGGTAGCACATCGGGCTCGAGCCGTCGCAGCAGCCGCCGGACTGGTGGAACATGAGCGGGCCGTGCCGGGCGGCGAGGGACCTGAGCAGGTCACTCGCCGCCGGCGTGACCGCGACGCGGTCGGTGCTCATCAGAAGAACCCCATCGGCCCTTCTGCGTAGGAGACCAGCAGGTTCTTCGTCTGCTGGTAGTGGTCGAGCATCATCTTGTGGTTCTCGCGCCCGACCCCGGACTGCTTGTAGCCGCCGAAGGCCGCACCGGCCGGGTACTGGTGGTAGGTGTTCTCCCACACGCGTCCGGCCTGGATGTCACGACCTGCCCGGTAGAGGGTGGTGGCCTCGCGGCTCCACACACCGGCGCCGAGACCGTACAGGGTGTCGTTGGCGATGGAGATGGCGTCGTCGTAGCCGCTGAAGGAGGTGAGCGCGAGGACCGGCCCGAAGATCTCCTCCTGGAAGATGCGCATCGCGTTGTCGCCCTCGAAGACGGTCGGGGTGACGTAGTACCCGCCGGACAGCTCGCCGCCGAGGTCGGCTCGCTCGCCACCGGTCAGGAGCTTCGCCCCCTCCTGCTTGCCGATGTCGATGTAGCTCAGGATCTTCTCGAGCTGGTCGTTCGACGCTTGGGCGCCGATCATGGTCGACATGTCGAGCGGGTGTCCCTGCTTCACCGCACGCACGCGGTCGAGGCCGTCGGCGACGAACCCGTCGTAGATCTCCTTCGCGACGAGCGCGCGGGACGGGCAGGTACACACCTCGCCCTGGTTGAGGTTGAAGAACGCGAACCCCTCGAGTGCCTTGTCGTAGAACGCGTCGTGCTCCTGGGCGACGTCGGCGAAGAACACGTTCGGGCTCTTGCCGCCGAGCTCGAGCGTCACGGGGATGAGGTTCTGCGACGCGTACTGCATGATGAGCCGGCCGGTGGTCGTCTCCCCCGTGAACGCCACCTTCCGGACGTCCGGGTGCTGCGCGAGTGGGGCGCCGACCTCGAACCCGAAGCCGTTCACGACGTTGAGCACGCCGGCGGGGATGAGGTCCTGTATCAGCTCGACGAGCACGTGGATCGACGCCGGCGTCTGCTCTGCCGGCTTCAGGACGACGCAGTTGCCTGCCGCGAGGGCCGGCGCGAGCTTCCACACCGCCATCAGGATCGGGAAGTTCCACGGGATGATCTGGGCGACGACGCCGAGCGGCTCGTGGAAGTGGTACGCCACGGTGTCGTGGTCGATCTCCCCCGTTGAACCCTCCTGCGCGCGGATGGCCCCCGCGAAGTAGCGGAAGTGGTCGATCGCGAGCGGGATGTCCGCACCGAGGGTCTCGCGGATCGGTTTGCCGTTCTCCCACGTCTCCGCGACCGCCAGGAGCTCGAGGTTCTGCTCCATCCGGTCGGCGATCCTGTTGAGGAGGTTCGCCCGTTCGGTGACGCTGGTCTTCCCCCACGCGGGGAACGCCTTCCACGCGGCCTGCACGGCGCGGTCCACGTCGGTGGAGTCGCCGCGGGCGACCTCGGTGAAGACCCGCCCGGTGACCGGTGTCGGGTTCTCGAAGTACTGGCCGCCGGTCGGGGCGACGTACTCGCCCCCGATGAAGTGGTCGTACCTCGGTCGGAACGAGACGAGTGATCCTGCCTCGCCGGGTGCGGCGTAGGTGGTGGGCGATGCTGCGATGGTCATGGTGGTGCCCTTTCGACGACGCTGTCGGGGCGCACGATCCGCGCGCCTGTCCGCGACGCTACGTGGACAGGGGTTGCATCCGGTTGCGCGGGCGGGCGGGCCGGTCGTGCTCCGGGTACTGTCCAGGTCGTCCAGCTCCGATCAGGGAGGAGTGCTCGTGGATTCCCGTGCAGTCCGGACGTTCCGGGTGTTCGTCATCGTGACGTCCGTCGTCGCCATCGCGCTCGGCATCGTCGCGATCGTCTGGCCCCGGCCGTCCCTCGTCGTCGTCGCACTGCTCTTCGGCGTCTACCTCGTCGTCGCCGGCGTGATGCGTGTGTTCGCAGCGGTCCGCGGCCACGGGACGCCGCCCGTGTGGCGGTGGACCTCCGGCGTGGTCGGGGTGCTCGTCGCGATCGCCGGCCTGGTCACGCTCCTCGACCCTGCCGTCCCGCTCGTGGTCTACGCCGTGCTCGCGGGGATCGGGTTCGTCATCGAGGGCATCGCGTCGCTCGTCGGCGGGTTCGCCGGACACCCCGGTTCCTCCCGCATCCCGACGGTCGTCAGCGGGGTGCTGTCGATCCTCGGCGGCATCGCGGTGCTGTTCGCGCCGGGCCTCGCCCTGACCGTGTTCATGGTCTTCGCCGGGATCGCGCTGATCGTGGTCGGCGCGGCGGCGTTGCTGCTCCTGCCCCCGCGAGCCGCCGTCCGCCGGTAGCCGGCGGTCGCTACGCCGATCCGGTCCCGAAGAGCAGCCCGAGCAGGTACGTGACCACCGCGGCGCCGAAGCCGATCGCGAGCTGCCGCAGTGCCCGACGGAGCGGCGAGGCACCGCTGAGCACGCCCACGACGGCGCCGGTGCCGAGCAGGGCGATCCCGACCAGGAACCCGGCCACGGCGACCGCGGTCCAGCCGTCGAGCCCGAACAGGTAGGGCAGCACCGGGATGATCGCGCCCGACGCGAAGAACAGGAAGCTCGAGATCGCCGCGCTCATGCCGTTGCCGACCGCCTCGTGGTCGTCGACCGCCCGGGTGGACCTGGTGTCCGGCCCGGTGCCGAGCCCGGCGAGCACGTCGGTCGCGTGGGCCTCGGCCTCGTGCTCGGGCATCCCCCGCGCCCGGTAGACCAGGGCGAGCTCGTTCGCGTCGACGTCGAGGTCCGCGACGGCCCGGTTCGCGTCCGGATGCGGTGACGACGCCTCGAGCAGCTCGCGCTGGGACCGAACCGACACGTACTCCCCCGCGCCCATCGACAGGGCACCCGCGAGCAGCCCCGCGATCCCGCTCAGGAGCACGAAGTGCCGATCCGCTCCCGAGGCGCTGATGCCGATGATGAGTGCGAGGTTCGAGACCAGCCCGTCGTTCGCGCCGAAGACCGCCGCCCGGAACGTGCCGGACAGCCGCATCCGGCCGCGGTTCGCCAGCCCGCGGACCACCTCGCCGTGGATCCGTTCGTCTGCTGCCATGCTCGCGGTCGCGTCCGCGTCGTCGGCGTACGGCGAGCGGTCCTCGGCGCGTTGCATGAGCGCGAGCACGAACACCGACCCGAACCGCTTCGCCAGTCCGGCGAGGACCCGCGTCCGCAGGCTGCCGCGCAACGGTCGGCCGATGTCGTTGCCGAGCAGCTCGATCCAGTGCTGCTCGTGCCGGCCCTCGGCCTCCGCGAGGGCGCTCAGGATCTCCCGCTCCTCACCCTCGCGACGGGCCGCGAGGTTGCGGTAGACGGCGCCTTCCGCGCGTTCGTCGGCCAGGTACCGTCGCCATCGGCGCACGTCCGTGGGCCGTCGGCCCACCGTCTCGGACCGGAGGCTCCGCTCACTCATCGCGATCGTCTCCTGTCGACGGGATGGGGGCTCTGGACGCGAGCGGGCGCGGACCGGAGGTGGTGCAGTCAGCTGCACCGGGCCTCCCGTCCGCGCCCTCGCGCGATCCGCGGGACTAGTCCCGAACGTACGCCGGTGCGGCCTCGGCGTGCGCGTCCCCCACGCGGTGCACGCGGAGGTCGTTCGTCGAGCCCTCGAGTCCGGGAGGCGAGCCGGCCGTCACGATGACGCGGTCACCGGGTGCGGCGAGGCCGTTGTGGATCAGGACGTCGTCGACCTGACCGAACAGCTCGTCGGTGTGCTTCATGCGCGGCACCAGGAACGAGCGGACGCCCCAGGTGAGCGCCATGCGGCGACGCGTGGCCTCGTTCGGCGTGAACGCGATGATCGGCAGCCCGTGGCGGAGACGCGACATGCGGCGGGCGGAGTCACCGGACTCGGTGAAGACGCAGAGGTACGACGCCTCGGTGAACTCGGCGATCTCGACCGCAGCGAGCGTGATCGCACCACCGAGGGTGCGCGGCTTGGTGCCGAGCGGCGCGATGCGCTCGAGGCCGTGGTCCTCGGTCGACTCGACGATGCGTGCCATGGTGCGGACGGTCTGCACGGGGTACTCGCCCACGCTGGTCTCGCCGGAGAGCATCACGGCGTCAGCGCCGTCGAGCACCGCGTTCGCGACGTCGGACGTCTCGGCGCGGGTCGGGATCGGCGACGAGATCATCGACTCGAGCATCTGCGTCGCGACGATCACCGGCTTCGCCATGCGGCGGGAGAGCTCGACGGCGCGCTTCTGCACGATCGGGACGGCCTCGAGCGGGAGCTCGACGCCGAGGTCACCGCGGGCGACCATGATCGAGTCGAAGGCGTCGATGATCTCCTCGAGCGCGTCGACGGCCTGCGGCTTCTCGATCTTCGCGATGACGGGGAGGCGCTTGCCCTCTTCGTCCATGATCTCGTGGGCGCGGTCGACGTCGGCGGCGTTGCGCACGAACGACAGCGCGATGAGGTCGGCACCCTGCCGGATCCCCCAGCGGAGGTCCGCTTCGTCCTTCTCGCTCAGCGCGGGGACGTTCACGGCGACGCCGGGGAGGTTGATGCCCTTGTTGTTCGACACGGTGCCGCCGACGACGACCTCGGTGCGGACGCGCACCCCGTCGGTGTCGAGCACGCGGAGGCGCACGCGACCGTCGTCGATGAGGAGCGGGTCGCCGGGCTTCACGTCGTCGGGGAGGCCCTTGAACGTGGTGCCGCAGATCTCCTTCGAGCCGGGCACGTCCTCGGTCGTGATCGTGAAGACGTCGCCGACGGCGAGTTCGTGCGGGCCGTCGGCGAACTTCGCGAGACGGATCTTCGGACCCTGCAGGTCGACGAGGATCGCGACCGGCTTGCCGAGCTCCTCGGCGGCGCGACGGACGTTCTCGTAGTTGGCCTCGTGGACGCTGTAGTCACCGTGGCTGAGGTTGAGTCGGGCGACGTCCACGCCTGCCTCGATGATCTCCTTGACGGTCTCGTAGTCCGACGTGGCCGGGCCGAGGGTCGAAACGATCTTTGCGCGTCTCAATGGATTCCTTCGTGTGGTGTCTTGTGGGGCTTGCGGCTGCTGCTTGCTTGCTGGCGTGGGGCTTCGCAGTACGAAGAAGAGGCCACCAGCACCCTATCGAGTGCTGGTGGCCTCCCGCTCACCGAGTGGTGGCCATCAGATGGAGATCGCCCGGTCGGTCGCCTTCACCGGCGCCGGCAGCATCGTGGTGCCCTCGAGGTACTCGTCGACCTTCGCGGCGGCCGCACGGCCCTCCGCGATGGCCCAGACGATCAGGGACTGCCCGCGGCCGGCGTCACCGGCGACGAACACGCCGGCCTCGTTCGTGGTGTAGTCGGCCTGCCGCGCGACCGCGCCGGACACCGTCACCGGGAGCCCGAGCTGCGGCTCGAGCGTGTCGGTCTCGGGACCGGTGAAGCCCATCGCGATGAGGACCAGGTCGGCGGGGATCTCCCGCTCGGTGCCGGCCTTGGGGACTCGGCGGCCGTCGAGGTACTCGGTCTCGGCGACACGGAGCGCCCGGACCTCGCCAGCGTCGTTCGAGAGGAACTCGACCGTCGAGGCCAGGAAGGTGCGCTCCCCGCCCTCTTCGTGGGCGCTGGTGACCTCGAACACGGTCGGGAACATCGGCCACGGCTGGTTCTCCGGACGCTCCAGCGGCGGCTGCTTACCGATGGCCAGGTTCGTCACGCTCAGCGCGCCCTGACGGTGGGCGGTCCCGATGCAGTCCGCACCCGTGTCACCGCCGCCGATCACGACGACGTGCTTGCCCTCCGCCGTGATCTGGTTGTCGACGACGGTGCCGGCACCCGCGCGGTTCTGCTGCACGAGGTACTCCATCGCGAAGTGCACACCGGCGAGGTCGCGACCGGGGATGGGCAGGTCGCGCGGGACCGTGGCACCCGTGGCGACGACGACCGCGTCGTAGCGCGACTTCAGGTCGTCCCAGGTGATGTCCCGGCCGATCTCGACACCGGCGCGGAAGCGCGTGCCCTCCGCCTGCATCTGGGCGAGGCGCGCGTCGATCTGGCGCTTCTCCATCTTGAAGTCCGGGATGCCGTACCGGAGCAGACCACCGATGCGGTCGTCACGCTCGTAGACGGCGACAGTGTGGCCGGCGCGGGTCAGCTGCTGCGCGGCCGCGAGCCCGGCGGGGCCGGAGCCGACGACGGCGACGGTCTTGCCGGTCAGTCGCTCCGGCGGGTGCGGGGTGACCCACCCGTTCTGGAACGCCTCGTCGATGATCGAGACCTCGACCTGCTTGATGGTCACGGGCGGCTGGTTGATGCCGAGCACGCACGACGACTCGCACGGAGCCGGGCAGAGCCGACCCGTGAACTCCGGGAAGTTGTTCGTCGCGTGGAGCCGCTCGATCGCCTGCCGGCCTTCGCCGCGCCACGTGAGGTCGTTCCACTCCGGGATGAGGTTGCCGAGTGGGCAGCCCTGGTGACAGAACGGCACACCGCAGTCCATGCAGCGGCCGGCCTGGCGCTTCAGCTGGCCGGACTCCTGCTGCTCGTAGACCTCTTTCCAGTCCATGAGCCGGACGGGGACGGGCCGACGCTCGGGCAGTTCGCGTTCCTGGACCTTCAGGAATCCCTTGGGGTCAGCCACCTGTTACCTCCATCGGGTTCGTGTGCTCGGTCTGTTCCGGACGCGCCGTGATCTCAGCCACCGGTCACCTCCATGATCCTGTTCCAAACGACGTCGCCGTCGGGGTCGAGGCCCTCGTCGACGGCCTGCTTGCGGGTCTCGAGCACTGCGGCGTAGTCGCGCGGCAGCACCTTGACGAACTCGGACAGGTCACCCGACGCCAGCAGGTCTGCGGCGACCGTCGAGCCCGTCTCGGCAGCGTGCCGCTCGAGCAGGTCGGTGACGATCTCCACGTCGGCGCTGTCGAGTTCCTCGAGCCGGAGTTCACCGCTGCCCAGGGAGTCCTGGTTGACGTGCTCCGTCCGCAGGCCCCTGACGTACGCGGTGCCACCGGACATGCCGGCGCCGAGGTTCCGACCGGTCTCGCCGAGGATGAGCGCGAGGCCACCCGTCATGTACTCGAGCGCGTGGTCGCCGACGCCCTCGACGACCGCGGTCGCGCCGGAGTTCCTGACCAGGAAGCGCTCCCCCACGATGCCGCGGATGAACATGCTGCCCTGGGTGGCGCCGTAGCCGATGACGTTGCCGGCGATGACGTTCTCCGACGGCTCGAAGCCGCTCGACTCGGCCGGGCGCACGACGATGTCGCCACCGGAGAGTCCCTTGCCGACGTAGTCGTTGCTGTCGCCGATGAGCCGCAGGGTGATCCCGGACGGCATGAACGCGCCGAGCGACTGTCCGGCGGACCCGCGCAGCGTGACGTCGATCGACCCGGCCGGCAGCCCGTTCTCGCCGTGGCGCAGCGTGACCTCGTGGCCGAGCATGGTGCCGACGGCGCGCTCGGTGTTGCGGATCGGGAGGTCGAGCGTGACGGACCCACCGTGCTCGAGCACGTCAGACGCCTTCTGGATGAGCTGCACGTCGAAGTGCTGCTCGAGCTCGTGGTCCTGCTCGCGGTGGTGCCGACGGGGTTCCTCCGCCTGGAACTCCGGCCCCTTGAGGACGGGTTCGAGATCGAGGCCGGACGCCTTCCAGTGCTCGACGGCGCGGTCGACGTCGAGGACGTCGGTGTGCCCGATCGCCTCGTCGAGGCTGCGGAAGCCGAGTTCGGCGAGGAGCTCGCGGACTTCCTGCGCGATGAACTCGAAGAAGTTCACCACGAACTCTGGCTTGCCCGAGAACCGCTTGCGGAGCTCCGGGTTCTGCGTCGCGACGCCGACCGGGCACGTGTCGAGGTGGCAGACGCGCATCAGGATGCATCCCTCGACGACGAGCGGCGCGGTGGCGAAGCCGTACTCCTCTGCGCCGAGCAGCGCTGCGACGACGACGTCACGGCCGGTCTTCATCTGGCCGTCGACCTGCACCACCACGCGGTCGCGCATGCCGTTGAGCATGAGCGTCTGCTGCGTCTCGGCGAGACCGATCTCCCACGGGGTGCCTGCGTGCTTCAACGAGTTCAGCGGCGACGCACCGGTGCCACCGTCGTGGCCGGAGACGAGCACGACGTCGGCGAGGGCCTTCGTCACGCCGGCGGCCACCGCACCGATACCGGACTGGCTCACGAGCTTGACGTGCACACGTGCCGAGGGGTTGGCGCGCTTGACGTCGAAGATCAGCTGCTTGAGGTCCTCGATTGAGTAGATGTCGTGGTGCGGCGGGGGCGAGATGAGGCCGACACCGGCGGTGGCGTGCCGGGTGCGCGCCACCCACGGGTAGACCTTCTGCGGCGGCAGCTGGCCGCCCTCGCCGGGCTTCGCACCCTGGGCCATCTTCAGCTGGATGTCCGTGGCGTGCGTCAGGTACATGCTCGTGACGCCGAAGCGACCGGAGGCGACCTGCTTGATCGCGCTGCGGCGCTCGGGGTCGAGGAGTCGGTCGACGTCCTCGCCGCCCTCGCCCGTGTTGGACCGCCCGCCGAGACGGTTCATCGCGATCGCGAGGGTCTCGTGGGCTTCCTTCGAGATGGAGCCGTAGGACATCGCGCCGGTGTTGAACCGCTTGACGATGGACTCGATCGACTCGACTTCCTCCAGCGAGACGGGCTTCCGCTCGCCGTGCTTGAAGCGGAACAGACCGCGGAGCGTCATGAGCTCCTCGGACTGGTCGTCGACCGTGCTCGAGTACTCCTTGAAGATGTCGTACCGACGGGCACGGGTGGCGTGCTGCAGGCGGAACACCGTGTCCGGGTTGAACAGGTGCGGCGGCCCTTCGCGGCGCCACTGGTACTCGCCACCGGTCTGCAGGCGCTCGTGTGCGAGCACCGCGCCGTCCTGCGGGTAGGCCTGACCGTGCCGCTCGGCGTTCTCCTTCGCGATCACGTCGATGTCGACGCCGCCGAGGATCGACGAGGTGCCGGTGAAGTACTTGTCGACGAACTCCTGCGACAGCCCGACCGCCTCGAACGCCTGGGCGCCCGCGTAGCTCGACACCGTCGAGATGCCCATCTTCGACATGATCTTCAGGACGCCCTTGCCGAGCGCCTTGATCACGTTCTTGACGGCCTGCTCGGGGGTGATCCCGCTGATCATGCCCTGGCGGACCAGGTTCTCGCAGGTCTCCATCGCGAGGTACGGGTTGATCGCCGAGGCGCCGTAGCCGATCAGGGTCGCGACGTGGTGGACCTCACGCACGTCGCCCGCCTCGACGATCAGGCCGACCTTCATGCGCTGCTCGGTGCGGATCAGGTGGTGGTGCACGGCCGCGAGCAGCAGCAGGCTCGGGATCGGCGCGCTCTCGGCGTTGCCGTCACGGTCGGACAGCACGATGAACTGCTTGCCGGACTCGATCGCCTCGTCCACCTCGTCGCAGACGGCCTGGATGCGCTGCTCCATCGCCTGTTCGCCCGCGTCGACGCGGTAGAGGCCCCTGATCGTCACGGTGAGGTGCCGACCGGACGCCGTCTCGAAGTGCTGGACCTTCGCGAGCTGGTCGTTGTCGATCACCGGGAAGTCGAGGACGATCTGCTTCGCGTGCTCCGGGCCCGCGTCGAGCAGGTTGCGCTCCGGGCCGAGGCCCATGCCCATCGAGGTGATGACCTGCTCGCGGATGGAGTCGAGCGGCGGGTTCGTCACCTGGGCGAACTGCTGGGTGAAGTAGTCGAAGAGGAGCCGCGGGCGCTGGGACAGCACGGCGATCGGCGTGTCGGAGCCCATCGCGCCGAGCGGTTCCGCACCCGCCTGCGCCATCGGACGCAGCAGGATCCGGACCTCTTCCTCGGTGTACCCGAAGGCGCGCTGTCGACGCGTGACGGAGGCAGGGGTGTGCACGATGTGCTCCCGCTCGGGCAGGTCGCGGAGGTTGATCCGGCCGGCCTCCAGCCACTCGCCCCACGGCCCGGAGGACGCCAGGCCCTGCTTGACCTCATCGTCCTCGATGATCCGACCGGCCTCGGTGTCGACGAGGAACATCCGGCCCGGGCGCAGACGGCCCTTGCGGACGACCTTCGATGCGGGGACGTCGATCACGCCGGTCTCCGACCCCATCACGATGAGGCCGTCGTCGGTGACCAGGAACCGGCCGGGACGCAGGCCGTTTCGGTCGAGCGTGGCGCCGACGAGCGAGCCGTCGGTGAACGTGATCGCGGCGGGGCCGTCCCACGGCTCCATGAGCATCGAGTGGTACTCGTAGAACGCCCGGAGATCCGGGTCCATGTCAGCCTGGTTCTCCCACGCTTCGGGGACCATCATCGACACCGCGTGCGGGAGCGTCCGCCCGGTCAGGGTGAGCAGCTCGAGGGTCTCGTCGAAGGACGCGGAGTCGCTCGCGCCGGGGCTGACGATCGGCAGCAGCGGCGCCATGTCGCCGAGCAGCTCGCTCTCGAGCTGCGACTGGCGGGCGCGCATCCAGTTGCGGTTGCCGCGGACGGTGTTGATCTCGCCGTTGTGCGCCAGCGTGCGGAACGGTTGGGCGAGCGGCCACGACGGGAACGTGTTCGTGGAGTACCGGGAGTGCACGATCGCGAGCTTCGACGCGAAGCGCTCGTCACTGAGGTCCGGGTAGAACGGCTCGAGCTGGAGCGTCGTGACCATGCCCTTGTAGACCATGGTCCGGCTCGACAGGGACATGAAGTAGACCTCCTGCTCGCGCTCGACGCGCTTGCGGAGACGGAAGGTCTGGCGGTCGAGGGCGATGCCGCTCCAGGCGGCGCCCTGCTCGTCGTGCCGCTCGGACGCCACGAACAGCTGCTCGAAGGCCGGCATCGCGGCACGTGCGAGCGTCCCGAGGACGTCCGGACGCACCGGGACCACACGCCAGCCGAGGACCCGGAGGCCCTCCTCGGCAGCGTACGACTCGACGGCGGCCTTCACCGCGGCACGGTCGGCGTCGTCCACGGGCAGGTAGGCGGTGCCGACGGCGTACTCGCCCGCGGCGGGCAGCTCGAACGGCGCCTCGTCGCGGAAGAACGCGTCGGGCACCTGGCAGAGGATGCCGGCGCCGTCACCGGTGCCGGCGTCCGAACCGACGGCACCGCGGTGCTCGAGGTTGCGGAGCGCACCGAGCGCGGCGTCCACGATGTCGTGTCCTGGCGTCCCGCGGAGCGTCGCGACCATCGCCAGGCCGCACGCGTCCTTCTCGTTGGCGGGGTCGTACATCCCCGTCGCGTCCGGGATCGCAGAGAACCGCCGGTGCGCAGGCAGGAGCGCCGTGGCCCGGCCCGTTGCGGCCGGACGAGACGTGGACTGTGGTGGCAGGAGCGCCATGGGGAACCGTCCTCACGAGGAAGTGGAACAGGGACAGCGGTGGCCCGGCGGTGCGTGCCGCCCGTGTGGGCGGGACTGGTGCCCGTGCACGCCGTCAGCGAGTTGCCCTGCGGCGTGCGGAGGTGTTCTGGCCCGCTTGTGGTGGACCTGTTGCTGTGGTGGTGCGCGGGTTGTGTGGTGCGCGGTTTGTATGCCGCACTGAGCGGGTCGCTGCAGCGGACCCCTCAGGAACGGTCGGCTGCTGTGGCGACCGGTTCGGAGTCGGCGGCGAGGGGTGCGTCGTCCCCGTGCTCCGAGTAGGTGTCGTCCGAGTCTACATCCGAGTTCGCACGGGGCCCGCGACCGGGCAGGTAGGGGCTCGGCTCCTTGCCGGTGTGCCGCTTCGACTGGATCCAGAAGATGATGAGGCCCAGCAAGATCGCCGCGAACGAGGCCCACACGTTGGTCCGGATGCCGAAGAAGGTCTCGGAGGTGTCGACGCGGATCGACTCGAGGAACGACCGGCCGAGGCCGTACCAGATCAGGTACAGCGCGAGCACGCGGCCCCACTGGAGGCTGAACTTGCGGTCGATCAGGATGATCACGACGAAGCCGAGGACGTTCCAGATGATCTCGTAGAGGAACGTCGGGTGGAACAGCGTGCCCTCCGGCAGCCCGGTCGGGTAGGCCGCGTTGGACGACTCGATCTGCAGCCCCCACGGCAGGCTGGTCGGCATGCCGAACAGCTCGTGGTTGAAGTAGTTGCCGAGCCGGCCGAACGCCTGCGCGAGCAGCATCGCGGGCGCGACGGCGTCGAGGAAGGCCGTGAACCGGAGCCCCACCTGGCGGCATCCGATGTAGGCACCGACCGACCCGAGGATGAGCGCCCCGAAGATCGCGAGGCCGCCTTCCCAGATGAAGAGGAAAGACAGCGGATCGCGCCCGGGACCGAAGTAGTCGCTGACGTGGGTGAAGACGTGGAACAGGCGCCCGCCGATGATGCCGGCCGGCACCGCCCAGATCGCGATGTCGATGATGATCCAGCGCTCCACGCCGCGGGCGTTGAGCCGTCGGTTCGTGACGACGACGGCGGCGACGATGCCGAGCAGGATGCAGATCGCGTACGCGTGGATCCGGAAGTCGAGAGGCAGCGACCACCCGAACGCGTCGCGCAGCCAAGCGGTCAGATCGAAGTACTGCCAGGCGGTGCTGGGGCTCGGGATGCTCAGGAGGGGCATGGAGGTGCTGTCGCCTTTCGGTGTGCGCCGCGGGCGTCGCAGTCGCGACGATCCCGGATCACTGTAGCGCGGGTGGCATGGTGGTCAGGACCCGGCGGCGGCTGTCTGTGGAAACCGTGATGCGGGTGGACGGGAGGCCCGGCGGACGTGAGCCGATCGGCTGACGTCCGCCGGGCCTCCCGTCCCGGTTCTCAGCGGCGCTGCGCGCCCGCTGTCAGCTCCGCAGCGCGCTGGCCGGCACCGGTGACACCGAGGTCGGCGAGGGCACGGACGAAGGCCGAGCCGACGATCGCGCCGTCGGCGTAGTCGAGGACCTCGGCGACCTGGTCGGCCGTCGAGATGCCGAGCCCGACACACGTCCGGTCGACGCCGGCGTCGCGGAGCCGGGACACGACGGTGCGTGCTGCGGCGTCGACGCCGAGCCGCGCCCCGGTGACCCCCATGGTCGAGACGGCGTAGACGAACCCGCGGCTCGACTCGACGGCCTGGCGCATGCGCGCATCGGTCGACGACGGTGCGGCGAGGAAGACCCGGTCGAGCCCGGTCCGCTCGGACGCGGTGAGCCACTCGGTGGCCTCGTCCGGGATGAGGTCAGGGGTGATGAGCCCAGCGGCACCGGCGGCCACGAGGTCGTCCGCGAACCGGTCCACGCCGTAGCGGAGCACCGGGTTCCAGTACGTCATCACCAGCACCGGGATGCCGGCGCGCTCGGTGATCTCGTGCACGGCGTCGAAGACCTGCGCCACGCGGAACCCGTTCGCGAGCGACTCCTCGGCCGCGCGCTGGATGACCGGGCCGTCCATCACCGGGTCCGAGTACGGCAGGCCGAGCTCGATGACGTCCACGCCGTTCTCGGCGAGGGCGACGGCGGCGTCGATGCTCGTCCTGACGTCCGGGAACCCGGCGGGCAGGTACCCGACCACGGCTCCGGCGCGGTCCGCGTTCGCCTGGTCGATGGTCGTCGCGACCGTGTTCGTGTTCGTCGTGCTCACAGCTGCACCGCGTTCTCGTCGAGGATGCCGAAGTACCGGCTGGCCGATGCGACGTCCTTGTCGCCGCGGCCGGACAGGTTCACCAGGATGACGCCATCCGGGCCGAGCTCCTTGCCGAGCTTCATCGCCCCAGCGAGCGCGTGCGACGACTCGATCGCCGGGATGATGCCCTCGGTGCGGCTGAGCAGCCGGAAGGCCTCCATCGCCTCGGCGTCCGTGATCGGCTCGTACCGGGCACGGCCGATCGACGCCAGGTACGCGTGCTCCGGGCCGACGCTCGGGTAGTCGAGGCCGGCGGAGATGCTGTGGCTCTCGATGGTCTGACCGTCCTCGTCCTGCATGAGGTACGACTTCGTCCCCTGCAGCACGCCCTCGCGGCCCAGGGTGATGCTGGCCGCGTGCCGACCGGTCTCGACGCCGTCCCCACCGGCCTCGAAGCCGTGCAGGCGGACCGACTCGTCGTCGAGGAACGCCTCGAAGATCCCCATCGCGTTCGATCCGCCACCGACGCACGCGGCGACGGCGTCGGGCAGGCGGCCGACCAGGTCGAGCACCTGCTGGCGTGCCTCGACACCGATCACCTTGTGGAACTCGCGCACCATCTCGGGGAACGGGTGCGGACCCGCGACCGTGCCGAGCAGGTAGTGCGTCGAGTCGACGTTCGCCACCCAGTCGCGGAGCGCGTCGTTGATCGCGTCCTTCAGCGTCTTCGATCCGGTCTCGACCGGGATGACCTCGGCGCCGAGGAGTCGCATGCGGGCGACGTTGAGCGCCTGCCGGTCGGTGTCGACCGCGCCCATGTACACGACGCAGTCCATGCCGAAGAGCGCGGCAGCCGTCGCCGTGGCGACACCGTGCTGGCCGGCGCCGGTCTCGGCGATCAGGCGCGTCTTGCCGAGCCGCTTCGCGACGAGGGCCTGGCCGAGGACGTTGTTGATCTTGTGCGAACCGGTGTGGTTGAGGTCCTCGCGCTTGAGGATCACCCTGGCACCACCGGCGTGCTTCGCGAACCGCGGCACCTCGGTGATGATCGACGGGCGTCCGGTGTAGTCGCGCTGCAGGGCGTCGAGCTCCTCGTGGAAGGCCGGGTCCGCCCAGGCTTCGCGGAAGGCGGCTTCGAGTTCGTCGAGGGCCAGCACGAGGGACTCGGGGACGAAGCGTCCGCCGAAGTCGCCGAAGTACGGGCCGTGGAGGTCACGGAGTGAGGTCACGATGGTGCTCCCGGAACGTGTCCGGCACCTGGCCGGACGAAGGGTCAGGCGTCGATGAACGACGCGAGTGCAGCAGCGGGGTCGGCGCCCGTCACGAGCGCCTCCCCCACCAGGACGACGTCGGCACCCGCAGCGCGGTAGTGGGCGACGTCGGCGGGACCGGCGACGGCGGACTCGGCGACACGGACGACCCCGTCGGGGATCGCGCCGGCGAGGGAGCCGAACAGGTCACGGTCCAGCGAGAAGTCCGTCAGGTCGCGGGCGTTCACCCCGAGGATGCGCGCACCGGCGTCGAGACCGCGCGCGACCTCGTCGGCGGAGTGGGCCTCCACCAGGACACGCATGCCGACCTGCTCCGCGAGGTCGTGGAGCTCGACCAGCTGCTGCTGCTCGAGGGCCGCGACGATGAGCAGCACGATGTCCGCTCCGGAGGCACGGGCCTCGATCACCTGGTACGGATCGGCGATGAAGTCCTTGCGCAGGACCGGCACCGTGACACGTGCCTTGACGGCTTCGAGGTCGGCCAGGCTGCCGAGGAACTTCCGCCCCTCGGTCAGGACGCTGATCGCCGAGGCGCCGCCGCGCTCGTACTCGGCGGCGAGGGCAGCCGGGTCGGCGATGGGCGCCATCGAACCGCGCGACGGGCTCGCGCGCTTGACCTCGGCGAGGACCTTCACGCGGTCGCCCGGTGCGAGGAAGTCGAGCGCGTCGAGCGGCGACGCGACCCGGTCGAGGTCGCGTTCGACGTCCGAGTACGGACGGTCGGCGCGACGGGCCGCGGCGTCCTCGAGCGCGCCCGCGACGAGGGTCTCGAGCACGTTCGGCATCGTGGACCTACTCGTTGTGGTGCTTGGAGACGTACTTCGGACCGTTGACGCCGTAGCCGGCCTTGCCCATCGCCCATCCGACGATGATGCCGACGACGAGCAGTCCTGCGGAGGCCCAGACACCCCACACGATGCTGAACCAGAAGCAGATCGTGCCGATCGCGAACGCCACCAGCATGATGATGACGGACGTCCAGGCTGCCGGCGAGTGGCCTTCGCCGAGTTCTGCGGGCTCAGTGGTGCTCACGGTGCTCCTCGTGGTCGGTGGCGCCGTCGGTCGAGCGGCGCGGTTCCCAGCCTACCGTGTCGGCGGTGTCCGTCCCGTCGCTCGGCGCAGCGCCGGACGTCGCGTCGACGGAGGTCGGGTCGACGCCTGCGCTCAGGTCGTCCCAGTCGACGACGGCGTCCCGTTCCACGGGCGCGGCCTTCGGCGTTGCGGTCGGCGTCGCGGCGTACTTCCGGCTCGGCCCCGGCCACGACCGCTGCACGACCAGGACCACCACGCCGAGCAGGACCGCGAGGACTCCCCCGACGATGCCGACGACGGGCCACGCGGAGACGTCGACGCTCGTGACGACCCGGCGGACCGCTGACAGGTCGCTCACGCCGGCGACCTCACCGATGGCCCCCCTCGCGGCGGCGACCGGATCGGCCAGCGCGTTGATGCCGGCGACGACGATCGCGACGCCGAGCAGGACCTCGATCACCGCGAGGACGACCCGGACGACGCGTCCGGCGATCGTCATGGCCAGGAACAGTGCGAGCGACGCGATCGCCAGCGCGGTGTACTGCGGCACCGCCTTCGAGCCGTCGGCGTCCACGGTGGTGGTCACGGCCGAGGCGGCGTCGAGGTGCACCGTGAACCACGTCTGGGTCCACGAGAGCATCACGATGCCGGCGACGGCCAACCCGATGACGACGACGAGCGGACGGGAGCGCTTCACGAGCGGACCTCCCGCATCTTGTTGGCGGTCGCGACGGCTCGGAGCGGGGCCGCTGCCTTGTTGACGGCCTCGGTGTGCTCGGTCTCGGGGTCGGAGTCGGCGACGAGCCCCGCTCCCGCCTGCACCCGGGCGACGCCGTCCTGGATCAGGGCGGTGCGGATCGCGATGGCCAGGTCCGCGTCACCGGCGAAGTCGAAGTACCCGACGACCCCCGCGTACGCACCGCGCTTGGCCGGTTCGAGCTCGTCGATGATCTCGAGCGCGCGCGGCTTCGGCGCACCGGACAGCGTGCCGGCCGGGAACGTCGCACGGAACACGTCGATCGCCGACGCCTCCGGACGGACAGAGCCCTCCACGCTCGACACCAGGTGCATGATGTGGCTGAAACGCTCCACGGTCATGAACTCGGTGACGGCGACGGTGCCCGGTTCGCAGACCTTCTGCAGGTCGTTGCGGGAGAGGTCGACGAGCATCAGGTGCTCCGCGCGCTCCTTCGGGTCCTCGAGCAGTTCCTCGCCGAAGCGCACGTCCTCTTCCGGGGTGGCACCCCTCGGACGGGACCCGGCGATCGGGTGCGTGATGGCCCGGCCGCCCTGCACCTTCACCAGCGCTTCCGGCGAGGCGCCGACGATCCAGAACGGCTTGCCCGCGGTGTCCTCCATCGACAGGAAGTACATGTACGGGCTGGGGTTCAGCGTCCGGAGCACCCGGTACACGTCGAGCGGCTCTGCCGTGACGTCGTGGTCGAACCGCTGCGAGATGACGACCTGGAAGACGTCGCCGTCGCGGATGAAGTCCTTCGACCGGGTCACCGCCGCCATGTACTCGTCCGGCGTCGACCGGTGCCGGGGCGTCGGCTCGGCGATGTCGAACGCCTCGGCCACGGTCGCCGCCGTCGGCTGGACCAGGTCGGCCTGCATCCGGTCGAGGCGCTCCTGCGCCGCGGCCCAGAGCACGTCGGCGTCGTCGGTGCCGTCGTTGAGCGCGCTCGCGACCAGCAGGACGAGTCCGGTGCGGTGGTCGAGCGCGGCGAGCTCGGAGACGAAGGCGAGCGACTGGCCCGGGACGTCGAAGTCGGCCTGCGGGACGTTCGGCAGGTGCTCGAGCTGCCGGACGGCCTCCCAGCCGATGAACCCGACCGTGCCGCCGACGAGCGGCGGCGTGCCGGGGACGCGCGGGGTCGCCCAACGCTCGTGGAGCCGTGCGAGCACGTCGAGCGGCGCACCGTCGAGGGACCCCACGGCGCGTTCGGCGCTCATGCCGGTGTCGATCCACGCCGCACGGTCGCCGTCCTGGGTCAGGACGCCGAAGCTCCGCACGCCGACGAACGACCACCGCGACCACAGGCCGCCCTGGCCGGCCGACTCGAGCAGGAACGACCCGGGACGGCCGTCCGCGAGCTTCCGGTAGACACCGACCGGCGTCTCGCTGTCGCCGTAGAGCGCGCGCACCACGGGGACGACGCGGTGGCCGTCCGCCACCAGGCCGTCGAACTCCGGACGGGAGGTCGTGTGCGGCTGCTCGACGAGCGTCGCGGTGGTCATCGGGTCTCCTCCACTGCCGTGGTCACCGGAGCGGACGCCGTCACCGGCTCCAGGGGGTCGACGTCGAAGCACCGGTGCGCACCGGTGTGGCATGCGGCACCGATCTGCTGCACGGTGACGAGGAGCGTGTCGGCGTCGCAGTCGAACGCCGCCGCCCGGACGTACTGGGCGTGACCGGAGGTGTCGCCCTTGCGCCAGTACTCCTGCCGCGAGCGGGACCAGAAGGTCACCCGCCCCTCGGTCAGGGTGCGGCGGAGGGCTTCCCGGTCCATGTAGCCGAGCATGAGGACGTCCTTGCTGGATTCCTCTTGCACGACTGCCGGGAGCAGCCCGTCCGCACCGAAGCGTGCGCGGTCGAGGACCGCGTCCGTGCTGGTGCTGGTGCTGTCGGTCATGAGGCTCCTAGCGTACGGCGTGCCCGGTCCCCCGCAGCGCGTCCTTGACGTCCCCGATGGTCATCTCCCCGCGGTGGAACACACTCGCGGCGAGGACCGCGTCCGCGCCGGCGTCGACGGCCGGGGCGAAGTGGTCGAGGTTGCCGGCGCCGCCGGACGCGATCACGGGCACCGACGACACCGCACGGACCGCGGCGGTCAGCTCGAGGTCGAACCCGTTCTTCGTGCCGTCGGCGTCGATCGAGTTGACGAGCAGCTCTCCCGCGCCCCGCTCGACGGCTTCCCGCGCCCAGGCGATCGCGTCGAGGTCCGACTCGGTGCGGCCGCCGTGGGTCGTCACGACGAACCCGGAGGGCATCCGGTCCGACCGCTTCACGTCGAGCGACAGGACGACGGCCTGCGCGCCGAACCGGTCCGCGATCTCGCCGACGAGGTCGGGCCGGGCGATCGCGGCGCTGTTCACGCCGATCTTGTCCGCGCCGCACTGCTGGAGTCGTGACACGTCGTCGACGCTCCGGACGCCACCGCCGACCGTGAGCGGGATGAAGACCTGCTCGGCGGTGCGCGTGACGGTCTCGTACATCGTGGACCGGTTCTCGACGGTCGCGCCGACGTCCAGGAACGTCAGTTCGTCCGCACCCTGCTCGTAGTAGCGCGCCGCGAGCTCGACGGGGTCGCCGGCGTCCTGCAGGTCGAGGAAGTTCACGCCCTTCACGACGCGTCCACCGGACACGTCGAGGCACGGGATCACGCGGACCGCGACCCCGCCGCGAGTGCCGCCGACGGCTCCGGTCGCCGCGGTCACAGTCGTGCCGCGTGGATCGGGCTGACCAGGATGGCGCGTGCGCCGAGGTCGTAGAGGGCGTCCATGATCAGGTTCGCGTCGTCGCGCGGGATCATCACGCGGACGGCAGCCCAGTCGCGTCCGTGCAGCGGCGAGACCGTCGGCGACTCGATGCCGGACGCGATCGCCGTCGCCTGCTCGAGCAGTTCGGTGGGGATGTCGTAGTCGAGCATCACGTAGCCGCGAGCGACGAGGACGCCCTGCAGCCGGCGGCGGAGCACGTCGATGCCCGCGATCGTCTCGTCGGTGGTGATGAGGAGCGCGGTCGACTCGAGGATCACCGGTCCGAAGATCTCGAGCCCGGCCTGCCGGAGGGTGCTGCCCGTCGAGACGACGTCCGCGACGGCGTCGGCCACACCGAGGCGCACGGCGCTCTCCACGGCACCGTCCAGCTTGACGAGCGTCGCGGTGACGCCGTGCTTCGCGAGGAACTCCCCGACGAGTCCCGGGTAGCTGGTGGCGACCCGGACGCCGTCGAGGTCCTGCAGGGTCGTGAACCGACCGGGCGTCCCGGCGAAGCGGAACGTGGAGTCGGCGAAGCCGAGCGCATCGACCTCGTGCGCGCTCGACCCGGAGTCGAGGAGCAGGTCGCGGCCGGTGATCCCGACGTCGAGCGCGCCGGACCCGACGTACGTGGCGATGTCCCGCGGGCGCAGGAAGAAGAACTCCACCCCGTTGCGGTCGTCGACGAGGTGGAGCGCCTTCGGATCACGGCGACCGGCGTACCCGGCCTCCCGCAGCATCTCGGAGGCGGTCTCGGAGAGTGAGCCCTTGTTGGGCACGGCGATGCGGAGCATCAGGGGGTCTGCTTTCTGGTGGAGGTCTGGTGACGGTTCTGGAGGCGAGGCCTACAGATGTCGCCAGACGTCCGCCGGGGTGAGGCCCTTCGCGACCATCAGCACCTGCAGGTGGTAGACGAGCTGGGAGATCTCCTCGGCCGTGCGGACGTCGCCCTCGTACTCGGCGGCCATCCAGACCTCTGCGGCCTCTTCCACGATCTTCTTGCCGATCTGGTGCACTCCGGCGTCCAGTTCGGCGACGGTGCCGGAGCCCTCGGGGCGCGTGGCGGCCTTCTCGGTCAGCTCCGCGAACAGGTCGTCGAACGTCTTCACGCTCCCAGGCTACCGTCCTGCGAGCGCACGTTGCGCCGCGTCGCGGAGGTCGGCGATGCGCGATGCGGGCTCGCCGCCGTAGACGGCCGAGCCGGCGACGAGGGTGTCCGCGCCGCTCTGCACCGCCTGGGGCACGGTGTCGACACCGATGCCGCCGTCGACCTCGAGCCAGACGTCGAGCCCGGAGGCGTCGACCGCTGCCCGCGCGTCGGCGAGCTTCGGCATGACCTCTGGCATGAACGACTGCCCGCCGAAGCCGGGCTCCACCGTCATGAGCAGGATCATGTCGTACGCGTCGAGGTGTTCCAGCACGGGCGCGATCGGGGTCCCCGGCTTCACCGCGATCGCCGCGCGGGCGCCGTTCGACCGGATGGCCGCCGCGGTCGCGACCGGGTCGGTGGCCGCCTCGAAGTGGAACGTGACGCTCGCGGCGCCCGTCTCGGCGTACTGCGGGGCCTGGCTGTCGGCGTCGGTGATCATCAGGTGCACGTCCAGCGGCACCGGCGACACCTGCTGCAGGCGCTGCACGATCGGCAGCCCGAGCGTCAGGTTCGGCACGAAGTGGTTGTCCATCACGTCGACGTGCACCATGTCGGCGGTCGCGATGCGGTGGAGCTCACGCTCGAGGTTCGCGAAGTCGGCGGACAGGATGCTCGGCGAGATACGGATCGTCACCCCACGAGCCTACCGGCGCACGTAGGCTGCAGATCGTGACCGATGATCAGATCCGCACGGACGCGGAGTCGATCCGCGTGCGGGTCGAGTTCGCCGAGGACCATGGCGTACCGCTGGGCGACACGATCGGTGCGCTCGAGGACGTGCACGAGACGGTCGACCTCGCCTTCTTCCTCGCGCACGGCGATGCCCGCCGGTGGGAGCACGGCGGAGGCCGGGGGCAGGTGCGGCTCGACGAGCTGGACCACGGCACGCCGGTCTCGATGGACCTCCGCTTGGTCATGTCCGGCGGCCTCGGGCTGACCCACCCCGAGGTCCTCGAAGGGGTGACCGCCGTCGAGGCGGTGCTGCGCGCGGCATGGTCGAGCACGGCCGCGACCGGCGCAACGACGGTCGACGACGCCGAGAAGCACGTCCTGGAGGCGATGGAGCGAGTCGCGTACGAGGCTCGTGGAACCGACCTGGCCTGGCGCATCCGCGAGGCCGAGGAGCACCGCGCTCCGACCTCCGACGGCAACCAGGGCAAGGGCGCCCGCTTCGTGCGAGCCGCGGCCCGCCTGGTGACGAAGCCCGCCTTCGTCTTCCGCGTCGACCGCTGACCGCGCCAGCCGCGCCGCGGTCCGGTCACGCCAACGAAAAGGACCGGCCCTGGACCTGCGGAGCAGGCGGAACCGGTCGTGTACTCCAAAGCTAGCATCTGGAGCACCCCGAGATCGACGCGAGAGTTTGAGAGCATCCGAGTCCGGCGGTGCGGGTCACCGATCGGAGGTGAACTGAAGCTTCTTCTTGAGCGCATGCCCCCACGCGAAGTCCTTCGAGTCACGCTGCACTCGTCCGAGCACGATACTGGGTGCGACTCCGATCTCTGCTGCGAGATCTTCGATTGCACCGATATTCCGACCGCTCGGGAACCGTGCCACGAATGACGAGGGAATCAAGACGTTCGAGGCGAAGTCGTTTGCCTCTCGCTCCGCCTCGTTTTCATCATCCACGAGGTGGAGTCGCTTGTCGTCACCATGCAGCAGCACGTGACCCAGCTCGTGGAACAGGGTGAACCACAGCTGATCATCGGTCTTCCGGAGCAACGACAACTGCACTACCGGAACGCCAGAGACCCAACGCGTGGCACCGTAGACGCCAAGACCCGGGATCGGCGGAACGAAGCACAAGTCGACGCCGACTGATCGCAGTAGTCGAACGGCCGAATGGATTGATTCGGGCAAGTCAGCGCGTGTGAGAGCTCGGAGCAGCGGGAGAGCCGCCCGGAGGGACTCGCTGTCGAAGGCAGCAACAGCATCGGCATCGAACCGACGTTCCGCCATCGTCAACCACACCGCAACCGCTTCGGCGTCCTCACGAACGGCGGCAGTGCGCCGATACGCCACGCTCCCTTCGCTCCACGTCCTGCGCCAGGCATCGAGCGATGCAACCCCGAAGAAGTCCAGGAGCTCGCGGACGACGCCAGATTTATCGCGCATTGGAGAAACGATGACGCCTTGTGCGCGAAGGTACCTCAAGGGGAATCGCCTCGCAGCGTCAAACTGTTCTGCGTACCGCTCTTCTGCCGCCCGCCGAGCGAGCTCCTCGCGGTACGCAGTCTCGTACAGGTTCCAGATGCGTGCAGGAACGCCCGTCACATCTGCGAGCGCGATGGACAGCGTCTGCGACAACGGCGCTTTCCCGTTCAAGAGCTCACTCACGTGCTTGGCGGAGACGCCGAGCCGACGGGCCAGCTCAGCGCCGTTGACGGAATGATCGTCCATCCACTCCTGGACGTAGTCACCCGTACTGACAACGAAATCCGGTACTGCACCCATGGTGGTCTCCTTCCTGCCTATCGCTTGTGATAATCGATGACTTCGACGATCAGAGCAGTCGCCTGCTCCTCCGCGTCTTCCTGCACGATGAGTCGCCAGTTAGCAGTCAAGCGCGCAGACCACTGACCGGCTCGATCTCCGAGAAGTTGCTCCCAACGACCTGTGCCGAGAAGGAGATCGCCGAACTCGCGTACTGCGCGGATTTCATTCAGCCGCAGTTGGAGCGCTTTCGCCACCTGCGCTCCGAGGCGCTTCTGCATGACGCGGGACTCGGTGCAAGTGCGCTCCAGGTCTCGCGACGAGTAGCGCAACTGCACGAATCCATGTTACCCATTCGGTAACGCGGCGACAAGCACGAGTCGACCCTCACGTCGCCTGCCACGCCGAGCCCGCTGACCGCGTGGTCAGGCGACGCGACGGAACAGCGCGATGAACATCGCGTCCGTGCCGATGCGGTGCGGCCAGAGCTGCGCCGTCATGCCGTCGGGGACCTGCGGATCACGCGCGGCCACCGACCGCACGACCGACGCCGTGTCGACCTGCTCGAGCACCCCGCCGTGCCGTGCCATCAGCGCGTCGACCTGCCCGCGTGTCTCTGCCAGGTGCGGCGAGCACGTCACGTACGCCAGGGTCCCGCCGGGTGCCAGCACCCGGACCGCCGCGTCGAGCAGCTCGGCCTGCAGCGCCGCGAGCTCCTGCACGTCCTCCGGTACCTTGCGCCAGCGTGCCTCCGGCCGCCGGCGCAACGCACCGAGTCCGGTGCACGGCGCATCGAGGAGCACCCGGTCGAACGTCACGCCGGAGCCGTCGAGCCCGTACCGCCGGCCGTCTCCCTCGACGACGGTGACCGTGTCGCCGAACCCCGCGAGGGCCTGCTTCACGAGTCCGACACGCGCTGGCACGAGTTCGTTGGCCACGAGCGTCGCGCCGCCCTGCGCAGCCTCGGCGGCGAGCAGCGCGGCCTTGCCGCCGGGGCCGGCGCACAGGTCGAGCCAGCGCTCCCCCGCGCGGACCGCCGACGCTCGGCTCAGTGCCAGCGCGGCGAGCTGCGAGCCCTCGTCCTGCACCCGCAGTCGCCCGGCCGCGACCCCGGGGACGCGGGCGGGATCGCCGGTGACGCCGCGGATCCCGACGGGCGACACCGGCAGGGCGTCGGCGTCCGTCACGACCTGGGACACCGGCACGGGAGGCTCGGCACCGTCCGCGTCGTCGGCCTCCGGTTCGTCCGTGGCCGGTTCCACCGCGGTGGTCGCGGTGGCGAGGTCGTCCTCCGTCGCGAGACCGGGCAGCGCGGCGAGCTGTACACGGGGTGCGACGTCGTCCGCCGCGAGCAACGCCACGAGTTCGTCGCGGGAGCGCTCGGCGGCGAGGGCGTCGCGGAGCGCCGACACGACCCAGGTCGGGTGCGACCACCTGGTCGCGAGGAGGGCGTCCCCGGACAGCCCGCGGGTGATCTCGGCGTCCCACTCGTCCGGCGTCCTCGCGGCGACCTTGCGCAGGACGGCGTTCACGAAGCCCGTGGCACGGCGGGCACCGACCTCGCGGGCGAGCTCGACCGTCGCGGACACGGCGGCGTGCACCGGGGTGCGCATCGCGAGGAGCTGGTGGACGCCGAGGCGCATGACGTCGAGCACGTCCGCCTCGATGTTCGCGACCCGTCGTCCCGAAGCCGCTTCCACGATGGCGTCGTACCGGCCGATCATCCGGATCGTGCCGTACGTCAGCTCGGTGGCGAACCCGGCGTCGCGAGCGGAGAGCGCGGCTCGGCGGATGCGGGTCGGGAGGAGCAGGTTCGCGTACGCGTCGTCGACCTGCACGGCCCGGATGACGTCGAACGCGACGCGGCGTGCGCTCGGTCCGCGGACGGTGCGCGCCGGTTGCTGGTGCTGCTGGTGGGGGCTCATGCGAGGGTCTTCCCGTCGAGTTCGCCGAGCCCGCGGGCCCAGGCGGCGGCGTCCATCGCCTTCTTGCCCGCCGGCTGGACCTCGGTGAGCACCAGCGGACCGTCACCGGTCCCGACGAACAGCCGACCGCCCTGGACGGCCAGCGCGCCGGGGGCGAGCGACGGGGCGGGGTCTCCCGGGCCTCCCGACCGTGCCACGCGGAGCAGCTTGACGCGCGTCTCCCCCAGGTGCGCGAACGCTCCTGGTTCCGGCGTCACGCCGCGGATGCGGGCGTGCACGGCGGAGGCGGGCTCGGCGAAGTCGATCCGGCCGTCCTCGATCGTGGTCTTCGGAGCGACGGTCGGCTCGCCGACCTGCTCGATGGCGGTGGCGGTCCCGGCGGCGATGCCGTCGACGACGCGGGCGACGACCGCTGCGCCCGTCTCGGCCATCGCGGCGAGGACCTCGCCCGACGTGGCCTCCGGTCCGATGACGAATGGTTCGGCGGCGAAGACCGGCCCGGCGTCGAGCGCCTCGACGAGCTGGAACACGGTCGCGGCGGTCGTCGTGTCCCCCGCCATGACGGCACGCTGCACGGGGGCCGCGCCGCGGTACGCCGGGAGGTCGGAGAAGTGCAGGTTGATCCAGCCGTGCCGCGGCGCGTCGAGCGCCGGACGGCGGAGCAGCGCGCCGTAGGCGACGATGACGCCGAGGTCGACGTCGAGGTCGACGAGCTGCCGGGTGACGTCGTCGTCGACGCGGGACGCCTCGATGACGGGGAGTCCGAGCTCCTCGGCGACCCGCGCCACCGGGGTCGGGGTGAGCACGCGCTTCCGGCCCTGCGGCGTCGGCGGACGCGTCAGCACCGCGGCGATCTCGTGGTCGGAGGCCGCGAGCCGGCGGAGGGTGGGGACGGCCGCAGCGGGGCTGCCGGCGACGACGAGACGCATGGGTTCGATCCTCCCATGCCTCAGGTCGTCGTCGCCGCGTCCCGCGACTCGGTGAACGCCTGCACGCACGCCTCGATCTGCTCCTCGGTGTGCGCGGCGGAGAGCTGCACGCGGATGCGGGCACGCCCCTTCGGCACCACGGGGTAGCTGAACGCGGTGACGTAGACCCCTCTGGTCTGCATCTCGTCGGCGATCCGTGCCGTCAGGGCCGCGTCGTGGAACATGACCGGCACGATCGGGTGCTCACCGGGGAGCAGCTCGAACCCGGCGTCGGTCATCCGCGTCCGGAAGCGCTCGGCGTTCCGCACCAGGCGGGCCCTGGCGTCGTCGGAGCGTTCGATGAGGTCCAGCGCCGCCACCGTCCCCGCTGCGATGACCGGCGCGAGCGAGTTCGAGAAGAGGTACGGGCGCGAGCGCTGCCGGAGCAGGTCGACGATCTCCTTCCGGCTCGACACGTACCCGCCGGACGCGCCGCCGAGTGCCTTGCCGAAGGTGCCGGTGTAGACGTCGACCCGGTCCGCGACCCCGCAGTGTTCCGGCGTCCCGCGACCGTGCTCCCCGATGAAGCCGACGGCGTGCGAGTCGTCCACGATGACCAGGGCGTCGTAGCGGTCCGCGAGGTCGCAGATCTCCGCGAGCGGTGCGATGAAGCCGTCCATCGAGAACACGCCGTCCGTCACGATCGCCCGGAAGCGCGCGTCCCCCGCGGCGACGAGCTGCGCCTCGAGGTCCTGCATGTCGCGGTTCCGGTAGCGGTACCGCTGTGCCTTGCAGAGTCGGACGCCGTCGATGATCGAGGCGTGGTTCAGCTCGTCGGAGATGATCGCGTCCTCGGGGCCGAGCAGCACCTCGAACAGCCCGCCGTTCGCGTCGAAGCACGACGAGTACAGGATCGTCGCCTCGGTGCCGAGGAACGACGACACCCGGCGTTCGAGGTCGAGGTGCAGGTCCTGCGTGCCGCAGATGAACCGGACGCTCGCCATCCCGTAGCCCCAGCGGTCGAGCGCGTCCTTCGCGGCGCCGACCAGGTCCGTCGAATCGGCGAGCCCGAGGTAGTTGTTCGCGCAGAAGTTGAGGAGCTCGCGCCCGTCCGCGTCGATCGCGGCGCGCTGGGGACCAGCGATGCCCCGTTCGTGCTTGGTGAGGCCAGCGTCCTCGATGCCCGCGAGTTCGCTCGCCAGGTGGTCCTTGATCGCGCCGTACATCAGTGCTCCGTCCAGTCGATGACGACCTTGCCGCCGTCTGCGGTCGCTGCCGCGTCGAATGCCTGCTCCCACGCGTTCGCGGGGAACCGTGCCGTCACGAGTGAGCCGATGCGGTCACGCAGCGCCGTGCTCGTCTGCAGCATCGAGCTCATGGCCTGCCAGGTCTCGAACATCTCGCGGCCGTAGATGCCCTTCACGGTGAGCATGTGCGTCACGACGAGTCCCCAGTCGACGGCGATCGTGCTCGACGGCAGGCCGAGCATCGCGATCCGACCCCCGTGGTTCATGTTCGCGACCATCGAGGGCAGTGCGTCCGGCGCTCCGGACATCTCGAAGCCGACGTCGAAGCCCTCGCGCATGCCGAGGTCGTGCTGCGCCGCGCGGATCGCCTCGGCACCGCCGGCCCGGACGTCGACCGCGGCGTCGGCGCCCATCTCCGTCGCCATCGCCAGGCGGTTCGCGCTGACGTCCGTCCCCACCACGAACCGGGCTCCGGCGTGCCGGGCGACCGCGATCGCCATGAGGCCGATCGGTCCGCACCCCGTCACGAGCACGTCCTCGCCGACGACCGGGAAGGCCAGCGCGGTGTGCACTGCGTTCCCGAGCGGGTCGAACAGCGCGCCGACCTCCGGCTCGATCGTCTCGTGGTGGACCCAGACGTTCGCGCCGGGGAGCGTCAGGTACTCGGCGAAGGCGCCGTCCCGCTGCACGCCGAGCCCCTTCGTGCGGATGCACATCTGACGGCGACCGGCGCGGCAGTTCCGGCAGGTGCCGCACACGATGTGCCCCTCGCCGGAGACCTGATCCCCGACCGAGACGTCCCGGACGGCGGCGCCCACCTCGACGACCTCGCCGAAGAACTCGTGCCCGGGGACCAACGGCGCGGTGACGGCGGAGGCTGCCCAGTCGTCCCATCGTCTGATGTGCAGGTCGGTGCCGCAGATGCCGGTCCGGAGCACCCGGATCAGGACCTCGTCCTCGGTGGGGACCGGCACGGGACGGTCGACCATGACCAGTCCAGGGGCGGCATCGGGCTTGTACAGCGCTCGCATGGCGTTCACCTCGTCGTGAATGTCGTCTGGCGGCGACTCGTGGTCACCGCCCTCCACCCTGGCACAGGTCGCGGCGGGGGTGCGCGCGGGCGCGGGCTGTCGCGGGCTGTCGACTCGGAACGACACGACCGCTGTCGTACGACAGCGAGGTCGTCGCTCCTTGCACACGCGCACAGTCTTTCCCTGCAAGCAGCGACACGAGCGTTGTCGTACGACAGCGGCGTCGTCGTACGGGGTCGGCGCGAGACGTCGTCGCGCGCGGGCGCGGGCGCGACCACCCGCCGCGCGTCAGACCTCGGAGAAGGGCTCGGCGTCGTCGAGCCGCGCACGGAGCGCCGGAGCCGCACGCCGCTTCTCGCCGCCGGGGAGCACCCGACGGGTCGAGGAGCGCCGGATTACCTCGGCCTTGAGCGTCGCCGCGACCTCGGTGCCGTGCGCGTACGGGAAGCGCACGATCGCGCGGACCGTGCCGGGGACCGGGTCGTCGACGGGCACGGGACCGAGCACGGGACCGACCGGGGCGTCGCCGAGCGCCTCGACCGCCGCGGTCACCGCCTGCTCCGTCCCGGTCAGCGTCGCCACCCGGACGGCCGGCGGGAAGAGCAGCTCGCGGCGGTCGACGAGCTCGTCGTGCGCGGGACCGTCGAGCTGCCACAGGGCCATCGCGGTCGCGAGACGGCCACCGATGCCGACCAGGTAGACCTCGGTACCCGGTGCGCCCTTCGCGGCGGCGTTCGTCCAGAAGCACAGCACTTCCTCCTGCACGCGGAGGCCCTCCCGCGCGAGCATGCGTTCGCCGTCGAGCAGCAGCACGCAGGCGTACCCACCCGGTGTCGACGGTTCTGCTCCCCGCGTCGCGACGACCACCGCGGGTCTCGCCGGGACCTCGTCGATCGGCCGTGACCCGTCCGCGACGATGATCCGGGTGCCTGGGAACGCCCGACCGAGCTCGTCCGCGGTGCGCTGGGCACCCTGACCGACGGGCTTCAACTTGCCCCCACCGCACGTCGGGCAGCGGTACCCGACCGCGAGGGCGCCGCAGAAGCGGCACTGCGGGACGGCACCGTGCGTGGGGCTGCCGAGCGGGCCGCCGCACACCCGGCAGTGCGCCCGCTCGCCGCAGTCGGCGCAGACGAGCCCGGTGCCGAAGCCCGGGTTCGCGACCTGCACGAGTACCGGGCCCGTCCGGCTGGCCTCTCGTGCGGCACGCCACGCGCTGCTCGGGATCCGGGCCTGGGCGGCCGGACCGTCGGCGTTCACCTGCTGTGCGGTCGGGATGACGTTCGGCACGGGCTGGCGGTACGGCACGACGTCCTCGAGCCACTGCAGCTCGACGAGCCGCTGGACGTCGGTGCTCCTGGCGTGTGCGGCGAACAGCAGCGCGGCGCCGGACTGCGCTGCCCGGACGAGGGCGACGTCGCGCGTGTGCACGTAGGGCGCTCGCGGCTCGATGAAGGACTGGTCGCCGTCGTCCCACATCGCGATCAGCCCGAGGTCGTCGGCGGGCGCGTACATCGCCGTCCGGTTCCCGATCGCCACCACCGGGTGCGTCCGCGCCTGCAAGAGCGCCTTCGCGCGCTGACCGTTCGTCTGCTTGGCGTCGAACCGGACCACCCGTTCGACGGGGACGAGCGCGTGCAGCGCCCGTTCCAGGTCCATCACGTCGCGGAAGTCCGGGACCGCGATCACGGCCGACCGCTCGGTGGAGAGGGTCCGTGCGGCGGCCTGCGCGAGCGTCGCGGCCCAGCCGGGGACCCACACCGGTTCGTCGGCGGACCCCAGGTCGACGGGGTGTGGGACCGCTGCGACCGCCGCACGGCCGTCCTTCGCCAGGACGCCCTCCAGCACGCCGTCCCCGTAGCCCGTCACGGTCGGGGCGACCACCGTGGGTGGCACCGCGGACGTGTCCCGCGCGAGCCAGGCCTTCTCGGCCCGGACCTGCCGCGTCGGCACGGCCAGGCGCAACACGTCCGATGCCACCCCGGCTGCCCGGTCGGACACCGCGCGCGCGAGCTTCCAGATCTCCGGCGCGAGCACCGGAACCGGGCTGACGAGCGTCTCGATCGCGCTGAGCTCTCCCGGGTAGCCGCCCTCGTGCAGCACCTCGACGACGTACGCGTCGGACATCCGTGCCCCGGTGCGCAGTGGCACCTTCACGCGGACCCCCGGCACGCAGTCGTCCTCGAGCTCAGCCGGCACCCGGTAGTCGAACAGACGGTCGAGCTGCGGGAGCGGCGAGTCGAGGACGACGCGCGCGACGGTGGTCACGCGTGCCTTCAGACGGCGACGGAGACGAGTCCTGCCGCCTGGCGGAGTTCCTCGACGCGGTCGAGCTGCTCCCAGGTGAACCCGGGGAGCTCCCGGCCGAAGTGGCCGTACGTCGCGGTCTGCGCGTAGCGCGGCTTGAGCAGGTCGAGGTCACGGATGATCGCGGCCGGACGGAGGTCGAAGACCTGTCGGATGGCGGCTTCGATCGTGGCGTCGTCGACGTGACCCGTACCGAACGTCTCCACGTAGAGCCCGACGGGCTTCGCGCGGCCGATCGCGTAGGCGACCTGGACCTCGAGCCGGTCGGCGAGCCCGGCGGCGACGGCGTTCTTCGCGACCCAGCGCAGGGCGTAGGCAGCGGAGCGGTCGACCTTCGACGGGTCCTTGCCGCTGAACGCGCCACCACCGTGCCGGGAGGCACCGCCGTACGTGTCCACGATCACCTTGCGGCCGGTGAGTCCGGCGTCGCCCTGGGGACCGCCGATCTCGAAGCGACCGGTCGGGTTCACGATGACCTCGACGTCGGACGAGTCGAGTTCCGACAGCGCCAGGACCGGTCGGATGACGTGCTCGGTGATCGCCGCGGTCAGTTCGTCGAGCGTGACGCTCGGCGAGTGCTGCGTCGACACGACGACGGTCTCGACGGTCTTCGGGACGACGCCGTCGTACCCGACGGTGACCTGGGTCTTGCCGTCGGGACGCAGGAACGGCAGTTCACCGGACTTGCGCACGGCGGCCAGGCGCTCGGCCAGCCGGTGCGCGAGCCAGATCGCGACGGGCATGTACTCGGGCGTCTCGTTCGTCGCGAAGCCGAACATGATGCCCTGGTCACCGGCGCCCTGGCGGTCGAGCGCGTCGACGCCGGCACCCGAGCGGGTGTCGAGCGACTCGTCGACGCCCTGCGCGATGTCCGGCGACTGCGCGCCGATGGAGACCTCGACACCACAGGTGTGGCCGTCGAAGCTCACCTCTGACGAGTTGTACCCGATGCCCGTGATGACGTCACGGACGATCTTCGGGATCTCGACGTAGCCCGACGTCGTGACCTCGCCCGCGACGTGCACGAGCCCGGTCGTCACCATCGTCTCGACGGCGACGCGCGCGTGCGGGTCCACCGCGAGGAGGGCGTCGAGGATGCTGTCCGAGATCTGGTCGCAGATCTTGTCTGGATGCCCCTCGGTGACCGACTCGGACGTGAAGAGGCGCAGGGTGCTGGACGTCACCGGGGTCAGACGGTGGGCTGCGGCTGCTGCTTGGTGGCGGTGAGCTTGTCCTCGTTGATCTCGTGGAGGGCCACCGACAGCGGCTTGTCGTCGATCGTGGAGTCGACGAGCGGACCGACGTTGTCGAAGAGCGAGCCCTCGTGCAGGTCGGCGTAGTAGTCGTTGATCTGGCGCGCGCGCTTCGACGCGAAGATGACGAGCGCGTACTTCGACTCGACCTTGGACAGCAGGTCGTCGATGGGCGGGTCGATGATGCCCTGGGGGTTGGCCATGGTGTCTCCTGTCGACGGAAGTTCGGTCGCACCCGGCGGGGCGCAGTCGCGCCCGAACGGGCGCAGTGGCACCCGGCTAGGGCGCAGTGAACAAGTCTACGACTTCCTGTGCCGCGGTGCTGACATCGGAGTTCACGATGCGCACGTCGAACTCGTCCTGCGCGGCGAGTTCGACCTTCGCGGTCTCGAGCCGACGGGCCTGTTCCTCTGCGGATTCCGTGCCGCGACCGATCAGCCGGCGGACGAGTTCGTCCCACGTCGGCGGCAGCAGGAACACGAGCACCGCCTCGGGCATGGCGTCACGGACCTGCCGAGCGCCCTGCAGGTCGATCTCGAGCATCACCTTGTCGCCGGCGTCGAGCGCGCGGTCGATCGGCGGACGCGGGGTGCCGTAGCGGTACGAGTTGTGCACGGTCGCCCACTCGAGGAGCTCGCGGTCCCGGATCATCCGGTCGAACTCGGCGTCGTCGACGAAGTAGTAGTGCACGCCGTCGACCTCGCCGGGACGGGGCTTCCTCGTCGTCGCGGACACGCTGAGGTTCACCTCGGGGTACTGCTCGCGGATGTACGCGCTCACGGTGCCCTTGCCGACGGCGGTCGGGCCCGCGAGCACCACGAGCTTCGACACGCCACGCTTGCGGCCACGCGCGACGAGCCAGTCCGACAGCGCGGTCCGCTGCCGGGTCCCGAGCCCGCCGAGGCGCTTCGACGGCGCGATCCGGAGCGTGCCCATGATCCCCTCGGCCCGCGCCGGACCGATCCCGCTCAGGCTGGTGAGGAGGTCACGGACGCGCAGGGACTTCTCGGCCGGTGCGTCCTCGTCGCTCCATGCGGTGCGCGCGACGTCGAGTGCCGACCGCTCCCCCGACGCGACGGCGGCCTTCACGGCGGCCCGGGCGCGACGCGCGGCGACCGCCGCACGTGCGGCCGCGACACGGTCCACCTCCGGTGGATTGCGGTGCGCGGGCAGCTGGCTGCGGTCGTCGGTCATGCCCCTGCCCCAGCCAGCGCCGCCGCGATCCGATCGGCACGGTCGGTGACGAGCGACGCGACGCCGTCCGGCCCGTCGGTGAGCAGCCCGCGGGACTCGCTCACGAGCACCTGCTCGGCACGGGAGCCGTACAGGGACCTGAGGTCCTCGATGCGAGCGCCCTGCGCACCGAACCCCGGAGCCAGGATCGGCGAGGTGCCGATCTCGTCCGCGCCGATGCCGAAGTCCTGCAGGGAGAGGGTCGCGCCGAGCACGAGCCCGACGTCGCCGATGGCCTGGTCGCCCACGGCCGGGTTGTCGTCTGCCACGTCGAGAACGATACCGGCCGCGACGGAGCGCCCCGCACGCGGGCCCTCCGCCAGCACTGCGGTCTGCAGGACGCGGGCATCGGGGTTGCTCGTCGCCGCGAGCACGAACACGCCGGCGCCGTTCCGGCGCGCGACGTCGACCGTGCCGGCGAGCGAGCCGTAGCCGAGGTACGGCGAGACCGTCATCGCGTCGGCGGCGAACGGCCCGTCACGGTCCAGCCACGCGAGCGCGTAGTCGTCCCCGGTGGATCCGATGTCGCCGCGCTTCACGTCGGCGACGACCAGGAGGCCCGCATCGCGTGCCCGGCGGATCGTCGCGTCGAGTGCACGGTACCCGTCCACCCCCGCGGCCTCGAAGAAGGCGATCTGCGGCTTCACGACCGCGGCGCGGCCGGCGGCCGCGTCCACCAGGACGCGGCCGAACTCGGTCAGACCCGCTTCGTCACGACCGAGCCCCCACGCCGCCAGGGTGGCGGCATGGGGGTCGATCCCGACGCACAGCGCGGACCGCGACCCGATGGCGGCCGCGAGCCGGACGCCGAACGGCTCCGGGCCTCCCGACCGGTCTGCGGCGTCGAGGCGGTCCGTCACCAGCCCGCCCGCTCGAGCGCGTAGTCCTGCAGGCTGCGGACGCTGTGCTGCGTGCCGATCGTCTCGATCGCCGCGACGGCCGCACCGAGCTGCGCGATCGTGGTGAACAGCGGCTTGTCCGCCGCGACGGTGGCCGCGCGGATCTCGTAGCCGTCCGCACGACCCGACGCGCCCGACGGGGTGTTGATCACGATGTCGACCTCGTCGCGGGCGAGCATCTCCACGACGCTGTCGCCGCCCTGGCTGAACTTGCCGACGACCGACACCTGGATGCCGTTGCGGCGGAGCACCTCGGCGGTGCCCTCGGTCGCGGTGATCGTGAAGCCGAGCTGCTGCAGGCGGTGCACCGGCAGCACGATCGCGCGCTTGTCGGTGTCGGCGACGCTCACGAAGACCGTGCCGGAGGTCGGCAGTCCGCCGTACGCGGCTTCCTGCGACTTGAGGAACGCCCGCGGGAAGTCGCGGTCGATGCCCATGACCTCGCCCGTGGAGCGCATCTCCGGGCTGAGGACCGAGTCGACGACCTGGCCCTCCGCGGTGCGGAACCTGCGGAAGGGCAGCACGGCCTCCTTGACCGCGACCGGCGCCTGTGCGGGGACGAACGCGCCGTCCCGCTCGGGCAGCAGCCCGTCGGCGACGAGCCCGTCGACGGTGGTCCCGGTCATGATGCGGGCAGCGGCCTTGGCCAGCGCGATGCCGAGCGCCTTGGAGACGAACGGGACGGTACGGCTGGCACGAGGGTTCGCCTCGAGCACGTAGAGCACCCCGGCACCGATCGCGAACTGCACGTTGAGCAGCCCTCGGACGCCGATGCCGCGCGCGATCTTCTCGGTCGCGTCGACGACGGCCTGGATCTCGCCGCGGCCGAGCCCGACCGGCGGGAGCGTGCAGGACGAGTCGCCGGAGTGGATCCCGGCTTCCTCGATGTGCTCCATGATGCCGCCGATGTAGAGCCGCTCACCGTCGAAGAGCGCGTCGACGTCGATCTCCACGGCGTCGTCGAGGAACCGGTCCACCAGGAGCGGCAGATCAGGGCCGATGATCGCCTGGTCGGCCATCCGGTCGAAGTAGTCGGCCATCGCGGTGGAGTCGTAGACGATCTCCATGCCCCGGCCACCCAGGACGAAGGACGGGCGGACCAGCACCGGGTACCCGATCTCCTCGGCCACCGCGGTCGCGCTGGCGAGGTCGTGCGCGGTGCCGTTGCGCGGGGCGAGCAGCCCGGCCTCGTCGAGGATCGCGGAGAACTGGCCGCGCTCCTCGGCGGAGTCGATTGCCGTCGGGCTGGTGCCGAGGATCGGGATGCCGGCTGCCTCGAGCGGCTTCGCGAGCCCCAGGGCCGTCTGGCCGCCGAGCTGCACGACCACGCCGACCAGCTCGCCGGACGCCGCCTCGGCCTCGATGACCTCGAGGACGTCCTCGGTGGTCAGCGGCTCGAAGTACAGGCGGTCGGAGGTGTCGTAGTCGGTGGAGACCGTCTCCGGGTTGCAGTTGATCATGATCGTCTCGAACCCGGCGTCCGAGAGCGCGAAGGACGCGTGCACGCAGGAGTAGTCGAACTCCACGCCCTGGCCGATGCGGTTCGGGCCGGAGCCGAGGATGACGACCTTCTTGCGGTCGCTGGGTGCGACCTCGGTCTCGGTGTCGTAGGACGAGTAGTGGTACGGCGTGAGTGCCGGGAACTCGCCGGCGCAGGTGTCCACCGTCTTGAACACCGGACGGATGCCCAGCGCGTGACGGCTGTTGCGGACGTCCTGCTCGGTGATGCCGCGCAGCGCCGCGATCTGGATGTCGCTGAAGCCGTGCTCCTTGGCCCACCGGATCGTGTCGGCATCGAGTTCCGCTGCCGCGGCGACCTCGGCGGCGACCTCGTTGATGAGCACGATCTGGTCGATGAACCACGGGTCGATCTTCGTGGCGTCGAAGACCTCTTCTGCGGTGGCGCCGGCGACCAGGGCCTGCTGCACCGTGACGATGCGGCCGTCGGTCGGGATAGCCGACTTCGCCAGCAGTGCGTCCTTGTCGAGCTCGGCGGCCGGGGTGTCCCAGTGGAAGCTCGAGCCGCGCTTCTCCAGCGAGCGGAGCGACTTCTGCAGGGCGGTGGCGTAGTTCCGGCCGATGGCCATCGCCTCGCCGACGCTCTTCATCGTCGTGGTCAGCGTGGCGTCGGCGGCCGGGAACTTCTCGAACGCGAACCGAGGGGTCTTGACCACGACGTAGTCGAGCGTCGGCTCGAAGCTCGCCGGGGTGACCCGTGTGATGTCGTTCTGGATCTCGTCGAGGCGGTACCCGATGGCGAGCTTCGCGGCGATCTTGGCGATCGGGAAGCCCGTCGCCTTCGACGCGAGGGCACTCGAGCGGGACACACGCGGGTTCATCTCGATCACGATGACGCGGCCGTTGGACGGGTCGATCGCGAACTGGATGTTGCAGCCACCGGTGTCGACGCCGACGCGACGGATGATGTCGATGCCGATGTCGCGGAGGTTCTGGTACTCGCGGTCGGTGAGCGTCAGCGCCGGGGCGACCGTGATCGAGTCGCCGGTGTGCACGCCGACCGGGTCGACGTTCTCGATGGAGCAGACCACGACGGTGTTGTCGTAGTTGTCCCGCATGAGCTCGAGCTCGTACTCCTTCCAGCCGAGGATCGACTCCTCGAGCAGGACCTCGGTCGTCGGGCTGGACTGCAGCCCGTCGCCGACGAAGCGGACGAGCTCGTCCTCGTTGTACGCGAAGCCGGAGCCGAGGCCGCCCATCGTGAAGGACGGACGGACGACGAGCGGGTAGCCGAGGTCGGCCGCGAACGCCTTCGCCTCCTCCAGCGTGTGCGCGATGTGGCTGCGGGCCACGTCGGCGCCGGACTCGAGCACGAGCTCCTTGAAGAGCCACCGGTCCTCGCCACGCTGGATCGCGTCGACCTTGGCACCGATCAGCTCGACGCCGTGCTTCTCGAGGATCCCGGCCTCGTCGAGCGCGATGGCCGCGTTCAGGGCGGTCTGGCCGCCGAGCGTCGGCAGGACCGCGTCCGGCTGCTCGATGCGGATGATCTCCTCGAGCGAGGCGTTCGTGATCGGCTCGATGTACGTCGCGTCGGCGAAGTCGGGGTCGGTCATGATCGTGGCCGGGTTCGGGTTCACGAGGATGACGCGGATGCCCTCTGCACGGAGGACACGGCAGGCCTGGGTGCCGGAGTAGTCGAACTCGGCGGCCTGGCCGATGACGATCGGACCCGAGCCGATGACGAGGACGGAGTTGATGTCGGAGCGCTTGGGCATCAGTTCGCTTCCTTGGTGATGTCTGCTGCGGGAGTGGTCGCGTCGGCGGTGGCGGCGTCCAGCGGACGGCCTTCCGCGCGCGCCACGACCATGTCCCGGAAGCGGTCGAAGAGGTACATGCTGTCGTGCGGCCCCGCGGCAGCCTCCGGGTGGTACTGCACGCTGAACGCGGGGATGTCGAGCGCACGGAGGCCCTCGACCACGTTGTCGTTGAGGGAGTAGTGCGAGACCTCGACGCGGCCGAACCCGGCAGGCGACTCGAGGACCTCGCCGACGGGGGCGTCGACCGCGAAGCCGTGGTTCTGGCTCGTGATCTCGACCTTGCCCGTCGTCGTGTCGAGCACCGGCTGGTTGATCCCGCGGTGGCCGAACGGCAGCTTGTACGTGCCGAAGCCGAGCGCGCGGCCGAGGAGCTGGTTGCCGAAGCAGATCCCGAAGAACGGGCGGCCGTCGTGCAGGCTCTCCTGCAGGAGCGTCACCTGGGCGTCGGACGCAGCGGGGTCGCCAGGACCGTTCGAGTAGAACAGGGCGTCGGGGGCGAGCGCTCGGAGCGCCTCGATCGTGACGTCCTGGGGCAGGACGTGCACCTCGAAGCCCCGCTCGGCGAGGTAGCGGGTGGTCGACGCCTTGACGCCGAGGTCGAGCACCGCGAGGGTGCCGATCTGCTCGCCGACGGCGGGCACGACGTAGGTCTCGGGGGTGGACACCGTCGCGGAGAAGCTCGCTCCGGCCATGTCGGCCTGCTCGCGCACGAGGCGCGCCTGCTCCTCGGGCGCCAGCGCGGCGTCCGGGCCGCTGAACACGCCGCCCTTCATCGCGCCGGCGTCCCGGATGCGCCGGGTGAGCGCACGGGTGTCGATGCCGGAGATGCCGACGATGCCGTCACGCTCGAGGTGGTCGTCGAGGGAGGCGTTCGCGCGGTGGTTCGACACGACGCGGCTGGGGTCGCGGACGACGTACCCGGCGACCCAGATGCGGCGGGACTCTGGGTCCTCGTCGTTGACCCCGGTGTTGCCGATGTGCGGCGCGGTCTGCACCACGATCTGCCCGGCGTACGAGGGGTCGGTCAGGGTCTCCTGGTAGCCGGTCATCCCGGTCGCGAAGACCACCTCGCCGAGTGTCCGCCCGCGGGCG
>Ga0153994_1000089_pt1 | contig 42890 bp, 34 predicted proteins | sample TSNC078MetaG_FD_104735 | JGI IMG/M metagenome (GOLD analysis project Ga0153994, IMG submission 104735) | Attine ant fungus gardens microbial communities from North Carolina, USA - TSNC078 MetaG | ecosystem: Host-associated > Fungi > Mycelium > Unclassified | place: USA: North Carolina, Lumber...
ACTGGTCGCTCAACCCCACGGCTCAGCAGGAGGCTGCGCTCACCCCGCTCTTCGACCAGGTCGAGTCCTGGTCGGAGGCCCTCTCCACCCTCCGCACCGCCGAGTCCCTCGCGGCCTAGCCCCCCCCGCTAGCCCTCGCCTAGCCCCGCAGCCATCGAGTCCGAAGTTGTTCGCGCGACACGCCGCGCGCAGCCTGAACAACTTCGGACTCGGCGGTGTGGGTGGCTGGCCGCCTCAGGTCTGGCAGGACGGGCAGTAGTAGGTGACGCGCTCCTCCAGGTCGGTGCGACCGAGCGCCGACCGGTGGATGCGCGTGCCGCAGCGACGGCACGGCTCGCCGCGCCTGCCGTATACCCAGCTCGTGCGGCCGCGGCGGGTGTCGCCCGTCGTCACCCGCGTGGAGCGGTCGCGGTTGGCGAGGATGAGCCGTCGCGCCAGAGAGACCGCGGCGGGAATGTCGGCCTCGGCCACCGGCCGCGTCGGCAGCATCCCGCGCAGGAAGCACAGCTCGTTCACGTACTCGTTGCCGAGCCCGGCGAGGTTGCGCTGGTCCAGCAGGGCGACGGCGACAGGTTGCTCAGGATTCGCGGCGAGCCTCCGAACGGCTTCGTCGGCGTCCCAGTCCGGCCCGAGGAGATCGGGGCCGAGGTAGCCGACCACCTCGTCCTCCCTGTCGCGCGGGATCACCTCGAGGATGCCGAGCAGGAAGCCGACGGCGGCCACGTCCTCCGTCCGCAGCACCGCCCTCGCTTCGAACGCCGGGTGCCGCCAGCGCGCGCCAGGTGCGTAGAGCTCCCACGACCCCTCCATCTTGAGGTGGCTGTGGATGGTCGCGTCCCCCACCCGCATCAGCAGGTGCTTTCCCCTGCTGACCACCGTGTCGACGGTTCGGCCGGACAGATCCACGGTCGCGTACGCAGGCACCCGGAAGTCCGTCTCGGTGAGCTGCTTTCCCGCCAGCGCCGCGTCGAGCCGCTTGGCCGCACGCCAGACGGTGTCGCCCTCAGGCATGAGCGCTCCCCGTCACGACCGCAGCCGCAGCCCGCGCGGCGTCGGCAGGAAACCCGCCTCGCCGAGGGCGTCGCCGAGCGGGGTGCCGAGCACGAACGCCCCGTTCACCGTCTCGATCGCGAGCTTGTCGACGCGGCCGCGCGTGATCAGCCCCGCCAGAGCTCGGGAGGCAGCGAGCAGCACGGGACGCGCATCCGGCTGTTCCTGGTCGGCGAAGCACAGCAGGCTCTTGCCTCCGCGCTCGACGTAGATGGTCAGCGCGCCGTCGACCAGCGCGACCAGCGCGCCCGCCTTGCGCCCTGGCCGATGGCCGGTTCCTGCGTCTCCCGGCACGCCTGGCCACGGCAGCGCGGCCCCGTAGGCGTTGGCCGGGTCCGTCGCGGCCAGCGCGACGGCCTCGAGGGGAGCATCCTGCGTGTGGTCCCTGGCGAACGAGCGCAGCCTGTCCACGGTCGCTCCCGTCGCGAACTGTGCGCCGCCCAGGGTCTCGACGAAGTAGCCGCGTCGCGCCCTCCCCGTCTCCTCGAACCCGCTCAGCACCTTGTACGCCAGGGCGAAGCCGCCGGGGGAGCCCTCGTTCATCACCGAGCCGCGCGTGACGACCCCGTAGCGGTCAAGCAGCGTCTCCGCCTGCCCGTGCGCGCGCACCGTCGAGGTCAGGTCGCGCTCCGGAAGCAGCGACCAGCGACCGGCGACGGTCGGCGGGCCCATCCTGGTCACCATCGCGGAGCGGGCGGCGGTGCGCCCTCGGTAGAGGCGCGACCTCGGCGCCTGCTTCGGCCGTTTGTGGGCGCCGGATGCGCCGGTCATCGTGCGCAGCGGAGCGAGCGTGTCGTTGGTGATCCGCCCGTCCCACACCAGATCCCAGAGCGCGGTGACGAGCGCCGTGTCATCGACCGGCGATCCAGCGGCGGCGCCGAGCGCGTCGGAGAGCTGGCGGAAGAAGTAGCCGCCGCCCAACCCGAGCGCGTCCAGGACGGCCCGCTGCAGTTCGTCCGTCTCGTGGTCGCCCTCCGGGGCGAGCGTGAGCGGCGCCGAGTCGGCGAGGTGGAGGCTGATCCAGCCGTCGCTGCCGGGCAGAGCGCCGTCTCCGGCCCAGATCACCTCGCCGGTCGCCGTCAGCTCGTCCAGCATGGCCGGACTGTAGTCGCTCACCCTGCTGGGCAGGATCAGCGACTCCCACGCCGAGGCCGGGATGCGCGCCCCGGCGAGCTGCTCGACCACCGACGCCACAGCATCCACGCCCCGCAGGGTTCCTCCGATGTGCTGCCAGTCGGGCAGGAACCGGGCGAACGTGACGGTGTCGACGGGCTCCACCTCGTGGCGGAGCGCTGCGAGAGACATGCGCCGCAGCCGGCGGAGCACCTCGGCGTCGCACCACTCTGAGCCGTGCGCGTGCGGACGGAACTCGCCGTCGACCACGCGCCTGTCGTGCGCCAGGCGGCGGAGCGCGTCGTGGACGATGGCGGCGCCCAGTCCGAACCGCTCCGCGACGTCCGCCGTGACGAACGGGCCGTGCGTGCGCGCGAACCGGCTGACCAGGTCGCCGAGCGGGTCGTCCACCGGCTCGATGAACGCGACGGGCACGCCGATCGGCAGCGGGACGCCGAGCGCGTCGCGCAGCCGACTGGCGTCCTCGATCGTGGCGAAGCGCTGCACACCGGCGATGTGCACCGAGAGCGCGCGCTTGGCGTCGACCAGTGCGGCGAGGTGAGCGGCCGCTGTCGCGACGTCGGCTGGGGGAGGAGACGGCGGCTCGTCGGCGGCGTCACCGGCACCGGCGGTCTCGGCACCGGCGACCTCGGCTCCGGCGGTCTCGGCAGCCGCGACCTCTGCTCCGGCTACCCCTGCAGCGGCTACCTCTGCAGCGGCGACCGCTGCACCGGCTGCCTCTGCCGCCGCAGCGCCCTGCAGCCGCTCTGCGACCTCCTCCGCAGACAGCGGTCCGAGCATCCTGAGCAGGTCGGCGACGCCCTCGATCCCGCGCACTCTGCGCTCGGGCGCGATCCGCTGCAGTTCGCGCTCCACACGCTCGATCACGGCAGGGTCGAGCAGCTCGCGCAGCTCGGCGCGTCCGAGCAGCTCGGCGAGCAGTCCGGCGTCGAGCGACAGCGCGGCGGCGCGGCGCTCGGCGAGCGGGCTGTCTCCCTCGTACATGAACGCCGCGACGTACCCGAACAGCAGCGAGCGGGCGAACGGCGACGCGGACTCCGTGCTCGCCTCCACCAGCCGGATGCGGCGCTGAGCGATCTGCTGGGTCACGTCGTCGAGCGCCGGCAGGTCGTAGACGTCCTGCAGGCACTCGCGCACCGTCTCGAGGATGATCGGGAAGCTCGGATACTTGCGCGCCACATCCAGCAGCTGCGACGCCTTCTGCCGTTGCTGCCAGAGCGGAGACCGCTTGCCGGGGTTGTACTTCGGCAGCAGCAGCGCCCTGGCCGCGCACTCGCGGAAGCGGGCGGCGAACAGGGCGGAGCCGCCGACCTCCTCGGTGACCAGCGCATCCAGCTCCTGCGGCTCGAACACGAACAGCTCGGCGCCCGGCGGCTGGGATTCCGTGTCGGGAATACGAACGATGATGCCGTCGTCCGCCGCCATCGCCCCTCCGTCGATGCCGTACCGGTCGCGCACCCGCGACTGCACCGCCAGCGCCCACGGGGAGTGCACCTGCATTCCGTACGGGGAATGCAAGACGACGCGCCAGTCGCCGAGTTCGTCGCGGAAGCGCTCGACCACCAGCGTGCGATCGGTCGGAACGTGCCCTGTGGCGGTCTTCTGCTCCTTCAGGAAGGCGAGCAGGTTGCCGGTGGCCCAGTTGTCGAGCCCCGCCTCCACGCAGCGCAGTTCCGCGTCCGCATCGGAGGCGCTGCTCACCTCGCGCACGAACTCGCCGACGGCGCGACCGAGCTCCGCAGGCCGCCCGAGTCCGTCGCCCTTCCAGAACGGCAGCCGCCCAGGCTCCCCGAACGCTGGCGTCACGAGCACCCTGTCGTGCGTGATCTCCTGGATGCGCCAGCTCGTCGATCCGAGCGCGAACACGTCTCCGACGCGCGACTCGTAGACCATCTCCTCGTCGAGCTCGCCGACCCTGCTGGCCTTCTCGCCCACCATGTACACGCCGAACAGGCCGCGGTCCGGGATCGTTCCGCCGCTCGTCACTGCCAGCCGTTGCGCTCCTGGTCGGCCGGTGAGGGTTCCGGCATCCCTGTCCCAGACGATGCGAGGCCGCAGCTCGGCGAACTCGTCTGACGGGTAGCGTCCGGCGAGCAGGTCGAGCGTGGCGTCGTATGCGCTGCGCGGCAGGGTGGCGAACGGCGCGCTGCGGCGGACGGTGTCGAACCACTCGTCGGCGTCGATCGGTTCGAGCGCTGTCGCCGCGACGGTCTGCTGCGCCAGGATGTCGAGCGGGTTCGCCGGAACCCGCAGTGTCTCGATCAGGCCGGAGGTCATCCGCTCGCTGGCGACGGCCGAGTGGATGAGGTCGGCCCGGTGCTTCGGGAACACCACGCCGCGCGACACTTCGCCCACCTGGTGTCCTGCGCGACCGACCCGCTGCAGTCCGCTCGCGACCGATGGTGGAGACTCCACCTGCACCACGAGGTCGACGGCGCCCATGTCGATGCCGAGTTCCAGGCTCGACGTCGCGACGACGCAGCGCAGCCGCCCCGCCTTGAGGTCGTCCTCGATGATGGCGCGCTGTTCCTTGCTGACAGACCCGTGGTGCGCGCGGGCGAGCACGAGCGAGCCCGGCTCGTCGGCGAGAGCTTCCTGCTGGCCACGCGATCCGCTGGTCTGGCCGGACGCGCCCGCCAGCTCGGCAGGCGGCCGGGTCTGCGGCACGAAGCCGTCCGGCATCCCGGCGTCTCGACCGCCCAGGATGCGCTCTTCGTAGATCTCGTTGAGGCGTGCTGTCAGTCGTTCGGCGAGGCGACGGGAGTTGGCGAACACGATCGACGACCGGTGTTCCAGCACCCTGTCGACGATGGCCTCCTCGACGTGCGGCCAGATCGAACCGGCCTGCGGGGCGGAGCCGTCGTCGTTGTCGCTCGCGAACGTCGACGTGCCGAGTTCGCTCATGTCCTCGACGGGGACCACGACGCGCAGATCGAACCGTTTGCCGGACGGCGGCGCGACCACCTCCACAGGCGAGCGCCCGCCGAGGAAGCGGGCGACCTCCTCCGGCGGCCGGACCGTGGCGGAGAGCCCGATCCGCTGCGCCGGGGTGGCGAGCATCGCATCCAGTCGTTCGAGCGACAGAGCGAGGTGGGCGCCGCGCTTGGTGGCCGCGACGGCGTGCACCTCGTCGATGATGATCGTCTCGACGCCGGCCAGCGTCTCGCGCGCCGCCGAGGTGAGCATGAGGAACAGCGACTCCGGCGTGGTGATCAGGATGTCCGGCGGAGTGGAGACGAGTGCGCGGCGGTCGGCGGAGGTGGTGTCTCCCGAGCGCACGCCGACCGTGACGTGCGGCGGCTCGGCCCCGAGCCGCTTGGCGGTCTGCGTCACGCCGACGAGCGGAGCGCGGAGGTTGCGCTCCACGTCGACGCCGAGCGCCTTCAGCGGTGAGATGTAGAGGACGCGGGTGCCGCGTTTGGCTGGGCCGGGCGTGCCCTTCGATGCTGAGCCCTCGGCCGCGCGGTCGGCGGCGGCCAGCCTGTCGATCGCCCAGAGGAAGGCTGCGAGTGTCTTGCCCGAACCGGTCGGCGCGATGACGAGCGCGTGCCTGCCGCGGGAGATCGCATCCCACGCCCCGATCTGGGCGGGCGTCGGCGCGTCGAAGGCCCCGCTGAACCACTCACGGGTGGCGGGGGAGAACCGTTCGAGCACGTCGCTCATCCCTCCATCCAACACCCGACCGCCGACATCGTGGACCGCCCACGTGGACTGTCCGAACCAATGGATGCGTGGGGTCAGCCCCGCAGGACGCTCCGGATGAACGCGGACACGTCCGCCAGCTCCGCCGACGAGATGTTGTGCCCCATCCCCTCGTAGATGCGCGCATCCAGGGTCGAGTGCTCCGGCAGCCAGTCGGAGGTGCGGTCGACGGCGTCGGACGAGATCACCTCGTCGAGGGTGCCGCGCCCCCAGAACACAGGGACGCGGGTATCGGTGAGCTCCGCATCCCCCGCCTGCTCGCCGTGGACGACGAAGCCGGAGAGCTGCACGGCGTACTCGAAGCGCTCCGGCGCGAGCCGGAGGAGCTGCAGCGCGAGCGCCCCGCCCTGGGAGAAGCCGAGCAGCCCCGTCGGGGTCTGCGGCTGCTCGTCGAGCCAGTCGAGAACGGCGAGGGCGGCGGCGTCCGCGTTCGCGGCGAGCGGGTCGCCAGGCACGTTCGTGTAGCGCGAGAACCACGCGAACCCCTGGCCCTCGGGGATCGGTGCGCGCACAGAGGCGATCACCGGCTCGAGCGGCAGGTAGGCGGAGATGCCGAACAGGTCGGCCTCGTCCGAGGCGTAGCCGTGCAGGAGGACGAGCAGCGGGCGGCCGGCTCTGTCGCGCTCCGACGCGGACCACAGCACCGCGTCCCTGTCGATGCGGAGTTCCGGGGTCGGGAATGGCATCCTTCATTCTGGCGTGATCGCACGCGCGATTCCTCCACAGCGCGGCGATCTCGTGCCTTTTCCACAGCATCCGGCTGCGTGGGTGTCTGTGCATCCTGCGACTCCGTAGGATCGGTGCATGAGCGTGCGCACCCCAGACCCGACACCTGATCCGCTGCCGGACGACGGCCGGCAGCATGGGCCGGCCTGGCTGAGCGACATCGAGCTGGAGCAGGTGCGTCGCCGCCTCCCCCTGCTCTACGTGGAGGCCGTGCCCGTGCGCGTCGACGGGCTCGGGCAGGTCACAGAGCTCGGAGTGCTGCTGCGCGCCAACGCGGTGGGGGAGATGACCCGCACCCTGGTGTCCGGCCGCGTGATGTACGGGGAGACGCTGCGCGAGGCGCTGTTCCGGCACCTGGAGAAGGACCTCGGGCCGATGGCGTTCCCGCAGCTCCCGGCCAGCCCCATCCCGTTCCAGGTGGCGGAGTACTTCCCGATGCCGGGCGTCACGCCGTTCACCGACGACCGGCAGCACGCGGTGTCTCTGGCGTACGTCGTACCCGTCACGGGCACCTGCGAGCCGCGGCAGGATGCGCTCGAACTCACCTGGATGACCCCGGAGGAGGCGATGTCTCCCACGGTGTCCGAGGAGATGGAGGGCGGCAGGGGAGTGCTGCTCAAGGCCGCGCTTGCCTCGGTGGGGCGCATCGTCTAGAGCCGGACGGCGTCGAGAGCGGGACGGTGTCGAGAGCGGGCAGCGTCGAGAGCGGGACAGAGCGAAGGGATGCAGCATGAGCGACAGCCACGGCACGAGGGACGACCGCGACGGCAGTGGCGGCCTCCACGCCATCGACCAGAGCGTTCCGCCCTCAGGCACGGGATGCGTGGAGTGCGACCGCGACGGCAGCTGGTGGGTGCACCTCCGCCGCTGCGCAGCCTGCGGGCACATCGGCTGCTGCGACGATTCGATCAACCGCCACGCTACGGCGCACGCTGAGCAGACCGGACACAGGATCATCCAGAGCTTCGAGCCTGGCGAGGACTGGTTCTGGGACTACACGGAGCAGCGGTTCGTCTCCGGCCCGCGGCTCGCGCCGCCGGACAGCAGGCCGGAGTCCCAGCCGGTCCCCGGCCCCGCGGGCCGGGTGCCGGAGAACTGGCTCGAGATCGTACAGTCGCAGGACGGGCCGCACACCTGACCTGTGCCGCGCCGACCGGCACAGGTCAGCGCGGCGGGACTCACTCGGCGATGAACGCCAGGATGTCCTTGTCGAGGGCCTCCTGGTACGCGCCGTAGATGCCGTGCGGGGCGCCGGGGTACACCTTCAGCGTGCCGTGCGCCACCAGGTCGATCGCCTTGTGCGCAGCGTCGGCGATCGGCACGATCTGGTCGTCGTCGCCCTGCGCGATGAGGATGGGGACGTCGAGCGCCTTCAGGTCGTCGGTGAAGTCGGTCTCCGAGAACGCCTTGACGCAGTCGTACGCGGCGGTCAGGCCGACGAGCATCCCCTGACGCCAGAAGTCGTACGTCGCTCCGTTCGACACCTGCGCTCCGTCGCGGTTCCCTCCGTAGAACGGGATCGCCAGGTCGAGGTAGAACTGCGACCGGTCCTTCAGCACACCGGCGCGGATCTCGTCGAACGCCTCGATCGGGGTGCCGTCCGGGTTGCTGTCCGACTTGACCATGATCGGCGGCACGGCCCCCGCGGTGATGACCTTCACCACCCTGCCGACTCCGTGCTGCGCAGCGTAGCGGACGACTTCGCCCCCACCGGTCGAGTGCCCGATCACGACGAGGTCGTGCAGATCGAGCTGCTCGACCAGCTCGGCGAGGTCACGGGCGTACGTGTCCATGTCGTTGCCCGTGTACGGCTGGGACGAGCGCCCGTGTCCGCGGCGGTCGTGGGCGATGGCGCGGTACCCGTTGTCGGCGAGGAGCTTGAGCTCGACCTGCCAGGCGTCGGAGCTGAGCGGCCAGCCGTGGCTGAGGACGACCGGCTGCCCCTCGCCCTGGTCGGTGTAGTAGATCTGGGTTCCGTCTGACGTGGTGATGTACGGCATGTGCGCTCTCCTTGGGTTCGGTGCTGTGCGAACTCGCTGCAGGACGACGGCGACGGTGCTGCCAGCTCCGACGATACGACCGGATGCGCGCAGAGGGATAGGGCGATTCGCGAGAATTCGGCGGTCGTTCGCCTGGCGGTTCTCTGCCGCCTCAGTCGCGCGTGGAGTACAGGGCGCAGGTCACGTCGTAGTAGCGGTCGCTGAGACCGTGAGCGTGCATCCCGAGTCGCAGGCACACGCCCTGCGAGGCGACGTTGTCCGGCGCGGTGACGGCGACCACCTCGTCGACGCCGGAGTCGAGCGCGTGACGCAGCACGACCGCCGCCGCCTCTGTCGCGTAGCCGTGCCCCCAGGCGTCAGGGTGGAAGTGCCAGCCGATCTCGGTGTCGTCCCGTTCGACGCCGACGGATGCGGGGATCGCTTTGAGCAGGACGGTGCCGACCTGCGCACCCGTCTCCCGCTCGACGACCACCCAGTAGCCGTGCACCGGATGCTCGTGGCCGCGCAGGCGTTCGATCAGGGCGACCGCCTGCGCCGGGTCCGTCATCACCTTCGGCTCGCGGCCGATGTAGCGCTGCACTTCCCACCGGGAGTAGAGATCGAACGCGAAGTCGGCGTCAGCGGGCTCCCAGCCGCGGAGGCTGAGACGATCGGTCTCGAAGGTGCGCATCGCACGATTATCGCTCGGGATGCTGGTGCTGCGTCAGCCGGCGGTCCCGTCCGTCAGTTGCGCTGGGCATTCCCCAGCCCCGTCAGCGAGCAGCTCGAAGTGCCATGCCTCGTTCGCGTACACCTGGCAGAGTCCGTACTCCGGGCCGAAACGGCTGAGCCAGTCCATGGCGTCCGCCGTGGCGATGTCGACGGCCTCGCCGCGGAGGTGCTTCGACTGGTCGCCGCTTTTCACCCACTTGCTCGCCTCCTCTTCGCTGCCGTACTTCGCGACGGCCTGGTCGAAGAGGTACTGCTGGTAGCGCTCGCTGCGCCAGCCGTCCGTGAGGGTGAAGGCGACGTCGCGGTCGGCGGCGTCCTCTGCGGCGCGGTCGAGCGCATCCCGGAGCTGAGGGTCGAGCTTCGTGACGGCTGGCACGTCGTCGGTCAGCGCAACGGTATCGCCGACCGGGATGTAGCCGTCGTCCGGCCCGAGGTCGGAGGGGTTCGTGACCGGTGGCACGGACCCAGGGCCGGCTGCCGTGCCTGGACCGGCGGACGTGCATCCGGCGATCGTGGCAGCGAGCGCGACGGCGGCGAGGGTGATGATGGTTCTCCGGTTCACGGGGTCCTTTCGGGTCGGCTTCCAGCCTCTCCCGCGCCAGGTCCGCCCCGAGTCGGCCCAGGGATGCAACCCTGTCCGTCGTGGGGATGACCCCGGTGAACGAACGAAGCCCAGCCTTCTCAGTGGTCCTCAGGACCGCGAGAAGGCTGGGCTCGATCTACGACTGTGGCGGCCGATCAGCCGCGGGCGCGGCGCGTGCCGTTGCCGCGCTGCGTGCTGCCGCCGACGAGGCTGCCGACGCGCAGGCCGCCGCCGTTGCCGCTACGCTGGCCGCCGCCGTTGCCGGAGCGCTGGCCGCCGGATGCGCTGCCGGAACGCTGTCCGCCAGAGGCGCCGGCGCCCGACCCGTGCGAGGTCGTGGCCGCTGCGCCGCGTGCGCCGGCGGCGCGCCCTGAACGGTCGCGGCGCGGACGCCCGGCCTCGCCGGATGCGTTGCGCTGGCCGTCGCGGGCCTGGCCGTCGCGACCCTGGCCGTCACGGGCCTGGCCGTCGCGACCGCGTCCGCCGTCGCCGCGTCCAGCGTCGCTGCCGCGCGCTGCGTCGCCGCCGCGTCCTCCGCGACCACGACCGCCGCCGCGTCCACCGCGCTCGCCGTCGGCTCCGCCGTCGCGCTGCGCACGCTTGCGCTGCGCGTTCGCGCCCTGCGACTGACCGCCGCCGCGCTGCTGCTGCACGGCCTCCTTCGGGGAGGGCTTCACGTACGCCGCCGTCTCACCGACAAGGGTGACGACAGCGGCAGAATCTGCGGTGACCGTCTGCGGGGAGACGTCGATGGCCGCCTTGCGGAGCAGCGTCTTCACGTCGGACTTCTGCGACGACAGCATCACCGTCACCACGTCGCCGGAGCTACCTGCGCGGGCGGTGCGGCCGGAGCGGTGCAGGTATGCCTTGTGCTCCATCGGCGGGTCGACGTGCACGACCAGCTCGACGTTGTCGACGTGCACACCGCGGGCGGCGACGTCGGTCGCCACCAGCACGCGCACATCCCCTGCGCCGAACGCGGCGAGGTTGCGGTCGCGGGCGACCTGCGACAGGTTGCCGTGCAGGTCGACGGCCGGGATGCCGGAGGCGGTGAGCTGCTTGGCGAGCTTCTTCGCGTGGTGCTTGGTCCTGGTGAACAGGATGCGGCGGCTCGCGCCGGAGGCGAGCTTCTCTACCAGGTCCTTCTTGGCTTCGAGGGAGTCGACCTCGAAGACGTGGTGGGTCATCGCGTCCACGTGGCTGGTGGCGTCGTCGACCGAGTGCAGCACCTCGTTGCTGAGGAACTTCTTGACGATCTTGTCGACGCCGTTGTCCAGCGTCGCCGAGAACAGCAGGCGCTGGCCACCGGTCGGCGTCTTGTCCAGGATGCGCGTGACGACCGGCAGGAAGCCGAGGTCGGCCATGTGGTCGGCCTCGTCGAGCACCGTGATCTCCACGGCGTCGAGCGAGACGAAGCCCTGCTTCATCAGGTCTTCGAGGCGTCCGGGGCAGGCGACGACGATGTCGACGCCGTCTTTGAGCGCCGCCACCTGGCGCTGCTGGGAGACGCCGCCGAAGATCGTGGTGGTCTTCAGGCCGTACGCATCGGCGAGCGGCTGCATCGTGGCGGAGATCTGGGTGGCGAGCTCGCGGGTCGGTGCGAGCACCAGGCCGAGCGGGCGGCCGGAGCGGCGCTTGCCGCCGGCGAGCTTGGTGCCGAGGCGCGCGGCCATGGGCAGCGCGAACGCGATGGTCTTGCCGGAGCCGGTCTTGCCGCGGCCGAGGACGTCGCGTCCGGCCAGGGTGTCAGGCAGGGTGTCGGCCTGGATGGGGAACGGCTCCGTCTTGCCGTCTGCCGTGAGCACGGCGACGAGAGGAGCTGGCACGCCGAGACCGGCGAAAGTGTTCTGAGACAAAGGTGGTGCCTTTCGGGCATCAGGACCCCGGGCATCCATGCGATGCGGGTTCGGGGCAGTAGTGGCGAAGGTGCCGAGCGGCACGATCGTTCGCCGTAGAAAGTGACGCAGGCGGGGCTGCTGCCCGGCGCTGTGCGTGGTGCGTTCTGCGACGCAGGGAGTCCGACACGGACTCGCAAGTACTGAAAGCCTACCTGACCAGCCTGGGAATCACGCACAGGCGACTTCTCGGCTGGAGGAAGTAGACTTTCGGCCCGAATCGAGAGGGTGGTCTGCGTGCAGGAATCGGAACTCGAACGTGAGCGCGCCGTGGTCTCCGGACTGTATGAGCGATTGGATGCGCTTCGTGCAGAAACCGAGGATCGACTCACTCGGGTGCGGCGTGAGAGCGTGGGGAGCAACCATCAGGCGCGCAGCGAACGGGATGCGTTCGCCCGCCTCTACGAGGATCAGCTGACCCAGCTCCGGGAGGTCGACTCCCGCCTGGTCTTCGGCAGGCTGCTGCTCGACCAGCCGGTCGACGGCTCCGCCCACCGCTACATCGGCCGCATCGGGCTGCGCGACGACGACCAGCGTTCGCTGCTGGTCGACTGGCGCGCCCAGCAGGCGAGCGCGTTCTATCAGGCGACGGCGAGCGAGCGCATGGGCGTCCGAGCCAGGCGGCATCTGACGATGACCGGCCGCGAGGTCGTGCGCGTCGACGACGAGGTGTTCGACGAGACCCTGCTCGACGGCGATGGGGCAGACAGCGAGCAGGTGCAGGGCGAGGGTGCTCTGCTCGCGGCCCTCACCGCGCAGCGCACCGGCCGGATGCACGACATCGTCGCCACGATCCAGGCTGAGCAGGACCGCATCATCCGCTCTGACCTCCGCGGCGCGCTCGTGGTGCAGGGCGGCCCAGGCACGGGCAAGACCGCCGTGGCGCTGCACCGCGCCGCGTTCCTGCTGTACGCGAACCGGCAGCGGCTGAGCGCATCCGGTGTGCTGGTCGTCGGCCCGTCGACGGCGTTCCTGCGCTACATCGAGGCGGTGCTCCCTTCGCTCGGCGAGACGGGCGTCGTGCTGCGCACGCTCGGCGACATCTATCCCGGTGTGGATGCGGTCGGCGACGACGAACCGGAGGCGGCGAAGCTGAAGGGCTCATCGCAGATGGTGCGGCTGCTGTCGCGCGCCGTGCGCTCCAGGCAGAAGGCGCCGGACGCCGAGCAGGTGGTCGTGGTCGACAACGAGCGGCTGACGGTGCAGCCGGAGCTGATCCAGCGCGCGATCGCCCGCGCCCAGCGCACGGGCAAGCCGCACAACGTGGCGAGGGTCACGTTCGTGCGCCACGCGCTCGGCGAACTGGTCGACCAGCTCGCGGCGCAGCTCCGCGCAGGAGGCTCGACCATCGACGAGGCCGATCTGAAGGTGCTGCACGAAGACCTGCGCACGTCGTACGACGTGCGCGTGCTGCTCAATACGGCCTGGCTGCCGCTCACCCCCGAGAAGTTCCTCCAGGATCTGTACGCGCGTCCTGCCTGGCTCGCTGAGCTGACCACGCGCTGGTCGGATGCGCAGCGTGCCGCGCTGTTCCGCGAGCGCAGCGCGCCGTTCACGGTGTCGGACATCCCGCTGCTGGACGAGGCGGCCGACCTGCTCGGCGACTTCCCTGGACGACCGGACAACAGCGCCAGGGAGCGGGAACGGCAGCGCAAGCGCGACATCGAGAACGCGAAGGCCGCGATCCGCAACATGGGCGTGAAGGGGCTCGTCAACGCCGAGCAGCTGGCTGACGGTTTCGCCGAACGCGAGGACACGGGCACCACGGCGGAGCGTGCGGCGGCCGACCGGCTGTGGACGTACGGGCACGTTGTGGTGGACGAGGCGCAGGAGCTCTCGCCGATGCAGTGGAGGATGCTGGTGCGCCGCTGCCCGATGAAGTCGTTCACGATCGTCGGCGACATCGCCCAGGTGGCGTCGGCATCCGGCGCGACGAGCTGGGCGGACGCGCTGCAGCCGTCCTTCAGGGACGCCTGGCGTCTGGAGGAGCTGACCGTCAATTACCGCACGCCTGCCCAGATCACCAGGGAGGCTGAGCACCTGGCGACGAAAGCCGGCCTGCCGATCACTCCGACACGGGCCGTGCGCGAGGGCGACTGGCCCATCCGCAGGGTCTCCGCGGCGGCCCACCTGCTCCCGGATGCGGTGGCGGACGCTGTCGGCCACGATCGCGGCATCGACGCGGCAGGCACGGTGGCGGTGATCGCGACATCGGCGACAGTGGATGCGGTTGCCGCGGCGGTCACGAACCGCTTCGGCGACCAGGCGGCACGGGGAGCGGCCGGCCTGTCGAAGCCGATCGCGGTGCTGACCGGCTACGAGGCGAAGGGTCTCGAGTTCGACGCGGTGGTGCTGGCCGACCCTGACGCGCTCGCAGGGGAGTCTCCGCGAGGCGCGGCGTCGCTGTACGTGGCGATGACCCGCCCGACCCAGCGGCTCACGATGGTGACCAGGGCGTAGCAGGCGGTGTCGCTGGGCGGTGCCCGCTGCGGTCAGTGCCGCCCGCGGGCGGCGCCCTTCGCGGTCAGTGCTCGGCGTTGTAGCGCTCGCCGACGGGGACCTCGACGGGGAGTGTGTTGCCCGCCTGCGCGAGCGGGCACGCCCAGGCCGGGTCGTATGCGCAGGACGGGTTGTACGCGAAGTTGAAGTCGAGGACGAGCGTCGCCTCGTCGTCCGCGTCGATGCCGAGATCGGCGCCCTTCACGGTGTCGATCAGGTAGCGTCCTCCGCCGTACGTGCCGCCCGGCTTTCCGGCGAGGGCGTCTTTCACCGGCACGAAGATCCCACCGCCGTACGACGCGAGCCGCCACACGTCGAGGGATCCGACGAACGGCACGTGCACGGCACCGAGAAGGTCGAACGGGACGACGCCGTCCGTGCCGGTCTCGACGTCCATCCGTCGAGCGTCCGTCGCGGGGATGATCGGCAGTTCGTACCGCCAGTCCGGGTCGTACGCGACCACGGGCAGCCCGGTGAACGTGTCCCTGTCCTCGGGGAGCAGCGGTGTGGCCGGGTGCGAGGAGAACAGGTCGTTGCGGCAGGAGATCCAGTGCGCGTGCGCCGTCGCAGGGTCCGTCGCCGCCATCCGCCGCACGGATGCGTACATCCCGAACACCCGCCGCCGCCAGTCCGCCGTCTGCACAGCGGTCACGGCCCTGGCCGCCTGCGGTGTCTCGATCGTCATGGCTGTTCCTCCCGCTCGCTCCCCGGATGCTCCGGACCATCATCATCTCGCGCGTCGCCGTCTGAGGCCCCGGCATCGTGCATCGGCGGGTCGTACGCCCAGGTCGGCGCGAGCTGACGCAGCCGCACCCCGCGCCACTGCCAGAACGCCCACATGGTGTACCACGCGACCGGCGTGAGGACGCCGGCCTTCACGATGAGCTGATCCCGGTAGAGGGTGCGCAGCCTGCCGTCGGCGTCCGGACCGGCCGGGTCCGGTGCGATCGCCATCCGGTGGTCGAGGTGGGGGATGGCAGAGAGCAGCCCGCCCGTTCCGCCCCCGCTGTCCCGCAGGATGCGGACGCGCTCGCCGCTGTCGCGCTCGCCGCTGTCGCGCCCGCCGCTCGCCAGGTGCAGCGGCTCGCGCACCTCGCTGGCGCTCAGCCTGATCGCCTGCGTGCCGACCGTGAACGCCCCGAACGCCCGCACGGCCACCCGGTGCTCACCCGTTCCCCACACCGTGGGGAACCCCGCCGGCTCGTCAGACCGGAAGTCCACCCAGGGCAGAGAGACCTCGCGGAACGCCGTCGGGCTCTGCAGTGCGCGCCACGCAGCATCGGGATCGCAGTCGAGGAGGAACTTCAGAAGGACCCTCATCCCCCCAGTGTCGCTCATCCAGAGCCCGTCAGCACTCCGCTGTTCCCGTCAGCACGCCGATGCTCCCCGCAGCTCCCGTCAGCACGCCGATGCGCCCCCGCAGCTCCCGTCAGCACTCCTCAGCCCTGGCGAGCAGCAGCGCGCGCTCCCGCTCGTTCCCCGTGAGAGCCGCAGCCCGCTCGAACTCCTGCTTGGCCTCCGCCCGCCGCCCGAGCCGGAAGAGCAGGTCCGCCCGCACGGTGGGGAGCAGGTGGTAGCTGCCAAGCGCCCCGTCGATCACCAGCTGGTCGACAACGTCGAGTCCTGCCTCCGGCCCGTACGCCATCGACAGCGCCACCGCCCTGTTCAGTTCGACGACCGCGTTCGGCTGCAGCTCCGAGAGCGCGCTGTAGATCGCGACGATCTCCTCCCAGTCCGTGGCGTCCGCGGTCGGAGCCGTCGCGTGGCAGGCCGCGATGGCCGCCTGCAGGGCGTACGGACCGCGCCCCCTGTCCAGTCGTTCCGATCGGCGCAGCGCGTCGACGCCGCGGCTGATCAGGATGCGGTCCCAGCGCGACCTGTCCTGGTCCTGCAGCAGCACGGGCTCTCCCGTCGGGGTGGTGCGTGCGCCGAGTCTGGACGCCTGGAACTCCATGAGCGCGACCAGCCCGTGAACCTCCGGCTCTCGCGGGGTCAGCTCGGCGAGCACCCGGCCGAGGCGAAGCGCCTCCTGGCACAGGCTCGGCCGCATCCAGTCGTCCCCTGCCGTCGCCGAATATCCCTCGTTGAAGATCAGGTAGATCACTTCGAGGACCGAGCCGAGCCTGGCGGGGAACTCGGACCTGTCCGGCACCTCGAACGGCACCCGAGCCGCGCTCAGCGTGCGTTTGGCGCGCACGATCCGCTGCGCGATCGTGGGCGGCGGCACGAGGAAGGCGCGGGCGATCTCCTCCGTCGAGAGCCCGCCGAGGAGCTTGAGCGTGAGCGCGACCCTCGACGGCTTGGTGAGCACGGGGTGGCAGGAGATGAAGACGAGCCGGAGCAGGTCGTCGTCGATGGCCTCCTCCGCGAGCGTGGCGGGATCGTCGGCCCCACGTTCGGTCTCGAGGTCGTGGGCGAGCTGGGCGTACCGGTCGCCCAGGCGCTCCTGGCGTCGCCAGCCGTCGATCGCCCTGCGCTTGGCGACCGCCGTGAGCCACGCACCGGCGTTGCGTGGCACGCCCGATTCCGGCCACTGCTCGAGCGCGGCGACCAGCGCATCCTGAGCCAGTTCCTCCGCCAGCCCGACGTCGCCCACCAGCCGGGTGAGCACGGCCACCAGCTTGCCGGACTCGATCCTCCACACCGCCTCGACCGTGCGGAGCGCGTCGTCACGCGCCGTCCCGCCTGCCGTGGCCGGCCCTCCGTCTCCGTCCAGCCCTCCGTCTCCGTCCAGCGCTCCGTCTCCGTCCAGCCCTCCGTCTCCGTCCAGCGCTCCGCCTCCGTCCAGCGTTCTGCCCCCGTCCGTCATCCGCTATGCCGTCCGCGGCTCGCCGCCGGCCTCGCGCCAGGCCTTCTCCTTCTGCACGTACACGTTGTCTTGATCGAACTCGGCGATGTCGACCACCTTGCGCACCTGCACGCTGCCGGTGGTCAGCGGGATACGCCGTGCCCACTCCAGCGCTTCCTCCCTGCTGGAGACCTGGATGATCCAGAACCCGGCGATGAGCTCCTTGCTCTCGGTGAACGGGCCGTCGACGACCGTGCGCTCGTCGCCCGCGTACTCGATCCATGCGCCCTCCGAGCTGGGGTGGAGACCCTCGCCGGCGAGGATCACGCCCGCTTTGACGAGTTCGTCGTTGTACGCGCCCATGGCGTTGAGGTCGTCCTCGCTCGGGGTGCCGCCCGCCTCGGTGTTCTCGTCCGCGCTGAGGATGAGCATGTACTTCATGGTGTCCCTTTCGTTTCTCCGGCGCATCCGCGTCGGTTCCTGCGGGCTGTTCCGCCCTCTACCTCCACGTCGAACGACCTGGCCAGGAATCGACATCGGCGGGGGTTTTCTTCCGTGCCAGTCTCGCGGGACCGTCCCCTGTGCGTCGAGCGCACCCGGGAAACTGGGGATAACTCGGCGGCTGGCGCGGCGGGGGAGGAGCGCTGACGGGGGCGTGCGCTACAACTGGAACATGGCGATCCGCTACTGGCTGGGTGTGGTGCAGCAGGACCACGTGCTGCGGGGTGTCGCCGCGGGCATCGCCCAGGTCAACCACGGAGCCAAGGCGCCGCTCGAACGCATGCACCAGGCGGACGGTTTCGTCTACTACTCGCCCAAGACCGCCTTCCCGGACGGCGAGCCGCTCAAGCAGTTCACCGCCATCGGTCGCATCGCCGACGACGAGATCTACCAGACCACCCAGGGCCCGTCGATGCGGGGATCGGCCGCCGACTTCAAGCCGTGGCGCCGCCGCGTCGAGTGGGAGCACGACGCAGAGGCCACACCCATCCGCCCCCTGCTTCCCGTGCTCGACTTCACCAGGGACAAGCCGGACTGGGGCTATCAGCTCCGTCGCGGGCTCATCGAGATCACCCGCCACGACTTCGAGCTGATCCGCCGCCAGATGCGCCGCCCGTCACCGGACGACCCACACGCGAAATCGCTCGGCCGCCGGGCTACGATGTCCCGGTGACCGAGCTCGCGACCCCATCCACCGCATCCATCGAACCGGCCATCAGCCCCGCCCACGCGCAGGCCAAGTATCAGATCCGATTCGACTGGGCAGCGGACGGCGCGGCCGCCGTCGCCTCCGACGCCGACATCGTGATCTGGGTCGACGTCCTCCCGCCAGCGACCGCGCCCGACGCCGCACCCGCCGCACCGGCCGCCGCGCCCACCCTGGATGCACTCCCACCACTCCCCGACGCCGCCGCCGTGATCCTCGGCGGCCTCACCACCGCCTCCGCCGTCGCCGCCTGGGTGCTGGCCGAGCAGGTCAGGCTCGGACGACGCGCGATGGTCTCGATCATCGCCGCGGGAGGGACCACCACCTCGGGCGCCGTGCGATTCGCCGTCGAGGATCAGCTCGCCGCCGGGGCGATCGTGGATGCACTCGCCGGCGTCGGCATCGACTACAGCTCGCCGGAGGCCGCTGCAGCGTGTGCAGCGTTCACCGGCCTGCGCGGCGCGGTCGCGCACCTGCTGACGGCGTCCGCCTCCGGTCAGGAGCACGTCGCCGCCGGACGCACCCCGGCCGACATCGCCCCACTCGGGCGCCTCGACAGCGAGACGGCTGTGACGGTGCTCCGAGGGCGGCCGGCCGCGGAATGATCCAGCAGGACACCGTGTTCGGCTCATCAGGAGGTTTGATCCCATGAAAGCTGTTCTGAACGACACCGTGATCGCCGAGGCTCCGGAATCCGAGCTGATCCGCATCGAGGGCAATTGGTATTTCCCGCCGGCGAGCGTCAACGCCGACCTGCTGGTTCCGAGCGACACTCCGTACACCTGTCCGTGGAAGGGCGAGTGCCAGTACTTCTCCGTGAAGGACGGCGACTCCCTGCTGCAGGACCGCGCGTGGAGCTACCCGACGCCGTACCCGAGCTCGTTCGAGCGGGTCGGTTCGGACTTCAGCAACTACGTCGCGTTCTGGAAGGACGTGCAGGTCGTCGACTGACGACACGGGCGCATCCAGCGCAGCACGACACCACGACACCGCCGAGACACACGCCCCGGCGGTGTCCGCATTTAGGGGGACTGTACCCAGAAAGTGGGGTACAACGGTCCTTCCACTCCACGGCCTGAGTAGATATACATGAAGGGCGGAAGAAACTCCCGGAACCCGAACCGGGGGTCGCGCCGCCCGAGCTGACCCGAATCGGCTCGATCGCGCGTGCTTACCCGGCTTCCGCGGAACAGAGACCCGATTCTGTGATTCGTCGCGCCTTCCGTCATGCCCGAAATCCGTTCAGCAGCTCCACAGCAAAGCATCGAGACAGCAGCGCTCTCGCCTTCGGGCGACTGAAGCGCCTCGGTGCGGTCTCCGTGGCACTCGTCGTCGCCCTCGTCGGCGGCAGCGTGGTCGCGGGGCCGGCGTTCGCGGCGACCGCATCCCTCACCGTCGACAAGTCCGTCGACGGCAAGGCTGCGGTCGCCGTGACGAACGGGTCGGAGTTCACATACACGGTGATGGTCGGCTGCGACGACAACGACTGCGTCGACGCCAAGCTGGTGGATGCGCTCCCCGCCCAGTTCGCCGGGTTCAGCCTCCTGGAGACCAGCGTCTCCCCGAGCTCGAAGCCGTTCACCAAGACGCTCACCGGATGCACGAACACCGTCACCTCGTCGTGCGTCCTCACCGTGCTCTTCACCGACACAGTCGCCGGCGGCGTCGGGATCCCGGCAGGTGGCACATACCGGGTGACGGTGACCATGAAGGCCCCGCAGAACCTCGCGCCCGACTGGGCGTACAACGGCGTCGCGGTCACGAACACCGCACTCGGCACGTCGTCGACAGCACCGGATGCGCGTGGCTCCGCCGACGTGACCGTGAACATCCCGGTCTCCGTGGACGAGAAGGTCGGGAAGACCTGGGCCCCTGCGAACCAGCAGTTCGCGCCTGACGCGACCTCGACCATCACCCTGACCAGCCAGAACACCTCGAACGTTCCGGCCGAGAAGCTCGCCGTGCAGGACCCGACCACCGCCCAGGACGGTGCGACGAGCCTCGACGCGTCCAACCCGTTCGCGATCGTCGACTTCGCCGGCTTCGGCGCTGTGAGTCTTCCGGCCGGCGCCGACCTGGTCCAGGTCGACGCATACGTGTACGACAGCGGCTCCAACGCCTGGAAGTGGCAGACCGGCCCTCCGACCTCCGCCGCCGACATCCAGCTTCCCTCCGGCATCGCTCAGACAGACGTGGCCGGCCTCCGGTTCAGCTACACCAGCAGCACCGGCGCAACGATCGCCGCGAACGGCGCAGCAGGCAGCGTCGCCATCGCCGTCGCGCAGCGCGCAGACAACCGCATCACCTCCGCATCCCTGGTGGGTGGTGCGACCGTCACCAACAGGGTCACCGGCACCGTCACCGTTCCCGGCAAGCCGGAAGTCTCAAAGACTGCGCAGGCACCGTTCACCGTCGGCGGCCTGAACGTCGTCGTCAGCGCCGGGAAGACCATCGCGCCTAGCCGCATCCCCGCCGGCACCACAGCGACCGCCTCGATCACGGGCAAGAACGACTCGAACGGCCCGCTCACCTCGCTGACCCTCGGCGACCGCGACTTCTTCACCGCCTCGCTCGGCTTCGGCGGCTTCGCGGCGCCGCTGTCGTACCCGTCCGGTGCGACGGGCGCATCCGTCGTCTGGTTCTACTCCGACGGCAGCAGCGCCGCGGTTCCGTTCCTCGACGGCGCGACACCCGTTCCTCCCGCCGCTCCCAGCGGAGCACACCTCACCGGCCTCGATCTGACGTACACCGGTTCCGTCGCGGTCGGTGCCATCGCAAGCGCGCAGTTCCTGATCGCCCCCGCTGCCGACTACGTCGCCGAGAGCGACAGCCCCGCGGACGTGACGAACACTGTGAAGGTCACCGGCACGAACCCGGCGGGAACAGCGAGCAAGACAGCGACGGCGCCCCTCAAGATCTTCTACCCGGAGATCTCGCTGAAACTGGCGAAGTCGATCTCGCCGTCCGGCGCTGTGTCCCCTGGCTCGACCGTCGTGGCCAAGCTCCCGGCGACCACGTCCACGGACTCCGCATACGTGCGGCCGAACACCATCGTGGTCGAGGACGCCTGGCGTCAGGGAACGGCCAACGACTTCTACAACGCGTTCAATCCGATCGCGATCGCTCCGACGCAGGTGCCGCTCGGATCGACGATGACCGTCGAGTACTCGACGGACGCCGGCGCGACATACACGGTCCTGACCGTGGTGGATGCGACGGTCGCCGCCCAGAACTACAGCGCCGCCCTTCCCTCCGGGCTCGTCGGCAGCATCACCGGCCTGCGCTTCACCTTCGCCAATCCGGCCGGCTTCGCGCAGGGGACGACGGTGAGCCCGAACGTCACCGCCCAGGCGCGAGCCGACCTGCGCGACGGCACAGGCACGACGTCGGTCGCCGACGCCGCAGCAAGCACCTACCAGAACCAGGCGACGTCGCACGCGTCCGGCGTCATCACCGGTGCGCCTCCCGTCGTGAGCGACGTGCTGACCGCGAACGCCAACGCCGCCATCAGGAGCACGAGCGGAACCGGCTCGCTCGGCACCGCAAAGAAGTGGACGAAGCAGGATCTCACCGGCGACCTGACAGAGCTGCCCTCGCAGTCCGGTCAGCGGGCAGGCACCGTGCTCTCCTGGGGAGTCACGGACACCGGGTACAGCTCTGTGACGATCTCCGACCCTGCGTCGAACGAGACCGACCCGTCGCAGACCGTGTTCCAGGCGTTCGACCTGGTGCGGATCGCGCCGGTCAGCTTCGCCTCCCAGCCCCTGCTGAAGTGGGATGCGGTCACCGAGGTCTGGCTGTACCACGACAACGCATGGAACCTGGTGGCTGCTCCCGGCGGCACCTGGATGAACGGCACCGGCTTCAAGGGATACGACCTGAGCCAGACCGAGTTGCGCGACACCACCGGCGTCCGCATCACCGTCGCCCCGAACGACGCCGCCCGCGCAACGTCCACCGACCCGAGCGCTCCTCCGGTCGGCTCCGGCATCGCGACCGTCGCTTTCGGTCAGTCGCGCAGCTTCGGCCTGGTCTGGCAGCTCCGCAATCTGCAGCGCGACCCCGCCGACCTCGCCCACCCGTTCGCGACAGCGAACACGGTGTTCAACGACCCGACCGCAGGCAGCGTCTGGAACCGCAGCTCGGCCTCCGGCGTGCACAACGGGACGCCGGTCGGCCCGGTGAACGCCGCGGACAACATCGCCCTGATCGACCAGCCGCCGCTGGTGGACGTCGCGAAGACGAGCGAGCACACGACGATGGTCGTTCCGAAGGCCGGCGACGTGGATGCGGGGGACTACCCGCGCAACGACTTCACCATCACGGCCACGAACGCCGCAGCAGCCCGCGCCTCGTACATCAGGGTGACGGACCCGTCGCCGTGCGACAGCGCATCCATGGGCGACTGCCTCTCCGCTGCGAGCGCCTGGGCGACCGACCCGTTCGCGGGTGCGAGCTACAGCGCGGCCAGTCCGTTCGAGCGGCTGAATCTGACGAAGATCGCGTTCGCCATCCCGGCAGGTCAGGTCGACCCTTCCGCGTCGCGGGTGACCCTGTGGCACCGTGCGGCAGACGGCACGCTCAGCACCACGTCGATCCCGATGATCCAGGCCGTGGTGCTGCAGGCAGCCGACCTCGTGGATGTGGTCGGCGTCAGCGTCGTCTACCAGGGCACGGACCCCGCGGCGGACGGCGGGTCGATCGCCGGCGGTCAGAAGCTCACGATGATCCTGAGCACGCAGGTGCGGGTGACTCAGCGCAGCGTCCCCTCAGCGGAGGTGAAGGCGTTCCGTGTCGACAACTACGCCTTCGCGCAGGGCTACGACCCCGTGCTCTACCCGACCGGCCAGGGCTCGCAGCCGAGCGACAGCGACAACGCCAGCCTGACGCTCACGACCGCCACGCTCGACGTGCAGGCGTCGAAGAGCTTCTCGACGCCGTCCGTGCTGGAGAAGGACAGGCACGCGCCCGTCGCCGTCACGCTCACCGCGAACCAGGGCCAGGCGACCGCCGCAACGCACCAGCTCACCATCGCGGATGTCGACCAGGCGTTCTGGAACGAGTTCGCGCTCACCGGCCTTGCCGCGGGCGACGTCGCGCTGCCGGCAGGGGCCGATCAGGTACGGGTGGATGTGCAGACGGGAGGGACAGCCACCTGGATCACCGGCACGACCGCGGCGACGGCCTCGCTGCCGACGACCGCCGTCGACCAGATCACAGGCATCCGGTTCGTGTTCAGCCGGGCGGACGGCGGACTGTTCAGCCGCAGCACGATCCCGGCGAACTTCACCGCAAGCGCCGTCCTGCACGTGCACCTGCGGGATGCGGCACGCGACGGTTCCGCGATCGTCTTCCCGAGCACGGTGGCGGACACCGTGACAGCTCTGACGCACCGCACGGACAACCCCGCCGTGTACGCGGACAGGACGGACGACGCCACCGCGAGCATCGCCCTGCTGACCGGAACGCACAACCTCGACGTCTCGAAGACGCCGGAGAACGGCGTGCACACGGTGAGCGTCGGCGACCCGAACGTCTGGACGCTGACGTTCGCCAACACCGGCACGGGCTTCGTCGACGTCACAAAGCTCGTCGACACCCTGCCGAGCTCGCTCGTCTGGGACGGCGAGGCTCCGACGTACGCGACGACGCCGGGCGGAACGCTCTCCGTCACCCCGGCGGCCGCCCTCGACCCCGCGACAGGGGAGCTCACCCTCACCTGGCCTGCCGGTGGTGCGCGGATGTCTCCTGGCGAGCGGTTCACCGTGCAGCTGAACCTCGTGCTGCAGCCGGGACTCACCGGCTCGCAGCAAGCCGTCAACCAGTTCTCCGTCAGCACGGCGCAGATCCTGGATGCGTGCACGAACACCTCGGGCAACGGCCAGGGAGTGCTCTCCGGCCTCGCGGCCGACGCCTGCGGCACGAGCAACTACGTGCAGCCGATCTCCGGCCCGTCGCTCTACACGAGCAAGGGCGTGAAGGGTGACGTGGTCGACGGCATCGTCACGGGCGCGGTCAACGTGACCAACCCCGGCGCCACCTGCACCCCGGACGCCGACGGATACTACGTCTCCCCGTGTGCGGCGAACACCGTGGTCGGCGGAACGGACCAGTGGCGGTTGCGCGCGATCAACAGCGGCACGGTGACGTACGACGCGCTCGTGTTCGTCGAACCGCTCCCGACGCCCGGCGACCGGATGCTCGCCACCGGCTCCAGCCGCGGCTCCACCTACCGCCCGGTGTTCGACCCCGCATACGGACTCGTCGCCGACGCGCCGGTCGGCACGACCACCACCTGGGAGGTCACGACCGCGCCGGACGTCTGCGTCGGCGCTGGGGCCACGGCCTGGCCGAGCGACCCGACCTGTTCTGCGAACCCCGTCGCGTCCGAGTGGACGCCGTCCACCGCGTTCACCGGCGACTGGTCGGCCGTGACCGGCATCCGCGTGACGCTTGACTTCACCACGACGGCGGCCGGCACGCTGGCGCCCGGCGCCACCGTCGGCGCGACGTACCGCACGATCAACCGCCCGGCGACGGCCGCGGCTCCGGATGGGGCTCCCGTCTCGATCGCGTCCGGCGCCTCGTACGCGTGGAACCAGTTCGGTGCGACGGCAGCGCTGACCGGCGGAGGGACGGTGCGCCGTGCTCCCGTGAAGGCCGGCGTGACGATCGTCACCGGTCCGCTGCAGGTCGACAAGGTCGTCACAGGGTCTGCGGCAGCCGCAGCACCGGCCGAGTTCCTGGCCGACGTGGTCTGCACGGTCGCCGGGGCGCCCGTTGATCTCGGCGCGGCTGCTCAGCTCTCGCTCGCGACCGCGACCGGGCTCACCGCCCGCATCGACGGCATCCCACTCGGCGCAGACTGCACGGTCGCCGAGCACGGAGCACCGGGTAGCTACGGAGAGGCCGATCGCTCGATCTCGGCGGGCACGATCCACATCCTGTCCACCGAGCAGGCCGGCGCTGTCCCCTCCGATCAGACGACGACGATCACGAACACCTACGAGTTCGGGGCGCTGTCGATCGGCAAGACGGCCAAGGCCCTGAGCGTCATGGAGAAGGACGCGGTCGAGTACACGATCACCGTCGCCAACCAGGGCGCGCTCGACGCGACGGCGTTCACCGTCACAGACACGCTGCCGACCGGATCGACCTTCGTCTCGGCCGACCAGGGCGGCACGGAGAGCAACGGTGTGGTGAGCTGGCCGATCGCGCTGCTGAAGCGGGGCGCATCCATCGACCTGCACGTCACGCTCACGTTCGCGAAGGCGGGAACGTACGCCAACATCGCGACCGTCACCACGCCGCCTGTCGGACCGTGGAAGCCGCCGACGACGGACGGAACGTGCACGGGCAAGCCGGACGCCGCCTGCTCGCAGGTCGTCGTGAACAAGCCGGTGGACCCGTCGGGACCCGGCGAGCCTGGCGGCCCAGGCACGACGCCGACGCCGAAGCCGACTCCCGACCCGACGTTCACCACCGCTCCTGCGCCCGGCCCTGGCGCGACCTCGGCGGCAGGCGGCCTGGCCGCGACAGGCTCGGCAGGCGACTACCTCCTCGTCGCCGCCTGGGGAGCGCTGCTGATGCTGATCGGCGCGGCCTTCGTCGCCCGCCGCAGGCGCGGCAGGGCGTAGCGCACAGCCTGAACGGCCGCTCGGACCGTGGGGTTACCATGACCCCACGGTCCGCGCAGTCGAGAGGGAGGCAGCGCCATGAACCGAGCCGCAGGTGTCCGGCCGCTCCGGCGGAAGGCGGTGCTCGTCGCCGCTGTCGTCGCCGTCGCAGGCGCGCTCGTCGCGTGCACGGCGCCGGCGCCCGTGCCGCAGCCGACCGCGACCAGGACCCCCACTCCTCGGCCGTCGCCCACCACGAGCATCCCGGCCATGCCCGCCATCCCGTGGCAGCCGTCCGGGCAGACGACCGTGCTCGAGACGGGCCTGAACGCGCCGTGGTCGGTCGTGCCGCTCGCCAGCGGCTCCGCGCTCATCAGCGAGCGCGACAGCGGCACCGTGCTCGAACGGCTGCCGCAGGGTGGGATGCGCACCGTCGGCACCGTGCCTGGCGTCGTCCACTCCGGTGAGGGCGGCCTGCTCGGCCTGGCCGTGCAGAAGGAGTCCGCGCCGCGGTATCTCTACGCATATGAGACGACCTCCGATGACAACCGCGTCGTGCGGATGCCGCTGACCGGCGTGCCAGGCAGCTACGCGATCGGCGCACCGGAGAACGTCGTCACGGGCATCCCGAAGGCGTCCAACCACGACGGTGGACGCCTCGCCTTCGGGCCGGACGGGATGCTCTACATCACCGCCGGCGACGCCTCCGACCCGGCGAACGCGCAGAACGTCGCGTCGCTGGGCGGCAAGATCCTGCGCGTCACGCCGGACGGCGGCGTTCCAGGCGACAACCCGTTCCCCGGCTCGCCCGTCTGGTCGTACGGGCACCGCAACCCGCAGGGCATCGCCTGGGATTCGCACGGCACGATGTGGGCGAGCGAGTTCGGTCAGAACACCTGGGACGAGCTCAACATCATCACGCCTGGCGCGAACTACGGCTGGCCGAACGTCGAGGGCATCGGCGGCGACCCGAAATACACCGACCCCGTCTACCAGTGGCCGACCGACCAGGCGAGCCCGAGCGGGCTGGCCATCGTCGGCGACACGATCTTCATGGCGGGGCTCGGTGGCCAGCGGCTCTGGACCATCTGGTCGACCGCCGGTCGCGCGCCTGTGACCGTCGAACCGTTCTTCGACGGCGACTTCGGACGGCTGCGGGATGCCGTCGCGCACGGCGACACGCTGTGGCTGCTCACGAACAACACCGACGGCAGAGGCGACCCCCGTTCCGGCGACGACAAGCTGATCCAGGTCGCCCTGACCCCTGCCCAATCCGTCAAGCACCCCGGCTGATCGACGTGTCGCGTTAGTCTGGGATGGTTACACGACCTGGAGCAGAACCCTGAGCATCATCCTCGGCTACGACCCGACCACCCTGCGCGAGCGCGTCGACCTGCGTGCGGCCGGCCTGAGGCTCGACGAACTCGGCGGCCTGCGCAGTCTCAGCGCGCTCAACGAGAAGACCGTGCTGCTGCGTCTGCTCGGCCGGCTGGACGAGGCGATGCAGGTCGGCAACGAGGCCGTGCGCCAGGCGCGGTTCACCGGCGACAGGGAGCAGCTGCTCGGAGCGCGCGTCCGCAGGGCGCAGGTCCTTCAGTTCCAGGGCAAGCTCGACGAGGCGATCACCGAGCTCACCGGATGCGTCGACGAGGCGCACGCGCACGAGTGGACGGCGCTCGAGGCGTTCGCCACCCAGAACCGCGGCAAGGCGTACTTCGACGCCGAGGACTACGACAACGCGCTCGCCGATGTGACGGCAGCGGTCTTCCTCCGGGAGAAGCTGGGGGCGTCGCCGAGCGACATCGAGAGCTCGCTGATCGCCGTCGCGGTGGTCAAGTCGTTCGCGGACGCGCACCGCGGCGAGAAGGACGAAGCGGCAGCTGCCGCGTCGGAGCGGCGCGGTCCGGACGCCGCGAACCGCGCGCCGGAGTCGCAGGAGACCTCGCACGACGACCCGCGCTGAGCACGGCTCCGTGTGCTCTCCCTGCCCTGGAAGGGCGGCGCGAAACGCGCGTAGGATTCTGGCATGAGTTGTCCGGCCGTCGAGCGCATCCACCCGGTGGTGGGCACTGATGGCTGATCTGGAACGCGTCAGGCGCTGGGCGAACGCTCTGATCGCCCTCCACCTCGACCCGTCCGTGTGGACGTTCGACTTCGACAACGCGAAGACGCGTGCTGGCCTCTGCAACTACACGGCGAAGCGCATCACGGTCTCCCGCTACCTGGCCGCCCGCTACGACGACGACGAGATCCACCAGATCCTGCTGCACGAGGTCGCGCACGCGCTCGCCGGCTCCCGCGCGGGGCACGGCCCTCGCTGGCGCGCGACCGCCATCGACCTCGGCTACGAAGGCAAGCGGCTGCACGGCGGAGCGATCGCGGACGACCTCGCGCCCTGGGTCGGCACCTGCCCGCGCGGCCACACGCACTACCGCTACCGCAAACCGGCGCGGGCGCTCGCCTGCGGTGCGTGCTCTCGCCGTTTCGACGCGGCGAACCTCATCTCCTGGCAGCACCGCGAGGTCTCGGCGGCGCAGCGCCGCATGGCGGCGTCAGCGGCGAGCGAGCAGGGGCACTGAGGGAGCTGGGGGAGCTGGGGGACGCCTAGGCGTCTGCCGCGGCGAGTCGCGCATCCAGGCCGGCCCGCACCTCCGGCCACTCCTCGCGCAGGATCGAGAACACCGCGGTGTCTCGCCAGGTTCCGTCTGCGCGCCGCTGCATGTGGCGGAGGACGCCCTCCGGCTTCGCACCGAGGCGTTCGATGGCCCGGCGCGAACGGGCATTGAGCACGTCGGCCTGCAGCTTGATCCGCTCGAAGCCGTTGTCGAACGCGGTTCCGAGCAGCAGGCGCTTGGTCTCCGCGTTGACGCTGGTGCCCCAGACTTCCGGTGCGTACGCCGTCCAGCCGATGTGGGCGGACTCGTTCACGAGGTCGAAGTCGCCGAGCGTGGTCGTGCCGACGATGCGGTCGCCGTCGTTGCGCAGGCAGACCGCCGTCACGTTGCCCGTGCCCCACTGCAGGTACTTCACGATGAACTCGTGCCATTCCTCGTAGGTGTCGCGGTATGCGGCCGGGCCGCCTCCCCAGCCGCCTGCGAAGACCTCCGGATGCCCGATGGCGTCGAACAGGTCGGGCAGGTCTTCGCGGCTGAGCGCCCGCAGGCGCACGACGCTGCCGTCGATGATGTGGGTCGGATCCGGGCGAGTGGCGGCCATCCGCTCAGTATCCCATCCGGCACCGCGTAACCGACTATATTGGTTACATGGCGATCGCTGCGATACTCACCAACGGCACCGGACAGTGGATGGATTCGGCCGATGGCCAGCACTTCTGGTTCGACTCCGGCGCGTTGGCGCTCGACTTCTCCTACACCGGAGGACTCGACCAGGACGGCGGCGAGTGGCAGACAGTCCATGATGCCAAAGAACTGAACGACTGGCTGACCGCCCGCTTCCCCGAGGTCGCTCCGACCGCAGGCGACCGCGAGTTCCGGGATGCGGCGGCCCTCGGCTCCGCGATCGGCCGCCTGGCCAGGCTGCAGAGCATCGGCGAGACGCTTCGCCCTGAGGATGTCGACGTCGTCAACCTGTTCGCCGCGACCCCGGATATCCCGCCCGTGCTGGCCGGCGGCGGTCGTCAGGCCGGGCGCACCAACGCCCGCCCGCACCAGGCGCTCGCCACAGTGGCCAGGGATGCGGTCCGCCTGTTCTCCGCGGAGGCCGACGGTCGCATCCGCGAGTGCTCCGCCGAGGACTGCGACCTCGTCTACCTCGACACGTCCCGCTCCGGCAATCGCCGCTGGTGCTCGATGCAGCGCTGCGGCAACCGCGCCAAGGTCCGCGCCCACCGCGCCCGCGCCGCCGCCGCTGCCCCAACCCCCTGACCCCCGCCCGGCCCCAAGCAATCGAGCCCGGACTTGTTCCGTCGACACCTCGGCGTGTCGCCGGAACAAGTCCGGGCTCGATGGTTGCGGTGTCAGGGGGGACAGGGGTCAGGCGGCGATGACCGACTCCTCTTCGGCGGCGGTCACGAGGCGCTGCTCGTCGGCGAGGCGCCGCTTGCGTGCGCTGAGCAGGTGGGTCACGCCGATCAGCGCGATCCCCGCCGTCGCCCAGAGCGCGAGCCGGAGACCGTCGAAGCCGAACGCCTGGCCGGGGAAGTAGGTCAGAGCCCTGGCCGCATCCAGCCAGGCCGCCCCGTTCCAGAAGGTGTTGAGCCCTGCGAACAGCGCGGGAGACAGCGACGCGGCGAAGATCCCGCCGGAGCTGGTGAAGTTGAGCATCACGAACAGCATCGTGAGCGCGGGCGTCGTCCACTTTCCGAGCACCGGATGCAGTCCGATGCCGATCGTCACGATGCCGAACACATACAGGGCGCCGAGCAACCAGATGCTCCACTCGTTCCCGGAGAGCACGCCGTAGACCGGGCCTGCGACCACGACACCGATCCCGGCGACCACGAGGGCGACGCCCGCCGCGATCCCGATGCGCCAGCCCATCCCGAGCTTGGCGGTGACGGCGGCGACCGCGATGGCGCTGGCGTACGAGCCGACGCTGAGGGCCACGAGCAGGAAGAACAGGCCCTGGCCTGTGCCGTCCTTGACCGCGGCAGGTCGCACGTCGTCGATCGTGACGGGCAGGTGCTGCAGGTAGGCGATGGGGAGGAACAGCTTGGTCGCCGCCTCTGCCGTGGTCGCCGAGCTCGCCGTCGAGACGATGATCGTGGCGTGGGTGGCGTCCGTCTCGTACGCGGCGGCGAGTTCCTGGCTCTTCACCTTCGCGCGTGCGGTCGAGGCGTCGGCGACGGTGGTCACATCGAGTTCTTTCGCCGCCTTGTCGTTGAGGGTCTGCGCGAACACGTCCGCCGCAGGCCCCGTGCCGACGATGGCGACAGGCAGGTCGTGCGGTTCCGGCTGGTGGAAGGCGCCGAGATACGCCAGCGCCATGCCGGCGGCCAGGAACAGCGGAATGAGCAGGTGCGATCCGAGGGCCTTCCAGAACGAGGCAGGTGGCCAGATCGACCGTCGCTGCTGGACGGGCATGGGAGCGATGCGGTGCGTGGACATACCGGTGCTGTCTCGTTTCTGCTGGGGGAGGGAGAAGAGCGGGAGATACATAGTTGCGCTATGCAACATCCATTGTTGCACAATCAGCGTTGCATAATGCAACAGATATCCTGGAGCTGTGACCACGCATCCAGAGCAGCAGCCCGACCGCGACGACATCATCGCCAGCATCGGGGCCCAGCTGACCACCGTCGCCCGCCGCGGCACGGCGAGGGTGCGCCGCGAGAACGAAGCCCTCTCCTTCGTCGACCAGTCGCTCCTCAGCTACATCGGCGCCAACCCCGGCTGCCGCGCCGTCGACATCGCCGCGCACTTCCAGCTCAACCGCTCCACCGTCTCCCGTCAGCTCGCCGCGCTCGCCGAGTTCGGCCTCGTCGCCTCCGCCGAACCGGATGCGTCGCGCGGCCTGGCGCTCCGCCTCACGGATGCGGGCACAGCAGCCCTGCGCGACGCCGCGAGCACGGTTCAGGCGGCCCTCACCACGCGCCTGTCCGGCTGGACGGCCGACGAACTACGCGCCTTCGCAGGCATGCTCTCGCGCTACAACGACGACCAGGAGGCGTGACGCGCGACGCGACCAGCCGACACAATGGAGGGGTGGAACGTTCGATCGACCTCAACAGCGACCTCGGCGAGTCGTTCGGCGCGTGGACCATGGGTGACGACGCGGCGATGCTCCGCCTGGTGTCGAGCGCGAACGTGGCGTGCGGCTTCCACGCAGGCGACGCATCCACGATGCTCGCCACCTGCAGGCTCGCCGCGGAGAACGGCGTCGCGGTCGGCGCGCACGTCTCATACCGCGACCTCGCCGGTTTCGGCCGCCGCAGCATGGACGTGCCCCCTGAGACCCTGCACGACGAGGTGCTCTACCAGCTGGCCGCGCTGACCGGCATCGCGCGGGTGGCGGGTACGCGCGTCTCCTACGTCAAGCCGCACGGCGCGCTCTACAACCGCATCGTCACCGACCGCGAGCAGGCAGAGGCGGTAGCGAGCGCCGTCGCGGCCTTCGACCGTGGGCTTCCTCTGCTCGGCCTCGCCGGCTCCGCCATCGCGGAGGCGGCAGGGGATGCCGGCCTCCGCTTCGTCAACGAGGCGTTCGTCGATCGTGGCTACCGCGCGGACGGCACCCTGGTGCCGCGCACCGAGCCAGGCGCCGTCCTGTCCGGAGACGCCGCCATCGCCGAACGCGCTGTGCGCCTCGCGCTCGACGGCCGCGTCGTCGCGGCGGACGGCACGGACATCGCCGTGCGGGTCGACTCGCTGTGCGTGCACGGCGACACCCCGGGCGCCGTCGCCATGGCCGCCGCTGTCCGGGCCGCGCTCACCGACGCCGGCGTGCACGTCGAGGCGTGGCGATGACCGTCAGCGTCCTCCAGAACGGAGACCGCGGCCTCCTGGCCGAGCTCGACGACCTGGATGCGGTGCTCGCCCTCTACCGCGCGCTCGAACGCACCCGTCCGGCCGGCGTGATCGACCTGGTGCCGGCCGCCCGCACCATCGGCGTCACTGTCGACCCTTCCGTCCTCCCGCTGAGCGTCGTGACGAACTGGCTCGCGCACGCCGTCCCTGAGCCGCCGCACGCCGCGGACGCACGCGTCGTCGAGGTTCCCGTCCGCTACGACGGCGACGACCTGGCCGAGGTGGCTGCGCTGCTCGGGATGCGGCCGGCCGACGTGGTCGCGCTGCACACCGCATCCCCTTGGCTGGTGGCGTTCTGCGGGTTCGCGCCGGGGTTCGGCTACCTGGTCACCGACCACGAGCGGCTGGTGGTGCCACGCCGCGCGACCCCGCGAACGGTGGTCCCCGCCGGGGCGGTCGGACTCGCGGGGGAGTTCAGTGGGGTGTACCCGCGGTCGAGTCCTGGCGGCTGGCAGCTGATCGGCACGACGGACGCCACCGTCTGGGACGCCTCGGCCGAGACGCCGGCGCTGCTCTCGCCCGGCACGGCGGTGCGGTTCGTGGAGGCGTCGTGAGCATCGTGGTCGTGGAGCCCGGCCCGCTCGCCGTGGTCCAGGACAGCGGACGGCCGGGCCTTGCCCACCTCGGCGTCAGCCCGTCCGGTGCGCTCGACAGGGCGGCGCTCGCGCTCGGCAACCGCCTGGTCGGCAACGACGACGGATGCGCGGGGCTTGAGCTCCTCTTCGGCGGCTTCACCGCGCGGTTCGCCTCGCCTGCCTGGTTCGCCGTGACAGGCGCAGCAGGCCAGATCGCGCTCGACGGCCGACCGATGGACCTGCACCTCGCGCAGCACGCGGAGGCCGGCGCCGTGCTCACCATCGCTGCTCCCGCTGCCGGAGCGCGCAGCTATCTCGCCGTGCGCGGCGGCATCGCCGCTCAGCAGGTGCTCGGTTCCCGGTCTTCCGATCTGCTGTCCGGCATCGGACCGAAGCCGCTGCGGGTGGGCGACGTGCTCGCGGTGGGCGAGCATCCCCTGGCCGAGGTGCCGCTGCTCGACTTCGTGCCGGTGGCCGAGGCCTCCGCCGGCGTGGTTGAGGTGCGCGCACATCCTGGGCCACGGGCCGACTGGTTCACCTCGGCCGCCCTGGAGGCGTTCTACGCGGTGGAGTGGCGGCTGAGCGCGTCGAGCAACAGGGTCGGCGCGCGACTCGACCCTCCGCGCACGCCGGCGCACGCGGCGGGGGTGGAGCAGCGTCCCGTGCCGTTGCTGGAGCGGGCGATCACCACCGAGCTGCCGAGCGAGCCGATGGTCGCGGGTTCCGTGCAGGTGTCGCCGGACGGCAGGCCGACCGTGCTGCTCGCCGACCATCCCGTGACAGGCGGCTACCCCGTGATCGCGGTGGTCGCCACCGCCTCCCTCGACGCCTTCGCCCAGCTCCGCCCCGGCCAGCTCGTCACCTTCCGCCACGCCTGACCCGCGCGCGCAGCCATCGAGCCCGGAGTTGTTCAGGCGACACGCCGGGCCGCGGTGGGAACAGCTTCGGACTCGACGGCTGTCAGTCGCGGCGGGTGCCGGTCTGGAAGATGCTGCGGGCGGGCGGCGGGGAGGGGACGCTGGTGGTGTCTGTGACGATCGGAGCTTTGCCTGCGAAGGTCTTCAGCTCGGCGCCCGCGACCGCCTTGGCAGGGTGCGGGCCGCTCGCGAGCAGCCGGGGCAGCCAGTCGAGCGGGAGGGAGGCGTTCGACCCGACCAGTACGACGTTGCCGAACCTGCGCCCCTTGAGCACCTGCGTCTCGGCCAGCGCGGCGACGTTCTGCACCACGGAACCGAGTGTCGCGATCTGGCTGCGCGCGAACGTCAGCGGAGGCCCGTCCGCCACGTTGACCAGCACGATCCCGTCCGGGGCGAGCAGCGATACCGCTGAGCGGTAGAACTCCACACTGGTGACGTGCGCCGGGGTGCGCGCGCCGCTGAAGATGTCGATGACCAGCAGGTCGACTGAGCCGCGCAGCCCGGCCGGCAGCTTCCCGACCACCTCGCGGGCGTCGCCGTGCCGGATGCGCACCTGCGCATAGCGGGGGAGTGGAAGGTTCTCCCGCACCAGGTCGACGAGGTTGCTCTCCAGCTCCACCACCTGCTGGCGGGAGCCCGGCCTGGTGTACGCGATGTACCGCGGCAGAGTCAGCGCGCCTGCGCCGAGGTGCACGGCCGTGATCGGCTGGCCCGGGTCGCCGATGAGGTCGATGACGTTCCCCATCCGCTGCACGTACTCGAAGAAGAGCTGCGACGGGTCGTCGAGGTTGACGTGCGACTGGGGAGTGCCGTCCACCACGAGCTGGTACGAGCCAGGCACGAACCTGTCCGGCTCGATCGTCGCGAGATAGCCGCTCTCCTTGAGCACGACGGACGGGTTCTCTGGCACGGCATCCACCCTAGTCGCGCGGGATGAGGCTGCGACCTCCACCCGGATCTCCACCCGCATCCCCTCCCTAGGGCTGTGCCGGATGCACTCCAGCCCGGGCACGCTGGAACAGTGCCGGAACAGCCCGGCGCCGCACGGACACGAAAGGCCGGCCATGACGCTCCAAACGCTCGGGAACGCACTCCTCATCCTCGTCGCGATCGGCTGGATCGGCGTCAGGCAGATGACCTGGCGCCCCGTCTCGATCGGCCGGATGTGGCGGATGCCGGCGATCTTCGGCATCGTCGGCCTCGTCATGATCGTGCAGACCACCAAGCCGACCGCGCTCACCGCACTCGACCTCGGGGTCCTCGTCGTCGAGCTCGTGATCTCCCTCGGCATCGGGGCGTGGATGGGCGCCATCGCCCACTTCCGCCCGCTGGCGGAACCGATCGACATCGGCAAGGACCGCAGGGAGCTCGCGACGTACGAGTCCCGCACGGGGGCGTGGGGACTCGTGCTCTGGGTGCTCGTCATCGTCGTGCGCGTCGGCATCGACGTGCTGGCGGGCATGGCGGGGTCGCACCTCGCAGCATCCACGGGCGTCATCCTGCTCATGCTCGCCGCGAACCGCGCAGCCCGCACAGCGGTCTTCGCCACCAGGCTCGGCCGCCACGCGGCCGTGACCGTGTGACCCCCTGCCGGACGATTCGCACCATGATGGGATCGTGAATCAGTCAGGACGACAGAGCCCGCTGGCTTTCGCGCTCAATCTCTTCGGCGCGCTCGCCGTCGGGTTCTCCCTCGTCGTCTCGCACTCCGGTGAGCGGCCGGTCTGGGTGCTCGTGATCGCCCTGGTGTCCGTCGCAGCCTGGCTCGCTCGCGGGGCGCTCGCCCTCGCGGGGGTTCGCAGTCTCGAACCGACCCTCCTCGTCGTCGCGGCGGTGACAGGCGGCATCGTCGCCGCTCCGTCGGACGGCCTCTCGGTCGTCCCTGCTGCCATCGCCGTCCTCGCTACGGTCGGAACGCTGCGTTTCCCCGTGCTCGCCGGTCTCGGGCTGGCGGCCGTCACGCTGGCGCTGGTGGCCGTCGGAGCGATCCCGTTCGGCACGGACGTCGCAGCCGTTCTCGCGATGATGGGCGGCGTCATCCTCGCCGTCTTCGCCGGACTGAGCAGACGGCAGTTCCGCCAGGCGGAGGAGCAGGCCGTGCTTCTGCAGCAGCGCGAGCTGGAGATGAGAGAGGAAGCGGCCCGCATCGCCATCGCCCGCGACCTGCACGATGTGCTCGCGCACAGCCTGGGCGGTCTGGTCATCCAGCTCGACGCCGTCGAAGCGCTCCTCGAAGCGGGAGACAGCGCAGCGGCAGGCGCCAGGGTGACGGATGCGAGGGCGCTCGCCGCGAGCGGGCTCAGTGAGGCCAGGCGCGCGGTCGCGGCGCTGCGCGATCCGGACGGGAGCGGCGCATCCGGCTCTGTCTCGCCGTCCGCGTTCTCGGCGGCCGTCGACGATCTGCTCGCTGCGCACCGCTCACTCGGCGGCGTGGTCGACGTCACGCTGCATGGCGAACCGGTCACGCTCAGCGCTGGCCAGGCCGCCGCGCTGCAACGAGCACTGCAGGAATCCCTCAGCAACGCGCGCAAACACGCGCCCGGCGAACCCGTGCGCGCAGACCTCGCCTGGAACACTGGGAGTGTGCGCCTCACCGTCTCCAATCCGCTCTCCGACGAAGCAGCCGCCGCTCCCGGAATCTCCGCGCTCGCCGCGTCCGGAGGAGGCCACGGCCTGGAGGGGATGCGCGAACGCTTCCACGCCCTCCCGCTCGGCGGGGCGGCGACCGCTGGTGTGCTGGGCGATCGGTTCACGGTGACAGCGGAGGCGAAGCTCTCTTGACCGACCAGCGCAGCATCCGCGTCGTCGTCGCCGACGATCAGGCGATCATCCGCGACGGCCTCGTCACCGTGCTCGGCCTCCTCCCCGACATCGAGGTGGTTGGGGAGGCGGAGGACGGGGAGCGGGCTGTCGCGCTCGCCGCAGCCGAGCATCCGGATGTGGTGCTGATGGATCTGCGGATGCCAGGGCTCGACGGGGTGGCCGCCACTGAGCGCATCGTCCGGCAGGTGCCAGGCACGGCGATCCTGGTGCTCACCACGTACGCGGACGACGAATCGATACTGAGCGCACTGCGCGCGGGAGCGCGCGGCTACCTCACCAAGGATGCGGGCCGCGCCGAACTCGCCGCCGCCGTGCGGGCGGTCGCCAGCGGACAGTCGACGTTCGCGCCCGAGGTCGGGGCGCTGCTGGTCAGCACCCTGACCGGCGGAACAGGCACTGGCTCTGCGCCGGCGCCGGCTTCGTCGCTCTCCGCCCGCTTCCCCACCCTCACGAAACGCGAAGTGGAGGTGCTCGCCCTCGTCGCGGACGGCCTCAGCAACGGCGAGATCGCGTCTGCCCTGTTCGTCAGCGTCGCCACCGTGAAGACGCACATCAACGCGATCTTCGCCAAGCTGGCCGTGCGCGACCGCGCCCAGGCCATCGCCATCGTCCGTTCCTAGCTCGAGGAGCCTCGTCCGCTCCTTGATTGAGGAGGAGGATGAGCGGCATGACACAACGAGTGCTCGTCACCGGCGGTTCCGGCTTCGTCGGGGCGAACTGCGTTCTCCAGGCCCTGCAGGCCGGCTACGAGGTGCGGACCACCATCCGGACCCCCGCCCGCGCAGCCGACGTCCGCTCCCAGCTCGTCTCCGGCGGCCTGGAGGACGCCGGAGGGGACAGGCTCACCTTCGCCGTCACCGACCTCACCTCCGACGACGGCTGGGCGGAGGCGGCCGCCGGCTGCGCGTTCGTGCTGCACGTCGCGTCTCCGTTCCCCGCGACGCAGCCGAAGGACGAGAACGACCTCATCGTGCCTGCTCGCGACGGCGCACTCCGCGTCCTGCGTGCGGCTCGGGATGCGGGCGTGCAGCGGGTCGTGCTCACCTCCTCGTTCGCCGCCATCGGCTACGGCCACCCGCCGACCGACCGTCCGTTCACCGAGGACGACTGGACCGACCTCGACAGCGGCGTGCCGGTGAGCGCGTACGCGAAGTCCAAGACGCTCGCCGAGCGCGCGGCCTGGGCGTTCATCCAGGAAGAACAGGGCGGCGGGCTGGAACTCGCGACCGTGAACCCGGTCGGCATCCTCGGCCCCGTGCTCGGGCACGACTACTCCAGCTCCGTGCAGCTCATCAAGGCGGTGCGGGATGCACGCCTCCCTCGCCTGCCGAACGTCAGCTTCGGCATCGTGGACGTCCGCGACGTCGCTGCGCTGCACCTCCTGGCCATGACCAGGCCGGAGGCGGCTGGTCAGCGGTTCCTCGCGATCGCCGGCGACGTGATGAGCGCGCAGGAGGTGGCACTCCTCATCCGGGGGCATCTCGGAGAGGCCGGCGCCCGCATCACCACCAAGACGATGCCGGACGGGGTGCTGAAGGCGCTCGCGCCGTTCAGCCGTGCCGTGCGGGGGTCGCTTCCGGACCTCGGGGCCGTGCGCAGGGCGTCGGCGGCCAAGGCGGAACGGCTGCTCGGCTGGTCTCCGCGGTCGCGCGAGGAGGCGATTCTCGCGACCGTCGACTCGCTTCCGACGGGCTGAATCCGCGTCTTTCCGCGGAAATAACGGAGAGGCCCCGCGGGTTATACCGCAAGGATGCGCATCGGGTCAAGAAAAGAGTAGACACGGCGCGCCCATTTGACATATAGTTGTCTTTTGCGCTCCCAGACAAACATCTGCCTTCATATTGCGGTCGGCCTTGCTTATCTTCCGTGCGCGCCTGGGCCTGGTTCACAGGTCAGATGGGCGCCAGCACGATCCCCTGGGAGTTCTCGTCCATACAGTACACACACTGACAGACAGTAACTGAGGCCCGACGGGGCCCACGGAGGTTATTTCCTTGGCTGCTGCGCGCAACGCAACCAACACTGACAAGACACCCAAGAACGGACGAAACGCATCTCGTCTCTCGTTCGCAAAGATCACTGACACCCTCACCGTTCCGGATCTGCTCGCACTGCAGACCGAGAGCTTCGACTGGCTGGTCGGAAACGACGCGTGGAAGGCCCGCGTCGCCGAAGCCCAGGAGCAGGGTCGCCAGGATCTGCCGAGCAACACCGGTCTCGAGGAGATCTTCGAGGAGATCTCCCCGATCGAAGACCTCGGTGAGACGATGCAGCTCTCCTTCACCAACCCCTTCCTCGAAGAGAAGAAGTACTCGATCGACGAGTGCAAGGAGAAGGGTAAGACCTACTCCGCTCCTCTCTACGTCGAAGCCGAGTTCATGAATCACCTCACCGGTGAGATCAAGACGCAGACCGTCTTCATGGGCGACTTCCCCCTGATGACCGAGAAGGGCACCTTCGTCATCAACGGCACCGAGCGTGTCGTTGTGTCGCAGCTCGTCCGCAGCCCGGGCGTCTACTTCGAGCGCACGCCCGAGAAGACGTCGGACAAGGACATCTACTCCGCTCGCGTCATCCCGAGCCGTGGTGCATGGCTCGAGTTCGAGATCGACAAGCGCGACCAGGTCGGCGTTCGCATCGACCGCAAGCGCAAGCAGTCCGTCACCGTGTTCCTCAAGGCGCTCGGTCTGACCTCCGAGGAGATCCTCTCGGAGTTCAAGGGCTACCAGTCGATCGAGCTGACCCTCGAGAAGGACGCCATCCTCACCAAGGAGGAGGCGCTCAAGGACATCTACCGCAAGCTGCGTCCGGGTGAGCAGGTGGCTGCAGAGGCCGCGCGTGCGCTCCTCGACAACTTCTACTTCAACTCGAAGCGATACGACCTCGCCAAGGTCGGCCGTTACAAGATCAACCGCAAGCTCGGGCTCGACGCCCCGCTCAGCGACTCCGTGCTGACCGTGCAGGACATCCTGGCCACGATCAAGTACCTCGTCGCGCTGCACGACGGCCAGACCACCTTCAACGGCGTCCGCAACGGAGAGCCTGTCGAGATCCGTCTCGATGTCGACGACATCGACCACTTCGGCAACCGTCGCATCCGCGCCGTCGGCGAGCTCATCCAGAACCAGGTCCGCACCGGTCTGTCCCGCATGGAGCGCGTCGTCCGCGAGCGCATGACCACGCAGGACATCGAGGCCATCACGCCGCAGACCCTGATCAACGTGCGCCCCGTCGTCGCCGCGATCAAGGAGTTCTTCGGAACGAGCCAGCTGTCGCAGTTCATGGACCAGAACAACCCGCTCGCGGGTCTGACCCACAAGCGCCGTCTCTCGGCCCTCGGCCCCGGTGGTCTGAGCCGTGAGCGCGCAGGCGTCGAGGTCCGTGACGTCCACCCGTCGCACTACGGCCGCATGTGCCCGATCGAGACCCCGGAAGGCCCGAACATCGGCCTGATCGGTTCGCTCGCATCGTTCGCGCGGATCAACTCGTTCGGTTTCATCGAGACGCCGTACCGCAAGGTCGTCGGCGGCAAGGTCACCGACCAGATCGACTACCTCACGGCGAGCGAGGAGGACGACTACATCGTCGCCCAGGCCAACGCTCCGCTGACCGCTGACAGCCACTTCGCGGAGGACCGCGTCCTGGCCCGTCAGAAGGGTGGAGAGGTCGACCTGATCCCGGCGGACGAGATCGGCTACATGGATGTCTCGCCGCGCCAGATGGTGTCGGTCGCGACCTCGCTCATCCCGTTCCTCGAGCACGACGACGCGAACCGCGCCCTCATGGGTGCGAACATGCAGCGTCAGGCTGTGCCGCTCGTCCGTTCGGAGAGCCCGCTGGTCGGAACCGGTATGGAGGGCTACGCAGCCATCGACGCCGGCGACGTGCTGATCAACGACAAGGCCGGTGTCGTGTCGGAGGTGTCGGCTGACGCCGTCACCATCCAGCTCGACGAGGGTGGGACGAAGACCTACTACCTGCGCAAGTTCGACCGCTCCAACCAGGGCACGTCGTACAACCACCGCGTGATCGTCTCCGAGGGCGACCGGATCGAGGAAGGCGAGGTCATCGCCGACGGTCCCGCCACCGAGAACGGCGAGCTCGCGCTCGGTAAGAACCTGCTCGTCGCGTTCATGCCGTGGGAGGGTCACAACTACGAGGACGCGATCATCCTCAGCCAGAACCTGGTGAAGGACGACACCCTCTCCTCGATCCACATCGAGGAGTACGAGGTCGACGCCCGCGACACCAAGCTGGGCAAGGAAGAGATCACCCGCGACCTGCCGAACGTCAGCCCGGACCTCCTGGCCGACCTCGACGAGCGCGGCATCATCCGCATCGGTGCAGAGGTCCGCCCCGGAGACATCCTGGTCGGAAAGGTCACGCCGAAGGGCGAGACCGAGCTCTCGGCAGAGGAGCGTCTGCTCCGCGCGATCTTCAACGAGAAGAGCCGCGAGGTGCGCGACACCTCGCTCAAGGTTCCCCACGGTGAAGAGGGCACGATCATCGGTGTCAAGGTCTTCGACTCGCAGGACGGCGACGACGAGCTCGGCTCCGGCGTCAACCAGCGCGTCGTGGTCTACATCGCCCAGAAGCGCAAGATCACCGCTGGTGACAAGCTCGCCGGCCGTCACGGCAACAAGGGTGTCATCTCCAAGATCCTGCCGGTCGAGGACATGCCGTTCCTCGCGGACGGAACCCCGGTCGACGTCATCCTCAACCCGCTGGGTGTCCCCGGACGCATGAACTTCGGTCAGGTCCTCGAGATCCACCTCGGCTGGATCGCGAAGAACGGCTGGGAGGTCAAGGGCAAGCCGAAGTGGGCTGCAGAGCTCCCGGAGGCCGCCTTCTCCGCCGCCCCGAACACCAAGGTCGCCACCCCGGTGTTCGACGGTGCCAAGGAGGAGGAGATCGCCGGTCTGCTCGACTCGACCACCGTCACCCGTGACGGGGACCGCCTCATCGGAAGCTCGGGCAAGACCCAGCTGTTCGACGGCCGTTCCGGCGAGCCGTACCCTGACCCGGTTTCGGTCGGCTACATGTACATCCTGAAGCTGCACCACCTGGTCGACGACAAGATCCACGCGCGTTCGACCGGTCCGTACTCGATGATCACCCAGCAGCCGCTCGGTGGTAAGGCGCAGTTCGGTGGACAGCGATTCGGTGAGATGGAGGTCTGGGCGCTCGAGGCATACGGTGCCGCGTACGCGCTCCAGGAGCTCCTGACCATCAAGTCGGATGACATCATCGGTCGCGTCAAGGTCTACGAGGCCATCGTCAAGGGTGAGAACATCCAGGAGCCGGGCATCCCGGAGTCCTTCAAGGTGCTCATCAAGGAGATGCAGTCGCTCTGCCTGAACGTCGAGGTGCTCTCGGCGGACGGCCAGCAGGTCAGCCTGCGCGACGCGGACGACGAAGCGTTCCGCGCTGCGGAAGAGCTCGGCATCAACATCTCCTCCCGCTTCGAGTCGTCGTCGATCGACGAGATCTAAGCGGCCAGACCTCACTGACACACTTTTTCCAGGAAAGAAGGAAAATTGATCGACGCAACAACGTTCGATGAACTGCGTATCGGCCTGGCCACTGCTGACGACATCCGTCGTTGGTCGTACGGCGAGGTCAAGAAGCCCGAGACCATCAACTACCGCACGCTGAAGCCGGAGAAGGACGGTCTCTTCGGAGAGCAGATCTTCGGGCCGAGCCGTGACTGGGAGTGCTCCTGCGGCAAGTACAAGCGGGTGCGATTCAAGGGCATCGTCTGCGAGCGCTGCGGCGTGGAGGTCACCAAGTCCTCCGTCCGCCGCGAGCGCATGGGCCACATCGAGCTCGCAGCTCCCGTGACCCACATCTGGTACTTCAAGGGTGTTCCCTCGCGTCTCGGCTACCTGCTCGACATGGCGCCGAAGGACCTCGAGAAGGTCATCTACTTCGCCGCATACATGGTGATCGAGGTCGACGAAGAGGGCCGTCACGCCGACATGCCCGGCCTTGAGAACGAGCTCCGTCTCGAGATCAAGACCCTGTCCGACCAGCGCGACAGCCGCATCGCGGACCGCCTGCAGCGCCTGGAGACCGACCTCGCCGCACTGGAGGAGGAAGGCGCCAAGGCCGACCAGAAGCGTCGCGTCAAGGACACGGCCGAGAAGGAAATGGGCCAGATCCGCAAGTCCTACGACGAG
>Ga0153994_1000090_pt1 | contig 42742 bp, 25 predicted proteins | sample TSNC078MetaG_FD_104735 | JGI IMG/M metagenome (GOLD analysis project Ga0153994, IMG submission 104735) | Attine ant fungus gardens microbial communities from North Carolina, USA - TSNC078 MetaG | ecosystem: Host-associated > Fungi > Mycelium > Unclassified | place: USA: North Carolina, Lumber...
ATTTTTAGTATTTTTTATGGGACGAACTTACCGTAATTTTTACTTTCTTTTAACTTTAGCTAATTCTAACTAAACATTAAACTTTAATTAAAAAAGATTAGGTAAAATAAAATAAGGTGTAAATTAGAGTTTTATTATTTTAACTTTTGTTTATTTTGCTTTTGTTGGTGACGGTTTACGATTTTTACGAATATTTTTTTAGTTATTTTTGGTATTTTTTTAGTTTTTAGGTTTTTTATTTGAATGAGTTTTTATAAAATTTACGTGAGTAACAACCATTAAATTTGTACTATTAGAATATAAAATATTAAGAATTTAAAATTAAAGAAAATATGCCTTAATCAGCTATTAAATATATAAAATATAAATAAGATAAATAATAAAAGTTTTATTTAAAAAAGGACTAAAAATAATCAGTAAATTGTTATTAATTTATTAATTAAAAGAGTATAATATAATATTTGATTAGATAAATTGCAAAAAGCAAATAAAATAAGACAAAGTTAATTAGAATTGAATTAGCTAAATCCATTTTTAAATTGAATAAATAGTGGTATAGTTATGTAAATTCTTTAAATAAAATTAATTTTGATCGAATTATTCTGTATGAGTTTAATTTTGGCTCTGATTGAACGTTTTTCAGTAGTTTTAAGACATGCGAATCAATGGTAACTCGAAACTAATAAGGGTAAAATAATGTTAATTATGTTTTTATATAAAATATATATAATAGCATTTTAATAATTAGTAAATTAACTTGTTAGTGGTTAGACCATGGTGTAAAGGTGAGTAATGATAAATAAGATACCTTATAGACCTCTCGAATAGGGGATAGTTTAATTAATTTTCAACAAAAAATTCACAAGTATATAGTTTAAGATGAAACTATTTCATATAGTGAAACTGCTCAATCCGTTTTTCTAGTGGAGTATCAAACAATATTAATTTATTATTTAGATATGAGTTATATAAAAATAGTTATCAGCTAGAATTAATTAAACATAAATTAGCATATTTATGATAAAGGATACGATATTTTATATCTAATATAGGATATCAATATAAAACTATATACAATATTATTAAAAAAGTATCGCTATAAGAATTGATTTATTTTGTTTAATGGTAGTTGGAAGGGTAAAAGCCTAACAAGCCGATGATCAATAGCCACGTTTGATAGAACAAATGGCCACATTGGGAATGAAATGCCCCAAGTAGAGTAATCTACCTGCAGTCAAGAATATTAGTCAATGCTCGCAAGAGTGAACTAGCTAACTGAAATCTTAAGATCACTTGTATGTGGTACTTGAGATAACGTAAGGGAAAATAATGATTGTACCTTACTATAAGTGTTGTCCAAATTACTGGTGCCAGAAGACTCGGTAAGACCAGGAACGCAAACGTTAGTCGTCCTGTTATATGTTATAGGAAAACATTATTATGGGAAAAACTGCCAAACTCCGGGGACGCCTTAAAGGTTAGAATACCAAGCTATAATTGAAAAATTATAAGTGGCCAGAATAATTACCTGGGTATGGTAACAAGTTCTAAACTGAAGGAAACTGAAATAGGCTATCGCGGATCTAAATCAAAAATTCTAAATATCCCAATACCAAATAGAAGTTTTGTAAAAGAGCAACGAGTAGACGGTAGTTGGTTTTTAATTAAAAACTTAAGGTGTACTCTAATGGATTTCGAAAGAAATTATCCAACCAGAATCCTTTCTAAACAATTAAGTATTAGAACTTTTTCTACTTCGGATTTTAAATCTAAACTAAATCCTTGGTTTGTAACAGGTTTCACAGATGCTGAAGGTAGTTTTTTTGCACTACAATTTATAAAAATAAAGCATACAAAACTGGATGGGTTGTAAGATCTTTTTATCAAATAGGATTAAATCAACAAGATAGTTTTTTAATCTATCAACTAAAAGAGTTTTTTGGTGGGATAGGTACAATAAGCTTAGATAAGAAAGCTAATGTGTTAAAATATTCAGTAGCTAGTCTTAATGAATTAAGTTCTATTGTAATTCCTCAATTTAAAAAGTATCCTCTTCTAACACAAAAAGGTGCAGATTTTTTATTCTTTGAGCAAATAGTTGAGCATATGAATAAAGGTGCACATCTTACAGCTAATGGTTTAAAACAAATTATTAAAGCATCTATGAATACCGGTTTATCTGAGATTATAAAATAAGAATTTAGCAATAAAATTAATCCAGCAAAAAGAGGGTATATTCAATCTAATTTTATTCCAGATCCAAAATGGGTTTCAGGATTCGTAAGTGGTGAGGGAAATTTAGATGTTGGGATTAAAAAGTCCAAAAATATTATTGGTTATCAAGTATATTTAAGATTTAGGATATCACAACACGCCCGTGATGCTAGCTTAATGGAGCTAATAATTAAATACTTAGGAGCTGGTAGATTAGAAAGAGATTCTAGAAAACCTGCTTTATATTTAGTAATAACTAAATTTTCGGAGGTAAACCAAATAGTTATACCATTCTTTAATAAATATCCTATTTCCGGTATTAAATATCTAGATTATCTAGATTGATGTAGAATTGCTAATTTAATCGAATCCGGTGCTCATTTAGATTTAACCAATGAGGGTTTAGCAGAAATTAGACAAATAAAAGAAGGAATTAACACAGGTAGAAAAACAAAAAATATAGCAAGATAAATCTGGTGACCATGAATCAGGCGTAAAGGGTAAGTAGGCCGCTTTTAAAGTTATTATTTATTATGCTTTGTCTTAAATGATAAATAATTTAATAATGAATTAAAGCTAGAATCAAAAAGAGGATAAACCAAATAATGTTTAGAGTAGGGATACAATCCGTAGATACTAAATGGAATACTTAAGGTGTAAACTTTTATCCAATAATGATTGACGCTGAGGAACGAAGGTGAGAATAGAAAATAGGATTTGAGACCCAGATATCTCTCACTGTCAACGATGAGTGGTAGTTGTTAGTCTTAATAAAGGCTAGTAGCGATGTTAACGCGATAACCATTCCGCCTTGCGAGTACGGTTGCAAAACTGAAAGCAAAAAAATTAGTCGCTCTTGAAGCAAACGAAGTGAAGCATGTTGTTTAATACGTCAGTACGCGTAAAATCTTACCAGTTCTTGAATAGTTTCTCTTTATTTGTGTTTCTGTAGCTTAGGTTGCAGCAGCCTTTTTTAAAAGTTTTTTTTTAAGAATCAGGGAGATACTACTACTAATGATAAAATTTTAATTAAAATTAGCAGTAAAGAACACTCTTGGGTGAAAATTACAGGTGTTGCATGGCTGTCGTCAGTCCGTGTCTTGAGAAGTTAGGTTAGTTCCGCCAACGGACGCAATCCCTATTGTTAATTTATACTTAACATTGAATGATTACTAAAAGTTATCACAAGGGGCTAAGACAAGTCGTTATGGCCCTAACGAACTGGGCTGAGAAGTGTTTTGGGAAAACACTAAATTGGCATAAATTACCAAACTCCGGGGAAACCCTAAAGCTTATGGTACCAAACTATAAATTAAAATTTATAAGTGGATGAAGTAATTATTCATGTATGGTAATAAGTCATAAGATGAAGGAAACTGAAATGGGCTATCGCGGATCTAAATCAGAATTTGTGACGCAAACAGAAACTGTAAAAGAGCAACGAGTAGACGGTAATTATTGCATAGCTAAAAAACAAACAATGCAATTAAGGTGTACTCTAATGGGTTTCGAAAGAAATTATCCCGTCAAATTCCCTTCTAAACAATTAAATAACAGAAATTATTCTACAAACAAAAAATCTTGTCAGTCTAAGATTAATCCATGGTTTATTACCGGATATTCTGATGCTGAAGCTTCGTTCATTGTATCTATGTACAAGACAGATAACGCTAAATTGAAGTGGAGAGTCAGTCCAAATTTTTCAATACATATCCATATTAAAGATATCGAATTATTAAAAAGTATTAGACATACTTTAGGTGTAGGGAAAGTTAGAAAAAATAGTATTAATACTGCTATATATAGAGTTGATAATTTACAAGATTTACAAGTTATCGTTGACCACTTTGACAAATATTCAGTTATTGGAGCTAAAGTTTCTGATTTTGTTTTATTTAAACAATGTTATGAATTAATAAAGAAAAAACAACATTTAACTCAAGAGGAAAAAATAGTAGCTTTGAAAAGCAATCTTAATAAAGGTCTTACTCAAGTTTTAATGGAAGCTTTCCCAAATAATGTACCTGTACCTAGACCTCAATATAATTTTAATGGAATCCCTGATCCTTTTTGGATCTCTGGTTTTGTTTCAGGGGACTCAACATTTAGTGTTTCTTTAGAAAAAAGTAAAAATAAAATAGGTTATAGAGTGCGATTAATATTTGGAACCTGTCTTCAAGTTAGAGATCAAGCATTATTAATTGGTATAGCAAATTATTTTTATAATAATATCTTAATTGGTAAATATATTTATGAATCTGAAAAAAGAGAATATATTTTACTTCAAATTAAAAATTACTCTGATATTGTAAATAAAATTATACCATTCTTTAATAAGTATTCTATACTAGGAGTTAAAAGCTTAGATTTTTCTGATTTTAAAAAAGTAGCAGAAATAATGGAAACTACAGAGCATTTAACTGAATCAGGTTTTAGCAAAATTGTAAAAATAGTAGAAAAAATGAACTTAGATAGAAATAATTTCCAGTCCTCAGTTACTTAAGGCGAAAAAGTAGCTAGGTTTTTATAAGGTCAAACTTAAAGTTGACTTCATTTAATTGTATGTTAAATTTGATTTACCATGATAGACGTGCCACAAAAAACTTTTACAAAGTGACGCAAAACTTTAAATAATTTAAAAAAGAAGAGCTAATCATTAAAGAAAGTTAAAATAGTTTAATAAACAGATTGTTGCCTGAAACTCGGTAACATGAAGAAGGAATTTCGAGTAATCGTTGATTAGTACGCAACGGTGAATAATGCATTCGGGATGAACTAACTGTCTGTCGCTGGGGCGAAGCTCGGGATGGGGGAAACTGTCGCAAAATTACAACTTCTACAAATCTTTGCTTATTACTCATTTTATTTGACAATTTGGTATTGTTTATTGTTTTTTCTAAGCTTTTTAGAATGAATTTACTGCTAAGTCTGCTAACTATGTGTCTTGTAAAAACTAGAACAGCAAGATAATAGATGTGTATCTTAGTATAAAAAATAACACAATTTACCAAGTTGTTGCTGTTAAATTGGCAACATTTAAAATTTTAATTGAGCTATAGCCCTTTATGTATTTTTATTATTTAATTATTTAAATAAAATTTAATAATCTTTGATGGTATTTATTTACTTGAAATAGTTTGTTGGGTTTGACATATAGGTCGGGTTTGTTAAGCTAATTAGTATCAGTTAACTCTTCTGAGTAACATCTCAAAAGTCATAGCAGGGTAGCCGTACTGGAAGGTGCTGCTGGAGAATAGATCAAAATAAACCCCCTTTCAGCAAAAAATATTATTTAAATATATTTATAGATTTATATCTGATTAGTTTGTAGGGGGGGGGAGGTAAATAAAAATTTAAATTAAGTAAGTCAACTTAGGTTCCAGTAATTGCTTACTGCTTATGTTTGCTTTTGCAGATACAGAAAAGATAAAATCTGCTGCTGTGCTTTTTTTAGTAGATAGGGTTTTTATTCAAATAGTAATAGTACTCAATAACTATTTTGTAAATATCTTATATTTAATATTTTTGGACACTTTTGTGATGTTGTGTTGTTTTGCCTTGGTTATATCGGAGCTTTGTTTTTATGCTTTTTATTTATTAGAAAGTCGAAGCAGAGATTACAATTTAAGGATATAATATTTAAAATCAGGCAATAAATAAATTTATTCTTAATTATTAAGGGGGGTTAGCTGAGTGGTTTAGCAGTAAATTTACACTTTACAGACAGAGTTTCGATTACTCTACTCCTTAAAATTTTTAATCTGATATATTTTTTAAAAAAGTAATAGTATATAATTAATACTATATAAACAAATAATAGTAGTTGCTTAGTTGCTTATATATATTATATAGCCTATTCAATATATTTTTATCTAGCTGCAACAAAAAAGCATTTTATTAGTTTACTAAATTACAACTGTTTAATTTTATTAAATATAATATTAATTTAAGACTTTAGCATAATGGTTAATGCAGTTCGCTCATAATGGATATTATAAGGGTTCGAATCCCTTAGGTCTTATTTGAATAGGGGTTAATCAGCAATTGAATATGAATAGCAAGTGATTATACAAAAATAAAAAGGTAGAAGTTGCCTGCTTTCCTAATAACTAAGATAAGTCTAACATAAGGTAAATAAAGTATAAAAAATAATCGATCAGCAGGATATTAAATAATATATATATTTAAATAAAGGGTACTTGGTCGAGTCTGGTTTATGGCGCTCGTCTTGAAAACGAGTACTTCCCAAAGAAGTCGTGAGTTCGAATCTCACAGTGCCTGTTTTTATAAACACAAAATAAAAAATAAATAATTTTAATTAAATTTATTACTAAAATTTATGCCCCAGAAAAAAAAATCTTATATTTAATAATGAACTAAAGATAGTTTTATTTTAATACTAAATATAGTCAGCTAAAATTTTAATTTATTTGCTGATTACTAGTTTCTTTCCCCACTTGCTTAATAGGAATCAAAAACAAAATTTGATACCCTGCAGGCTCGTTTAAAACTAAAAATTTTATGATTGCATTTAAGGAGTGCCCAATAAAAATTAATTTCATTACACAAAAAATGTTTATTTTTAACAGCCCCCAAATTTATAATAATAAAAATATTAACCATAGTAATATAAATTATATTGTAAACTTTATTAGATTTAAATTATAGTAATATAAACTATTTCAGATTTAAACTTTTTTTTATAAAAATCAGCTATAGTATTTAATGACAAGATAGTTTTTACCTTTTTTAATTTTATTCTCAGTTAAGAAACTATTTACTATTAGAATTGATTTAGTTTTAATTAAAAAATTTTCCCTATTTTAGGAAATAAAACTTGTAAGGCTTTACCACTTATCCAATCCAAATTTGCAGACAAAGTAGTAAATTAAATTAAATTAAAATAAACAAAAAAGTTTGGCTTGTTCTTTCAACTACTATTTGATATATTAATTGTAATATTGTTTCTTACTTAATTAATTAATAATTTTAATACTTTGAATTTATAAATTTTATTTTAAAAAAGAAAGTGGTTTTAAAAGTTATTAATGAGATCCTTAATAAAGCAAAATGTCAGTTTACACTATTAATGTGTATCTAAGATGAATTTAATCAATAATTAAATAATTAGAAACTTCTATATTAATAATTCATTTCTTAATAGAAATTATACTAAATTTAAACTAGGAAATTAATTTATACAAATTAAAGAATTCAATAACTCTAATATTAATAAATCTAATAATAACATGAATATTAACAATATTAACAATTAAAATTTGATTGGAATTTGATAAAGGATTGTAGAGTTAGTGTTATTTGGAAAGATTGGATATCTGATTTGGATTTTTCTAAAATGGTGTTCTAAAAAAAAAGAAATTGTAGAGCTAGTGCTTAGATAGCAAGAAAAGGATCAATTAAACAGTCAAGATAAATTAGGAAAAATTATGAAATTTATGAATCAATCTAAATAGACTACTTATCTTAAAGAATCCCCAATACTTTATAGTATTACTCAGTTAGATTTCTATAATAACAGTGACATGTGTGATTTTATTAAAATTTAATGTCCTAATATTAAAGTTAATATAAAAAACAAAACAAACAATTCTATTGATAATGATGTAGTATAATTATTATTAGGGAATATTCCAGCTAACAAAACATTAATTTGTATTGGTCATATTAACTCATGGAAAACTACAATAGTTTAATGGAATAGTCATAAATATCCCTACCAAAAATGGACTTATTAAATTATAACTGAAAATGCAATTACAAGAGAAATAGGGTATTATAAATATCATAACGATAATGGTCATGTTAAATACTATAAAATAGTATCATTTACCGGATATGTTTATGGTATAAACAGATAAAATAGTACCAATTTCCTGATATGATTTGGGGATATACAGATAAAACAATTATATAATTAAACAAAAAATATGGGTGCTATTGATTTCTAAACTTATGGTAACAAAACTAAATTAGGTGGATAATTAAGTGTATATTTTGTAGGTGTAGCTTATTTTAAATACATGTAATTATGATGATTATATTATTGATACTTCTAAAGGTTTAAATAATGGTTATGATATAATTAGAGTCAATTATTCCATGTTTTATTCAATTATATTAGTGAAGACAAGTAAAGTAGAAACGGATATAATTTATCCGCACATAACCTAGGTAGATTATATATTCATCTTTAAAACTTTAGCAGAAAAATGCACTCAACCTGAGTAGATAAAGATATTCTAACTATTAGAATAAAAAGATAAATAGATAAAATTAAGTGTCAATCTAAAGGATAAACCAAAAATGGTTTCTACAGCATAATATAAAATGCTAAAAACATTTAATTGTACTATTAATAAAGTTTTAATCCCACATACATTTGTAAGTAAGGATAACTTAAATAATATTTGTCCTTAACCAGACATTAAAACTTATTTTTAAGATTTTATTAAAAATTAACTGATTCTATATTAAATACATACAATAATTTACCTGATACATTTCAAAAAAGATTTTATAGAATATTTCAAATCTGATGTTCTGGGATTGTTATAAGCTATATTTCAAATTAGCTAATACTACTATGTTAATTTAACTTTTAATATTACTAATTTTAACACATTACCTAGTTTAGCTTTAGCTAGTTGTGGTTTAGGTAACAAGTACAATATACATAAGATTAAAATGATTCAAAATTAGACAAAAATTTATAAGAAAAGCTTATTTCGGAATCGGAAAAAACTGTATATTTTGTGTTGCAAGTAGTGAGATATTTGTGATTGAAGGCTACCATTACGATAAGAATTACCATTATACCTAAAGGTATTAAAACAGCTATGCCAAACTTTAATCCATTATTTAACAATAATACAGATTTAGATTATTATAAGTTAGGAATCGTGTTTGCTAAGATAACAGCAGATAAGTGTGACCTTTTTTATTCTTATCAAAGATGAGGCTAACTTAGTTGTCCTAGTTAATAATTCTATGAATACCTTTAAAGTGTTGTTTTAAAATAAGGTATTTAAAATTTGAAAAAGAAACGCAGGGGTTAAACTTTAACTTGGGCTTGTGGTTAAAAATAAAAATTTTACAAAAATCTACAGCAACAGATAGTGTATCTAAAAAAAAATATTTCTAATTTAAATTCTACTTACGGTAAATTTGGTTAAAGCTAAATAGCTCCATAATATAATATTATATTACTTAATAAACAAAAATTGTTGAAAAAAATAACTAAGAGTTAACATTATAATGATTTAATTTAATTATCATATGATTTATTCTTAATTAGAACTGTTCCAAGATTAAAATAAAATTAAGAAGATTATATGACGAACAATACAGATTAGCCGATGAAGGGTAAATTAAACTAGAAAATATATAAAGATATAGGGATACCCTCAGCTGTTCAAATATCTTACAAAAATTTTAAGCGTATGCTAGAGCAACAATTAATCCTTTAAAAATATAGCCGGTAACCTAGCATTGACATGTAATAATGATAATTTAATTTTCTTAAAACCTTACCATACCTTGAATTGGATGGAAATAGATAAATAGTAGTTATGGTCTAAGTTAAAAAAGGGTATATTCGTTAAACCAAAATTATACTTCTCCATCTTTGAATACGCCGATACAACTCAAATTAGGAACAAAGGTAGCGAAATCGAATTCAATAAATTATCTTAAAAAAATTAAATCCAATAAGTCACAGGTAATAATATAATCACTGAGAAAACTGTGTTTAATGTAAACTGGAAATTTTTAATTATAGATGTTGTTTTTTATTAAAAATAAGGTAACAGCAATTAAAGAGTAACCTACCATTATTTTTATGGTTTTGTTTTGTTATTTCTTGTATTCAATTCATTCATAATCAGTGACTCACACCAATAATGGTTTAAAGCAAAATTGATTCATTATGGACTTGAATTTTTTTTCTTTGTTTCAACTTTCAATATAATCTTCTGTACGATTTAGATAGAGTCCTTTAAGATTGCAGTCAGGTAAGTTTAAACAACTTTAAATTATCCTATAAAATATTTAGAATTGAATAAACCTTTAATAAAATCATTTAATTTTGTATTTTTCTAATCAACAGTATATCCTGACGGTAGTGTTGATAGATTAATCACTTATTAGGTATTTCTATCTATAATTCTTTTTACACTGGTAAATGAAATTACATTTAAATCTTTAATAGTATCCTTATTATCATTATAGGATGATACTTCTCCATTCTAAGTTAAACCAATAGGTTGGTAATAATCAGTTTCACTTATGATAGCAGCAACATAATGTTGATGAAGTTTTTTTTTTAGATAATAACCTTCTTCGTAAAAGTAAAATATTAATGAAAACAGCTTTTACTAGTTTAATATTTTTATTAAGATTGTTAGCTGTACTTGCAAAGCAATCAAGTATTATATAAACTGGTAATGATCTATCAGACATGCTTACTAACACCAAGTGAACATTAGCTGCATCTAAAGAATGTATGAAATTTGGCATGATTTATCTTTTCATAGTTAGTTTATCCACAAAACAAAATCAGTAGGTACTGCTATAATAATTGTAGCAACCTTACTTGTTTTCAATAGTTTTTTTAACTTTAGTTTATTCAAACTTAATATTTGTATAACTAATTTGTAAATCTGCAGGTGTAATTTTAATTTAATAGAAATATTTATCATACTATTGAAAGAATCAGATAATAATCTTAATGTAGGTTTTAATATAAAGTATACTATTTTAGTTAATTGACCAAATTATGATGAGGTGAGATGTAAGTACGTAAAGGAATATGTTTAATTATTTGCGCATAATTTTAACAAAACCAAATTTTCTTTAATACCCCTATCATATTACAATCTAACCTAACTTATACTATCCTATTTTATTTTATAAAATCTTATTATATCAATATATCTTCAAATGTTCTATTAGATTTTAACCAACACCGGTCAATTAAATATTGTATGGTATTGTCATTAAAGATTTCTTAATCATTTTTCTATTTAACTAAACGTATCTTAATTATTCTATCTTGATTCTAATTTTATTTAATTTACCTAAGTAAAAACATAGAAATATTGAGGGTAATAACTAATAACTCATCACTTAAGGGGTACGAATTATTACTATACACATTAACATTAATTGCTAATTATTTTTCTAAAGTTTATGCACCAATGTGTTGAATTTACTACAACTAGCATAGAATAATATAGGATTTGATATATCTTATATCGGATTTTTCAAGCTAGATAGTATAGCAAAAAGAATAAAAATAAATTGGGTGCTAATAGGTTATATTTTATATATAAATTATCTTAAACATAAAATTTTTTTAATAAATTATAGATGCTTCTACCTATTCATTAATGATAAGATCAACTGTTTATATTCTATATTTAATTGGTATTTTACATTGATCGGCTAAATTAGTTAAAATCATATTTAAACATTATTTATCTGTCTTTGTCTGGCTTAATTTCCCACCTTCTTCTAAAAATAGTAAAGATCTTCCTAGTTCACCAGCTTGATAATTATTTACTTTAAGTATAATACTCTTATATAGAGTATCCATTGTAATAATATTAGTATATTAATTATAATTACAATTACTTGAAATTTTATTAGCTTTAATCTGTTTATATTTTATATCTAAAATAGGTTTATATTTGTTATGACCATTAAATAAATTAGATTAACCCAATTCCCGAAGTACTAAATTTAGCATATGTTTATTGATTATTAATTTAATACTATTTAAATAATACTATCATATAAGGTGTGACTTACTAAAGTTTTTTTAATAAATGAAGTTTAGTTGTATCTGTATTTATGTAAGGCTTTCTCTTCTATCAATCTATGTTAAGTTTGCTTAGGTAATTACTATAAATTAATACCTTCTAAAGTTAAATTACAATCAAATTTATCAATCATTCTTATTACAAGATGAGTATCTTTACTCTTAAACTTAATAACATATTCCTTGATTATTTAACAGTTATCTGTAATTAAATGTAATAAAGTATCACCTAATTGGAATATAATAATATCATCCATATCTTATAATAACTATATCACTTAAAGGTACGATTTAATATCTGATTATCATCTAATTTAATATATTTATATAATCTAATAACTTTATACCCTAAACTTATACAATATTAGTTCTTTTATTATCATCACTGTGATTTTAAATTAACTATTTGAGATAAGCTGTATGAAATACCATACATTTAACAATTCCTAAATATATAATAATTATAATAACAATTAGATTATAATAATCTTTATTACCTATATTCCAGTTTCAATTATCAAGATTTTCTAACATTTTATTTAAAAATTTATTTATACTGTACTAATTAATTAGTTTTTTTTTTCTTAAAATTCCTTTTAGCTAGGGCTTATTTTTTTTTAAAGTTCCGGATAATTAATAAATAATATTTATTTTTTTATATAAATATCTCTGTTTTGTTTAAATTTATTTATATTATCTTAATCTATTTTAGACATTCTAGATAAAACACTTCCTTTATTAATTATCTTATTATTATCTAATTTAAATGTTGAGAATACTAATTAAGCTAAATTTTATTTAATTCAACTAAAGTATTTTAATTTTGTATTTAACCTTATTACCAATACTAATAAAAGACTCATTTTAATATCTTTATTTTTTGTTTAGAAACCCACTTAATATAAACATTATTTATATCTTTAATACATCTTTAAATGCTTCATTAAACAATATCTCGTAATTAAATTAATCTACTCATTATTTATGAATGGACTTTTGTTTCTACTTCCAACATTATAATACCTGCTTACTAAATAATTTACATTGCTTCTCAATATTACCCTTAATAGTGTCAATAGATTCAATTAATGATTATTAATATTTAATTTATTATTAAAAACATTTAAAAATTTTCTAGTAATGTAGGATCAATTTGTACATTTATTTAAAAAAATAAAAAACTACACATAGAATTTATTTCAAAAAACAACAAAAAAAATAAAAGTAATATAAAAGTATTTCTTAAAATTTAATTAATTTTATTCTTATTAAAACAAATATAGAATTATAAAAATGAGGGTGGTGTAATCGAGGAAAAACTTTTTTTACTGTATACGAGAACGTAAAATTAAAATATAAAAATGAAAATTAAAATAACAAAATTATATAGGAATATTAGATTGAATTTAAAGATTTATTCAATGAATTCAAATGATGATTTAATAAAATTAAGAACTAGAAATATTTTTTTAATCTAGGTGAAACACTTTGTATATATAGAATCGGTAATTGTATTTATTCAACAAATAAAGTTATTAGAATTGAAGAAGAAAATACTGTTGATTAAAATGTTTTATCAATAAAATTGATAGATTAATAAAATTATTAGAAGATAGTAAAAAAAAAATCAATTAAACCTAAAAATATTATTATAAAAATAATAAGAATAAAACTATAAAAAATAATAAAAATAGAATTAATAACAACAGCAGCAGCAATACTTACAAACAAGTTAAAATTTGCTTTAAGAAATTGTAGTAATCTTAATTACAAGCTTTATTAAAACAGTATTAAAACTTATATCAAACAGATATGAAACTTATAAATTTTTATAAATTTGGCTATAGTACCATTTTATTAAATTTTTCAATAATAAAGTATGTTAAACCCAATCAAATAACATATAATTTATATAAAGATTTTAATAAGTTTATATAATAGGACTGGAACTACACTGGAAAATAAAAATGAAGTTATAGATCTGATAAAAATAGAATTGAAAATGCTCAGGAAAAAATAGGTTATTATTCTTTAGATATGAAAGATGTACTTTACATTGTCACCGATAAAAGCCTTTTTGATTTTAAAGACTTAGGTATATCAAATTTATTCATTTTATTAAAGTATAATTAATCAATTGACAATAATTCTCGATACTGGTTATTTAACTTAAAAAAGTTTGTCTATTCTTGTTGCATTCGTGATACTTCCACTATTGCATAGCTTGAGTGTTTTTTGTTTTGTTTTGTTTCTTTTAGTTATGGGTATAGGCTATACGCTTTATATCTTAACCTTATTAATTTAAGGAGTTTATTAAAGTACCTTTTTTTAACCATTGGCTTTTGCTTCAATTTACTGTTGTTCCCACATTCTGGAGGAAAGGTTAGAAAGTTTTTATCATTGAATGGTTCATTACTAAAATTTGTTTAAAACATCGGCCTATTGAAGTATTGTTTTGTCTGTTTTTGTAATAATATTTTATTTCTTATTAGATTTGATAGAGTTGGTTATAGTGGTGACCCTTTACTTACCCTTGATAATCACAATAAGGGTGTATCGATACAAGTGTAGAGTGCCTTTCGGATATACTTATGTCTCATGGTAGATTAGATCTCGTTCTCGTTCTTCGATTGAGTTTAACTCACTATCATGTTTGCTTGTGTTTTCCTGCTTACCTAGTCTATTGGCATGGTTCTATTAATGTTATCTATTAAACTTACTAATTATTTAGGTAGGCTAACTCTCCTATACTTTATTGTTTTAGTTAATCTAGCTTGATTCTGTCGAATAATTTCTTTAACTCAAATTCATATTCATTTTTGTCTTTTAGAATTCCTGCTTCTTTGAATATAATTATAAATAAATAAATAGAAAATCCATCAGAGACTACACATATTGTAATTAAACATAGGGGTTTATACCTAATATAAATTAGAAGATTATAACTGATTTGTAGTTGTGACAGATGGAGAAGATACATTTACTTTTTTCCTATTTTTCAAGGAAATTGAACATTCCAATTTAAAGTAAGTCAAAATGAGCATAATGTACGTCTTCTATATCAATATAAAAATATTATATATTATTGGTGCTGGTTGTATTACTATTTCTACTTCTCCAGATAAAATTAATATAGCTGAATATCGTATTAGTAATATAAAACATATTATTTAATTTCTTATTCCTATTTTTTGTTTAATTTCCGCTACTTACTAGTAACTATTTTTTATTTAAGAAGCTATTGTTATTGCTAATAATCCAATACTAACTAAAAATGAAAATAAAATGATCTTTGCTATTAAAAATATAAATATACCTATTGATTATATTTCACCTGCTTGGAATGGCATTAATAATTTGACAAATATTGTAGGTAAATTTTTTGGTTTTATAAAAGTAATAAGTAAATCTTGGATTATTGGTTTTACATAAATAAAAGGTAGTTTACCTAATTAAAAGGGGCCGCAACAAATGATTCATACTTTTTCAATTACTCAAAAAGGTGATTAAATTGTACTAGAGGCTAATGCTAAAAATTTTAGGAACATACCGTTAAAAATACTTATAATACAGTTGTATTTACTTCTTATGATGGTATTAATTTTCTAGTACAATACTTATTTAAAACTATAAAAAGGAGTTCAAGCACTTGAATATCGAATATGAGCTCGATCTTTTTAAGAAATATTATGGTAATTATACATCACTTAAAAAATTCATAATAAAATGAAAAAATTCGTTCTATTCGACTAGATAAAAATTTTCATTCTTTAATCAACATAATAATTTATTAATTCTAGTAATCTTAAATGAAGGTATAGTCAAATCCAATAAGAGAATAGTGGTTTTATATTGATAACCACCTCTGTCGGCTCTTTGTAGTAATTAAGCTGCTGCTGTTGATCTTGCGGTTTTTAGTATTCATCTATCAGGTATTTATTAAATGCTAGGTGCTATTAACTTTTTAATAAAAATTTTAAATTGCGAAATCCTGGTATAACAATTAATAAAATTCCTCTATTTGTATGAGATAGTTTTGTTACAGCTATTCTTCGTCTAGCTTATCCCCCCTGTACTAGATGGTGAAATTACGATAAAATGTAAAATAGTGTCGTTTAAACCCCCCTAACTTTTTTAAAAAAATCGGATTAATTGCAGAAATATCTAATATATATTTTGACAATCTGCAGCGAAACTTAGTTTAATTAAATTAAGAACGTTCAACGACTAATAAGTGAGTTTAGTTTAATATAATCAATAATATGAATATAAATATTCGAAAATTTCTGGTATATTTTTAATAAACAGTATAAAAAATTTTATTATAAATAGTTAATAAGAAAAATAAATTTAAAGGCTACTTACTGTTCGGATTTTTGTATTATTAATTCCATACCTAGTGGTGGTGGCTTTATTACATCTTGCTTGATTTTTGGTAAAATATGGTCCTTTCCATATATATTTATGGTTATGTACAGCACTATAAGCTGGTATTATCTTTGTAACCTTACTCCGACTAGGATAAGAAGCATTATACAAATAAAAAAAAGATTGTTATAACATAACCTAATTAGATTAAATTTTTTAAAAGATATAAAATATCGATGATACCTACACATAATATATTTGGTATAAAATATACCGGTTTGAGGAATGGAAAGTTAGTAATAAGTTTAATATATAATTAGTTTCTATTTAGTACGAAATACTATTTTATAATATAAATTCTTTATTAAATATTATTTAATATCTATTCTATACTATTTCTTAAATAAGATTAGTCTATTGATTTGTAATAATTAGTTGTATGTATTAGCTACTATTATTTTAATATATTAATCTATTTTAACTACATCATAGTATATATTGTATACTAACTATAATGTATAGTTACTGAGTATATTTAACTATAATCTAGAGTAAGTATATTATAAGTGATAAATCTAACCTAATATCTATAACAGATAATCTATACTAATTTAGTATTACACAGAATCTATAATAATTTATTATTACAGCTAATCTATACGAATTTACTATTCAGCATAATCTATACTAACGCTATTATAACTGATATTTTAGAGTAATTCTATTATAATTGATAGTTTATACTGAGTCTACTTGAACTATATTATCTCAAGATTATAACTATATTATCTCAAGATTAGAAATATATTCTAGTATGATTCTAACTATATTCTCTCAAAATAATAAATATATTAGGTCAAGATATACAGGATAATATGTCAATAGTAAAATATAATTATCTCAAGATACAAATATAATTCTATACAGATTCAAATATAATACTAACAATAGTAACGAAAAGTATAATTATTAAACTATAATAAGGTATAGTTATACGAATAATATATATCTATTATAATAAGGAAATTAATTAAGAATAATAATCTAGAATATATTAAATAGAGTGTATATACATACAAGATACAATATCAATTCTGAATAGAATATATTATATATATATCCATAAAGTGCATTATTTATGTTTACCTCCAAAGAATAACAATAAATATTAACAACAATAATAGATTATATATCTATTTAACTCACAATCAGATATTCTAAGTCAGAAATGGGAGAATGAGCTCATATTACACAATTGGATATTGATAACCGATACTTCCTAGTGAGCATACGCAAAGTTTCACACCTCATTTCATTCCTCTTGTTCATCTTATGAAATAAATTAAGTATATTCTTCATATATATCTGTTTTGTAAAAAATACACCCTTTTTTAAAACCTACAGTATAATGTTAAGCATTTTAGAAAATAAATTGTAGAAGGAAGTAAAGGAATTTAAGAATATTCTAAATATATTAATTTTATCCAGGGATTAATTTGGATCTTTCCTAATAATCAATTCTTATTTATAATATCCCTATATATTCTAATTGTGTAAGGTATCAAGAAAAGTAATCCCTTTATCGAGAAAAGTAAAAGAATTTAGTAAAATTTAACATTAACTCTTTTTCTGGTAAATTTAAGTCTTTTTCTGGAAAATTTAACATAACCTTTATTTCTGGTTTAATTACAATAAGAATACAATACAATAAATTACAATAACTTGAGGTAGTAATCTAAAGATAGATAGTTGAAAATTGATGCTGGTATGAAATAATAATCCTAAATATTAAAAAAAAAGGTATTGAGTGTAAGTAAATTATTTTAATTAATTTAGATTAACGTAAAGATCCACTCTTAAAAGGTGAAAATCTATTTCTGAAATTATAATTAATTAATTTTTTAATTTAAGTTTAGGATATCATACTCTTCATTACGATCTTTCTATTTATTTTGTTTTATTCTTTCTTTTCCAACTTCTTTAAAAAAGGGTTATAAATTTATTCATTTTAATGGGAGATTTGTTGATTTGATTAGTTAGTTTAGTTTAATTTTAAAAAATATATATTAATAGGTATATTATAGTTCAGATAGAATATCATAATGCAAAGGTAAGCAAAGTTAAGTTAAAGAAAGCAAAGCAAGGCGACTATAAACTAATACATATTATATAGGGTACTTACTTTAAATAAGTATTTCTTTATTTTATCTGTTAAACTAATATAGTCAAGTTCCAATATATCAATCTTTGTTTTCTAAGAAGTATGAGTAAAACCCAAGTAACAGAGTTGATTAAGGTTCTTTGTATGGTATTGATTAAATTTAAAAAAGGTAGAAACGATAGCAGTACTAACCCTTACCTAAAAACTTATTACTTACTATTTTAACTAAATATAATTACCATAATGTTTATTTTATAATGAAAAAGCAAATTAGAAATAAGATAGGAAAATTTTTTAGATTAACACCTTTAATAATATGTTTATCTATTTACTCTTTTTTTCGTTTACTTGGAAGCATATGTAGAACAGTTGCATCTGAAATAATCTAAATAGAAGTAAAATCGATATCAATGTAGAAACACACTCAATTTAGGCTAAAACCTAGGAAAGCAATAATAATAATAAAATTTAAAATACAAACACCAATTGACCGTATAAGAATACGAGGATATTTATAATATAAAAATTATAGTCCACGACCAATATGAAGATATAGTGTAGTCAGCCTTTGTTTAGAACTGCTACCCAAACCGTACGTGATAGTTTTCCGTCATACGGCTCGCCAGTTTTATAATTCCTCGATTAGGATTAGAATCCTTTGGAGAAACGATGTAGTGTCCTTAAATCCAGTGCACTAAGTTGGTTTCTATGTAGTAGACTATGATGGTACTGGCAGAGAGGTATTTGTTTTCGGCCTTGCCATTGTGCGTCAGTGGAGTTTCCGGTACGGATTTTATGTCGGCTATCCTTCACCGATCTAAGGTGGTGTACTTCGATGTCGGTAGATGTCCCACATAGGGCATACCTCATTTTCGCCCATCGCTGGCTCATTGTGGTGAACCTCTTGGCTTTCATTATTATGTCCAGAGGAGGTATCTCAGTTTTGCTCCCTAGCTTATAGTCGTGTGTGATCTTCATAGCTCCCAAGATAGGCAGAGATATCTATGCTTTAAGAAGACGCCCGAAATTAGAAAAGGTTTTGGAAAGGGTTTTCGTTTTGTATTTAAGCGCTAGAGTCAGGGCACAGGATTGTTCCAACACTCATATTACTTTTTAACAGGCCCATACTTTCCTGCAAAAGAATAGTAGTTTAGGATCCCTCTTATTCTCGAGCTGTAGAATTTGATTATATCGTAATGAGTTTGATTTACAAGATCTCTTCTTCCTTTTGATATGACCATGTTCAGGTGGTTTCGTCTAGCGAATCCTGCAATTATAACCTTATCTATTAGTTTATTAGTAGGGATTACCACGGATATTCTTATGTATAATATCAATCGTATCCCGGGCCCTGCCTTACTATTTACTTTTCTAATAACTTTACCTCTATTAACCCTCCTAAAAACCTTTGGTACTTGTTATGCTGCTTTTCTCCTGGTTGAGTTCGAGACCTAATTTCTTATTAAGGAACTCCTTAATCTTTCTACGTAGGGTGAAGCAATCGCTCAGGGAACCTATTACTAGTACCACGAAGTCGTCAGCGTACCTGTTGTACAACATTCTCTTAAAATTAGGGTCCATAACGTCTTTACCATCATTGCTTTTAACTTTGCTTTTTTCAGCTCTGGCTTTAAACCGGCCACTGTTTAGCGAGTGATAGACCGGGTTTACTCTTCTAGTTGCTCATTTACGTAATTTTTCTCTTAGTTTTTCCATGAACAGGTCTAGTTGATGTAATACTATGTTGCTGATCACGGGACTCAAGATACTTAAATGGGGAGTACTGCGTTGCTAGGGTTGATTTTACTATTAAGTATAGCAGGGTTAGTAAGAGACTTTGTACTAGTTCCAGGCTACGCTGACAGTTAATCTTTTCCTTAAGGAGTTTAAAGGAGGTATTTTATCGAAACATTTGGAGATGTCTCCATTTATAGCCCATTTATATTTTCCTCCTTGTAGGTATACCTGATGAAGCGCGGTGTGATTCTTGCTAGGGGGTGGTGTTTAGGGTTCGTAAATGTTATCGAAAACCATAGTCAGTGCCTTTTGTACTATCTTTTATCTAGGCGCTGCAATACTTAGTGGTCTTTCTCCTGTCTTTCCTGCACCTTTTGGTATCATGATACGCCTAGTAGGTGTAAATTTGAAGGTTCCTTTCTGTAAGCTTTCACTTAGTTTAAGGAAGTACCCGTATTTTATTCCGTCTAGGCTATCAGCCCTTACTCATGTTACCAGGTTTTCCTTTGATCATGTAATAGCACGCTATTAGGTAATCTGTATTCGAAATAATATGGATAAGTCCATTATATCGTGAATCCTGCTTGTTTGCAGAAATAATCGACTTTAGTTGTTCACGTAATCACCTGGAGACAGCCACACGAGTACGTTCTTCTCTTTTACGAGACGAGTAAGGTACTTTACCTATACCTCCTTTCAAATCAGAAAGGTTACGTATGAAAGCTTTTGGTTCCACTAACTTATAAAGCTTGTTCTCCTTTCTAAGGTAACTCGGCATAATAGTGGACACTACGCTAGTACTACGTGAACTCAGACTCCGCGTGACCCCTTGCTTAAATAAAGATCAATTAGGGCAAGAGGCGGTTACTTCCCGTGCTTTGCAATATTCGAATGTGGCTATATTTAGGCATATCAATTAGTACCTCTGTTTGTTTAGCTGGGGTAGGTTTTTAATTCATATTTTAACGCCGTTTATTATGATGGCGATATAAAGCACCAGGGGCGGGGGATACAATAAATAGTAATCGACGAAATCGGAATTGGATTAATAGGATATAATCGCCCCAGCTAGATGTAACAAGTTCGTAATACTGTCCATGTTTGGCACCTTAACTCTTTTCACCCTTATCCGACTGGTTTATCTAGAGTGGTTACTTATTGCTCACCGACGTTATCGTTTATTGGACAGATATGCCTTTCACTAGGGGGACATATAGTAGTTTCAACGTTATTTGTTTTATAATATGCCGTATCAAGCCGCACCATGAAGATATCTAATAAGTCATCCGTAATTAACATCTCGCATAATAAGTTAAACACTGGAAAAAGCTAGATCAACTGATGGTGTATAATGTATCGCTAGAAATACTCATGTTAGAATTTTAAGCAAAACCCATAGTAGTGAAAGTGAACAGAATTCCATATGTAATAAATATTATCTGGTTGTGGTGAATCTAATAGATAACTATTAGCTAGTCCTAGAATTGGTTGTGTTTTAAGTAATCGCATTTTAAATAAAAAGTTTTATTAATTTATAGTATTTTATTATTTTAACCATATTGTTTTAATAAGTAAAGTTATTACTAAGAGTTTTAATACCTTAGAACAGTATTTATCATATCCTATTTATCCAAAGGAGTTGAACCTTTATATCGCTTTAATCGGAAACACAATCTACCATTGAATTAAGGGCACTAAATTATAGTTTACCTATAAAAAGGTATTAATTGTATTAATATATTAAATAAAACTAACTTAATTTTTAATCATTTATTTATTTTTTAATAATACTCATACTCATACCTCATTGATTTATTTTAAGGAAAATAGAAATTAGTTATTATTGACTATCAACTCAAGATAGAAATTCTTATGAACTTACACATTCAATTGGTGCTGGTATGAAACCAGGATATACTCCACATATTTTCGATATTTGTACATAAAATACACCTTTTCGATCAATTAGAAATGATGCCTCATTTACCCCTCCAGTAATATAACCGCTTTTAATTTCCAAGTGAGGGAATAGCAAAGGAATGAATAACATCTGTAAAAATAAATCTAATATGTGTATCAATAGGTAGTACAATTCGATTATCTACATCAAGTAGTCGAACTTGACCTATTTCAAGATCTGATACAGGGATTATGTATGAATCGAACTCAATTGATTCTCCAACATCATTAATAAAATCGGAATATTCAACTGATCAATATCAGTTATGATCTATAACTTTAACAGTTAGTGAAGGTGATAAAATTTCGTCTATAAGATAAAGTAGTTTAAAACTAGGAAAAGCAATTGCAATTAGTACTAGTGCAGGTTTAATTGTTCATACTAGTTCAATTAGTGTACCATGATTAGCAAATTTATAAACAAATGCAGATTTTTTACTATTAAAATTTACAATAACAGATGAAAGAACTCATAGTACACCAAATAGAATAACTACTAAATAAAAATTTTAATCATGTAGTTGAACAATACCTTCATGTGTAGATGAAGCACTATAATTTTATTAATTTTATAGTTTATATTTAGCATTAGCATAAGCAGAATAAAAAACAGCAATATTATTTATGTTTATTACTTATTATTAATAAGATTTAAGTAATTTAATAAGAATTAAAGGAATCGAACCTTTATTATCGTTGTGTTAAATAGGTATTCTAACCGTTGAATTAAATCCTTTAAATTTTAGTTTCTTAATTTATTATTCTATTTTGTGCTATATTTTACAAAAGAAATAATTACTATTTAGTGTATATATACAAATATAACAACACACACAAATTCTATAATATAGAATAATTTATTCTAATACAATGCAATAGTTTAATATAGAATAACTAATACAATGCAATAGTTTAATATAGAATAATTAATACAATGAAATAGTTCAAAGGGAAATTAAAAATTAAATTATTGTAGATTAATTGCATCCTTAATGTAAGATGCTGTTTGTACTACAAATACATAACTTGTATTAAATAATACAGCTATTTTTTACAGTAGTAATACCAATAGTTACAATAGAGTAAATGGGATTAGAGTAATTACAGCAATTAGTTTTGAACCTGTAAACATTGGTGATAGGAAACTAACTAGAATTTTAATTAATACATGACCAGAACTAATACTTGAAAATAGTAGAACAGCCAGTGAGAAAGCTCGTGCTGAATAAGAAACAATTAGTTTAATTGGTACTAGTAGAGGTACTAGTGCTAGTGGTGTCCCAGATGGAACAAAGAATGAAAAGAAATGAATTCGGTTAATTTTAACTCCAAGTAGTGTTACACCAATGAAAATAGTTACACTTAGTCCTAGAGTAATAATAACACTAGTTACAATAGCAAACCATAAGAAAATTTAGCTACACTAATTAGAATGAAAAAAAATAGTGTATACATAAATGGTAGATACACTTCACCTTTGAACCAATTTGAGATTTAACTATTGAATGAATTGATGAAAAACTACTTTCAATTGCAATACTAAATCGATCTGAAATTAGATTAAGACCTTCTTTATCATATATAGTAACAATATGCATGGATACAATTAGATATGTAACAAGTGCTATATAAAATCCAAGATTTGTTAGTGAAAAAACACTATCAGTAATATTAGGTGCTGTTACATTAATTAGACCTTTAACATGAAATTGTTCAAGAGGAGAAAAATATACAAACATAACAATAGTTTTTTATTTAAATTAATTTTTTATATTAAATTTTATTAAATATATTGAGTTATTTTTTTTATTTTTTATTTAAATTATTAGTTAGTTTATTATTTATTGGGTTAATATATCAATATTTTATTGACTGTTTTAATTTATTAATTTTTATATTTGTAGCGAGTTAATTCCACAATTAGGAGTACTTCTTTATAGATTAGTTACCTTTATTTTACTTTACTCAAGAGCTTTCCTTTATTGTTATTATTTACTTATTTAGTAATTATAAATGATTTAATTCAAACTTTTCTTTTCTTTTCTATAATAGGCCTTAATTTTATATATTTTTAGTTAATTGTAAATAAATTTATATTTTAGTCGTAATTAAGTAATATTTTATGCTTAAATTTAAGATAACAACAGGGAACGGGGATATAGTGATTAGTAGAAATAGGTTTATTAGTAAGAAGAGAATATTTGTTACACAACAGGGTTTTTTAAGGATAGATTTTTATTTAATTTAGTTGGTTAATGTCTAATTACGTAGTATTTTAAGAATAAGAAAAATAGGGGACTAGAGAATACCGTTTTATTTAATTGTTTTTCTGGGTAGAGTATACCGAGTATTTTAATTGTTTACAATAGATTATATATTGTTTCATCTAATTTTTATTAATAATATTTAAAGATAGTTAATTAATTGGATATTAGAGATAAAGATTAAACATTTACAATATTATATATATGAGTATTAGAATTTATTTAAAATATAATTAAAAGACTAAGTTATTTAAAAAGAAAGAGTTTATAAAACTATTGAATGATCTAAATAGAAGATGGAAAAGGAATAAGAATAACTGATTATTGTATAACGTTTAGTGAAGGATGAAGTTGTAATTATTTATAATTAATGTTTTAGGAATTAAGATTTATGTGGTAGAGTACAACTATTTGTATTGGAGACGCGGATTATTTATTTATTAATTTTAGATGGTAACTATAGTAATGCGAGGTTATAGTTTTTAATTCTAAATTTTACTTGGTATTATAGTAGATGCAAAGTTAATATTAATTTAATTAATTTCTAATATTTTGTTGTATTTACAAGGGTGGTAAAGTATGTATTAGTTAATACTATCTTATTAAATTAGATAAATAATGCTAATACTCGGTAAATATAGGTATACAAGTTAATACTATCTATTTATTTAAATAATTTTATTACTTGGTATAATAGGATAAGCATGTTCATAATATATTTATTATTAAATAATATCGGTATTAAAGGAGAAGAGTACTAATTTATTAGTACAGCTATATAATTATTACTTGGAAATTATAGTTGACACAGTTTATAACATTATTTACTATTTTTATATAAATTATTTTATCTGGATATTATAGTAGATGCATGTTAATATTATCTATTAAATTTTAATTCTTTATTAATTAGTAGTTTGTAACTATAGGTAAACAAGTTCATAAAAATAAATCAAATTTACTTTGTAGTTAAGGTGACGCGGGTTATATTATTATAATAAAATATTATATATCTAGTTAAAATTTAACTTGGAAATCATAATAGACGCAAGTTTATATTATTTAATTATAAAATTTTACTTGGTATTAAATGGTTACGTGGATTTACATTACTTTATTATTAATCTAAAGTTAAATTTACTTGGAAATCATATGTAACACAGGTTAATCTTATTTATAATTATTAATTTACTTTGAAAGCATAGTAGATTCTAGTTAATCTTCTTCTATTTAATTAACTATTAGTTGGATACTACAGGTATGTAGTTTATTTTAAATTAGTAAGGGGGTATTATAGTACCCACAAGTTAACATTACTTTTTTAAAAAAAATATTTTTTACTTGGTTACGGTTACTATAGTGATGCAAGTTTACATTAATTGTAAATTTAAATTTAAAAAAAAAAATAGTATCCAGATATTAAAGGAGAATCGCAGGTTGCATTATTGTAATAATTAAATATATTATATACTTGGGAATAATCTGAGACACAAAATAATACTATCTTTTTATTAAATTTTACTTGGAAATCACAGTATACACAAGTTAATATTATTAACATATATTAATTATTAGTTGTTATTAAAGGTGACACGAGTTAATACTATTTATTTATTAAAGATTAAATTTTAATTGGTGTTAAAGGAGATACAGGTTAATATGATTTAAATAATAAACTATTTCTTGGTATTAATGGGAGATGCAAATTAATATTATTTATAATAAATTGTTATTAATACTTGGTAACTAAAGTAGATACAAATTAATAATATATAAAATTATATAAATATTTTTCTACTAGGAGATTAAAGTAGTCGCAAGTTAATAATATCTATAAATAAAAATATTAAAATTAATTACTACTTGGTAACTATAGTTATACATATAATTTTAGCTATTAATTTAAATCTTTATTAGACTAAAACCTAGGAGACACAAGTTAACACTAATTATAAATAAATATTACTAGCTAGCTATAGTGATACAAAATCACACTTTTTGTTATAAGAATTATAAAATTCATATTAATAGGTAAGTATAAGGTACAGTTTAATACTATTTATTAAATTATATAAATATAATTATTACTTGTATATTACAATGGTGCGCAGATTAAGTTACCCTTTAATTTATTTACTAAAATATTAGTCGGATATTAAATGGAGGCGAAGCGTCTACTTTGAAGAGTTTTTAATTCTGATTAAATCAATAACTGATAACCTTTTATAGGTTAATTTTTAATCTTATTTTAACTATATGAAATACTTTTATTTTTAGTTAATTAGACAAGAAACTAGAAAATACTTTTATTTAAACTTTTCATAAAATACTATGAATTAATTTAATTAAAAAATATAAAATAATATAAAAATAAGAAAATACTTTTATTTACTAATTTTAATTTTCTTCAGTTTATATTAAGGAGACGCGGAAGTTTAATTTAAATTAATATACTAATTTAGTAGCCTAGGTAAGTAAGATGCGTTAATATTATTTATTATATGTTAAATAGCTACTTAATATCGGAATTTAGTATACGCGCATTTACATTTATTTTTATATATTATGTTATTAAGATACTTAAGCATGTATTATATAATGCGAGCATGTTAATATTTACTTTTTATATTTAATTTATTTTATATCAAGTTAAGTATTAGTTGATTAGTCAAAAGCGTAGCGTGTTAATAAAACTTATCTTTAATTAATTAAAATTTAATTTAATCTGAATCGTAAACTAGAGGAAGGCGCATGTATTAATCTCTCTATTTAATTTTATCAAAATATGTTTCTATTAAGATAAAGAAGGAGATGCGTATGTAGTTTAATAAAAATATAGCCCTTTTAAATAAAGGTAGAGAACCGGATCACACTTTATTAATTTATTATATTAATATTTTCAATATAATTATTACTATGTTAAGCAATTAAGCGGTGTGGAGTATTTGTTTATCAAATTATTTATATAAAATATATATATTACTTTTTAATAAGGGAGGCGAAGGAAATACTATTTTAGTAACAAAAAATATTTTTTATCTCAGATAAATTACTACTCTTTGTTAAATGAAGCAGTGCGAATCATCTTATCTAAATCTTTTAATTAGATTATTTTATATTGTACTTTGATGCTATATGTGATGCGCAGCTTATTATTAATAATTATGTTTACTTGGTTTTAGTCTTGTAGTTGCGCAGGTTATACTTTTCTATTTAATAATTTATATAAATTTATGTATAACTTGTTTGTTAGGAAAAGCAGAATACTAGTATAATAAAATTAAAACAAAATATTTACTACTTTGGGTCAATTATCTATAAATTTATTTATAATAAAATTAATTTTACTCTGATAATAGGTTTGTGTACCGTATTAAATAGTAAATACAAAATTAGTATCAAGTTTAATATTAGTAGGTGCTAACTTAAGCGTAATATTATTTTAGTAACATTATTATTTATTTAATTTCAATTTATATCTTCAAATATGAATAGTTATGTGATGCGGAGGATCTGTATTTATCTTATTAATTATAATTAAATTATCAATATAAACATTAGTTTTATTATAGGGCCTACCTTTTTTTTAATTATTCTAATTTTTAATCAATAACTTGTAATCTTTTTTAATTTAGGCGTAATTACTTTAATTGATAATCTTTTTTTAATTAAAATCTAATTTAACAAATGAAATACATATAAAATTATTAGAAAAACTAAAATAGTCTTATAAACATATTTTTTAAATTGAAGAAGAAACAACGAGTAACAGAATATAGTTTATTTAATGAAGTTATTTAAGTAAATTATTATTTACGGAGAGTTTATTTCTATTATTTATTAATTATTTATTAAAATATTTTAGTTATGAAAGTTTTAATTAACTTTATTAATTAATTATATATTATTATTAGGATAATAGTCCCAATACTATTGTATTACTTTATTTACTTTATTATTTATTTATTATTTATTGTTTATTGAAATAGGTTCTTTACCTATGTTAACTATACAAGTAAGGTAGTATACCTATAATTAAGTAAACTTTAAATGAGTACGTGATTATATCTAAATTAGTATTCTATTTTAGTAAAGGGAATCTACTTAAAATCTATTCATTCGTGGATAATACTTAATTTATTATTATATTGTTTATTTATCTTTTTATTAAAATACGCAGAGTACAGCAAGGTAATTAATTTTAATTAGGTGAATACCTAAATTTATTTTATTAGTTGAGTACGGGAGTTTAACATAAATTAAAGGTTAATACAATATTTAAGTAGTAGTCTATGGTATCTGTATCTTTCATATTAATTTAGGTAAGTGTACATATTAGATATCTGATGAAAAGCAAACATATTATCGTATAGTAAGATTTATAAACCAACCTCTTAATAAATTTATATGGTTAGCAACAAATAGAAGTAAAATACATTGCTTATTTAAACTATTATTGAGTTATAGTTAGATGTAGATTTATATAAATCTGTATGTAGCATAGAAATAGATAGTATCAAAAGAAAATCGTATGAATATGAAATATAACTAATCCTAAGCAACAGAAAATATTATATAAATTATGCTCAGATAAATCTTAGTTTTAATATAGGTAGTAATACGAATTTATTTTAACTGGTTATTAATAAGTAAGTCTTAGTATATGATTAATTAGCTAAGTACATAATGAATAAATTTGCTAATACACTCTGTTAAAACACTTATCAAACTAAATAAGAGTCATTAAAATTTTACTTAAACTTTGCTCAAATAATTTATCACATAATACTAATTATCGCTATGATTCTTATTCTTAAACATCCGGTAAGGGTCTTGTTTTAAACATAAAATAAATTATTAAAAATAATAAAAAAGTAATTAAGTTTGATTCATAGTTAAAGTATGAAAATTATACTTAATAATTAATATCAATAAGTTTATCTAGTTATATTAATTTACTTCTATATTATAGAATAATAAGTATCCCAAAAAATAATATATAAAAAACAATTTAAACTACCAGTTATTAATAGATAATATCTTGTCAAATTCATTTTACAACTTTGTATAAACTTAAATTTATTATCAGAAATATTAAAATCATATTTTTCATGATCATTCTTTGCGAATAATAGCTAATGAGCACAAAGACATAGATAAAATCTATCTTCTATTATCAAATAACATGGTAAATCTCTTATCGTTATACATTCTAGTAACGTGACCTTTAACTATCGAAATATATTATTTAATCGAGTTTATTAGTAATTCCAAGGTATTAATATATATATTAAGCTTATCACTTAATAATTTTATTATCTCTATTTGAGATTAACTCTTATTTAGATAAAATTCATACTTAAATTAAGTAAACAAATATTAAAAAATAAATAAATTAAAAAAACTAATTAAATAAATTAATGAGAAACTAACCCACTAATTAAAGTAAAAAATAAAGATAAAATTTATAATGATTATTTATATAATAAAATTATGGAAGATTCGCAGTAAAATAAGGAGTTATAGGTAATGTAGAATATAGATTCTAAGATTTATTTAAAAATACTTTAACTATAATAAATAGCGTTTTAAATGTTGTTCATATTTAATATGAAGCTAGGAGTATGCTTTACATTTGATACTACTTTATTTTAAAATTTTAAATTGTTTTGAAATTAAATGTTTAATAGTTTTATCTCAATTTATCGAAGAACTTTATGAAATTTTAATTACTTTAATTTTAAATTATTATAGTTTTTATTATTAGTACGACTTCCCTTATCTTAAATATTATTGTAGTAAATATAGTTATTTATATAACTTAGGTTTTAGTTAACAAGATATTTTAATCTTTAAATTAGATAAATTATTCCTTAAGTATATAACTTACATTTATGTAATAGAGAGCTTTAAAAATGATGATATGAGTACAAGGAGAAATTGTAATTTATTAGCTGATTAAATTTTACACTGATTTATAAAAGTTATTTTAACTAATGGAGATACAAAGTTTATAGTTTAAATCTTTATTATAAATCGGTATTATTCGACTTATTTTAAGTTTATTAAGTAATAAAGTAATTAAGTAATAATGTAATAATGGGTTAATGGAATAATGGAATAATGTATGGGCTTTTATTATTTTTAATATTTTTCATTAATTTGTTTAAAAGTTTTCTTGATCAAGCTTTTATTACCTGATAATCAAATTCACAGATAAAAGTGTATTAAATAAATTAATATGTTAGACACTATCATTAACATAAATAATTAAAAAAATGTTAGCAGCAGCAAAATATATTGGAGCTGGAGTAGCTTGCTCAGGTTTAATTGGAGCAGGAGCAGGAATCGGAGTAGTTTTCGGTTCATTAATCTTAGCTACAGCTAGAAACCCTCAATTAAGAGGACAATTATTCTCTTACGCAATCTTAGGTTTCTTACGACTGAAAAATTTTTATGGTTATGCGTCAAATTCTCCTACTACTGATGGGAAGAAAGTGCATAATAGTCGCTGTCGGTTAAATGCGCATGGATTATCCGGACAAGTTTTATCCAACGAGATAAGGGTTGAAGTTCCGGTGAATAACTTTTATCACTGAGTTGTAGGTGAAATAAAGTGTTCCAAAGATATTATTACTATTCAAAGTATAGCGAAAGTCAAGTATTGGATTAAAATAAGGTCATGGATTATATGTACACAACAAAATTTAACGTACCTACGGAGTTACAAGAAAGAAGTATTTAATCGGAACCTTAAATACATTACCGACCTTTTAAACTTCCCTTATACAGATACATACTTAAGAATTAGTAAAATCATAAATGAACTTCTGATTATATCCCATAAAAATAAAACAGGAAACCCCGGAAAGGGTATTTACATCATACTTATCGGACAATGAATTAAAAATTTATTATTGTTATTTATAACCTTATATACTCAAGTTAATGAAATATACAAACAAGAATATATGAGTCGGTACGGGGGCAAGATAAGTGAAAAAGCAAATGCCCATCATAATGGACGGGATATCATATTAAAAATAATTTGCAGAAAATATTCAAGCATATGACTTGCAAGTCTAGATAGCTTAGCAAGAAAGCAGAATTCACTATTGTTCGGATCAGATCACCTAAAATTAAACCTGAATATAACGGATCAAAATTCTCAAGTAGATGTTAAATCTAAGAATGATGATACCCTGCTTCGCATAAAAGAACCAATGGATGAAGTTCCAATTACACAATTAGAAGACAAGGTATTCAAGGAACAATGTAAATTATTTGATCTTGCTATTAAACTTGGTGTTAAAGATAAACAGGTTCAAAGGAAAATTGACATCTTAATTAGATCTAAACTCTTTAGAGACTACAGTGTCAAAAAAGTAACTAAAACATATGGGGGTAAAACTCCTGGAATAGATAATAAAACATTACAAACTGAATCAGATAAGATCAATATGTCAGAAAAGTTACTAACACTCTTAAAATCATATAAAGCTTCACCTTTAAAACGGGTATATATTCCTAAAGGTAAACCAATGGGAATTCCTACAATACAGGATCGTTGTTTACAACAATTAATTTCTGTAATTTTTGAACCAATTGTAGAACTTAATAGCGATCCTAATAGCTACGGCTTTAGAAAATTTAGATCAGCTAAGAACGCCATTGGTACTCTTAGATCTAATTTAAGATCAAACTCAGATAGTGAAGATAAGTATGTCTTTGATTGTGATATAAAAGGATTCTTTGACAATATTAATCATGAGTGAATTCTCACAAATCTTCCATTTAAACCTTATATAAACTCTTTATTTAAAGAATGACTTAAAGCGGGGTCTATTTACAACGGTGAATTTTCAGATACTATCTCTTGAACTCCCCAATGAGGAATTCTTAGCCCAATTTTGGCTAATTTCACACTAAATGGATTAGAACAAACTGTTCTAGACTCTATAAAACCTTTAACTAAATCGAAAAATCAAAGAACTTCTGTTAATGCTAAAGATGGAAAATATAAAACAATCAATATGTTAGTAAGCATTGTAAGATATGCTGATGACTTTATCATTTTAGCTAGAAGTAAATATATTATTACAGAATATATTAGACCAGCTGTTATAAAATTCTTAGAAGAAAGAGGACTTACTCTATCACATGAAAAAACTAAAATATTTCCTATGAAAAATAATAAAGTAAAATTTTTAGGTTACGATATACAACATCGTGAAGACTGGAAAATTAAGTATCAGATTATTCATAGTAGAATAGGTAAAAAAGAAGGTATAGCTGTATATCCCTCAAAAGAAAGTGTAGAAAAACTTATGGACAAAATTAATACTGAAATTCAAACTAACAACAACCTAAGTGCCTTTGAATTAATTACTAAATTGAATCCTATATTAAGAGGTTGATATAATTATTTCAGCTTGGGAAACTCTAGTCTTATAAGAAGCAAAATAGGACATGCAATATATCAGAAATTAATGAACTGAGCAGTTAAGAAACACCCTAAATGAGGAATTAGAAATATAACTAAAGAGTATTTTTACTCTTCCGATAAATTTAAAGGAAGACACTGAAGCTTTAAAGGTAAAACCTTTCAAAAATCAAGATTCAACGAAGGTAATAAAGGTAAAAAGAATGTACTTATAACCCCATTTGATGTAGTAACCATGGCTACTACTGATTATAATTTACACTCTAAATTAAAAAGTGTTAAAGCCTTCTCCAAAGAACATCTAGAATTAATTAATTTCAATTTTAACCTGAGAATTAAATCATTACCAAAATATTCATCATTTAAAGAAAGATTATATGTAAAGCAAAAAGGGATATGTTTATTATGTAATAAAAATATAGACTATGATAATCTCAATAACTATAACCTACATATCGATCACATTAAACCCATATCAAAAAGAGGGTCTAAAGGATCAATCACCAATATGAGATTAGTTCATAAATGATGTCACATCGAACACCACCAAGCAGTACAGCGTAATGATAAACAAAATTAGTTAAAACTGGACCAACCTGCCTTTAACTAAAAATTTATTATTAGTATCCGGATTGAGCCGTATGCATAGAAATGTGCACGTACGGTTCTTTGAGGGGATCTTGCCGCGACGCGGGTTCCATCTCTAGTGCTTTAGCTGAAGCCACAGGGTTAGGCGAATAGCTCTGTATAAACTGGGTGAATTGCAAGAAACACTTTTAAAAAGTCAATTTGCAGCGAAGCTTAATTCAACAACCTGTAAAAAATATAGTTTATTTGTTCTATAATAAAATTTAGAAAGGATTAAGAACGTTCAACGACTAGAAGGTGAGTATTTGTTAACAATAATCCTTCATAAGCGCCCAGCATTATATATTATATAAAAATTTATATAATGAAGACATAGTCTGATCAACATCGTGAGTTGTTGCAAAGAATTACTTAGAAATGAAGTAATGTTTTTTAAAATCTCGTATCTATCTTTAATTACTTAGATAGTTATTTTAATATTAGTAATAGTATTTATTAAAAATAGTAAAGCTGAAAAAATATATAAAAATCCTTTAAATGAAAGAAATTTCACAGAAAATAAAGATAAAATAGGTATATATGCATGGTATAATAACATAAACGGTCAGATATATGCAGGTAGTGGAGATCCTTTATATACAAGAATAAGTGATTACTATCAAAATTGATATTTAGAATCAAAAGCTAATTTATATATTGTAAGAGCTATATCCAAATATAGTTTGGCTAATTTTACTTTATTCATTCTTGAATACTCAGTTAAAGAAAGCTTGTTAGAATGTGAACAGAAATGGATTAATTTAATTAAACCTGATTATAATTTATACCCTACAGCTGGTAATTGTAAAGGTTATAAACATACTGAAGAAACTATAATAAAATTAAAAAATTTAGCTAAAGAAAAAAAATCTAAAGAAGTTAAAGAAGCCATGAGTTTAAATAGAAAAGGAGAAAACAATTCTTTTTTTAATAAAAAGCACTCTAATGAAGCATTAAATTTAATTAAAGAAGCAGCTCTAAAAAGAATAAATCCTTCAAAACCTGGACTAAGAATTAAAGATATTGAAAAAGATAGTATTTCTATTTATAATTCTATTAGACAGGCTGCTGATTCTATAAATTATGATATTAAAACTTTAATAAGAAGGGAAAAATCTTAATTAAAAAAAGGTATAAAAACTCCATATAGAGGGAGATATATTATTAATATTAAAAGAGATAAAACAAAATTTTGTATTCGCCCTAATGATGGCTTTCGTGCGCCGTTTGGTGCCTTTCGTTACGTTAGTTAAACTAACCGTAGATTATTGATATATCTCGACACTGACAAAGTTAGGTAGCGCGAGAAAGTCGCCTGCTGAACATAGCATCTTTGTAAAACCTATCTATGAATTAAGCGGATATTCGAAGGACATGGGTGAAGTGTTCTTGTTATGGATAAGATTATACTATCTGAAGTCAAATTCTCAGTGCCCTCTCATCATAGGGAGTAACTTGTCAGTTAAAGGTTACTTAAATTGTAAAAACTATAAAGAAGGCGTAGTTATTAATCAATCTAATTTAACACGTTATCCTGGTTGGATAATCAAGGGAATGAGTTGACATCCTAAGACAAGTAAAATAACGAATACGCATACAACGGGATGGCCTAAGGGAAGCAATTCCTATCGGTCACAGAGCAGAGGTAGTACCTGACTTACGACAGTAAGATACGATTGACATAACAGTCTCTGAAAGGGAAGATCTGCAGTTAATACTTACGTTCAACTTAGACATTACAGTGCGGATGCACATAAAACGGTAGTGGACAAAGTGAACAGTTTAGCAGAATGATGTAAATCAAACCCGGAATTGGTCGTTGATAGAAAGTTATATAACATGATTTGTGACCCGAGTTTACTATACTTAGCTTACAATAATATCAAAAGTAAACCAGGTAATATGACTCCTGGTATAGTCCCTACTACTTTAGACGGTATGAGCTTAGAAGAATTAATTAAATTGAGCGAATTACTAAAATCAGAACTGTTTTCCTTCTCACCCGCCAGAAGATTAAAAATAAAGAAAATGGACAAAAGGGGAACCCTATCAATAGCTCCTCCGCGAGACAAAATCATACAAGAGGCAATGAGAATTATCCTGGAAGCCATATTCGAACCGACCTTTTCCGAAAATTCGCATGGATTCCGACCTAATAAGTCCTGTCATACAGCTTTACAACATATCTATCGCGACTTTAAATCCGTATCTTGAATAATAGAAGGAGACATAAAAAAATGCTTTGACACCATCGATCATACGAAACTTATGGAGATCATAGAAAACAAAATTCAAGATCGTCAATTCACTAAATTAATCTGAAAGAGTCTAAGAGCGGGATACTTCAAATTCAAAATACATGAACACAATTTAATAGGTACTCCGCAAGGATCAATAATAAGCCCTATTCTAGCTAATGTATTTATGCATCAATTAGATAATTATGTAGAGTCAATCAAAAAACAATTTGATGTTGGAAAGAAGATAAGGGTATCTCCTGAATACACCAAGATCTGACATCTGAAACGTAAGGCGGAGAAAACCTATGACATTCCACTAATCAAGGAGCTACATAATAAATTATTGAATACCGAATACACATTATTCAATGATCCGGGTTACAAGAGACTACACTATGTCAGATATGCAGACGAATGAATCATAGGAATAAGAGGTTCCAAAATAGACGCTGAAAAAATAAAGGAGTTAATAAAGGTATTTCTCAAGGATAAAGGTATAACTCTCAGCGAAGAGAAAACAAAAATCTCTAACATGGGAACGGATAAGATTAAATTCTTAGGTTTCCAAATGAGTAGACAATCACATGTTAAACACTTCGGATCACCAAGAAAAAAGCATGTAATCCAACGTATGCAATTAAGAATGAGATTAGAAGCTCCTCTTGATGACATCCGGAAAAAACTTTACGCACTCGGGATATTGAAAAATGGTAGACCTTACCCTCGAAATGTATGAAGAGGCTATACTCATAGACAAATCTTAATCCTGTACAGCAGTATTTTCAGAGGATACTTAAATTACTACCCGTGCGCACATAATTACAGCAGAATGGCTACATTCCTTTACTGAACCTTAAAAGGATCGTGTGGAATGCTGCTAGCATCCAAATTTAATTTGAGATCTGTAAGTGCAGTGCTGTATAAATTTGGTAAAGACCTTAAATACAAGGAGATTAAATTGATAAAACCTCGTAATTAGACAGATCAGAAATCCAATGAAAGAGTAGAAAATAAGTTTTATAAACATGATAATTATAAGGCAAACTATATGAACTTCAAAGTAAATCAACACACCCCGATTTTAAATCTTAACCCTGTATCTATAGCCTCCCGATATAAGCTAGAATGTACAGCATGTGGATATAAAACCGGCTGGAAATGCATCACATCCTAATTATGAAAGATTTAAATCCTAAGTTATCTTACTTTGATAAATTGCAAATTAAATTAAAACGTAAACAAATGCCACTATGTAGAGCATGTCAGATGAAACTACATCACGACAAACCGCTATAGATCTTAACATCAAACAATACCTAAATACAAGTATTGATGGAGAGCCGTATGATGGGAAACTATCACGTACGGTTCGGGAAAGGGGTAGTATAACCCAAAAGGAAACAGTCGAATGTTGGCAATCGTTAACATTTTTGAAGAACCCTATCACTGGTTATCAAAACGTAAAAGACCCTAATGAGCCTAGAAGGTAAAGACGGACGACAGGTATTCCTAGGAGGGTTATATTATTCTAGTTCATTTATTATTATACTCATAATCTATATATTAATTTATATAAATATGTGTCAAATTTTTAGTTTAGCAAGAAAATAAGGTTATATTTTAACCCTTAATACTATTTTTAGAATTTCTGCGTCAAATCCACTCTTTTTGTCACTTTTTTGAAAAGATCTTTTGTTTTGTCTATGTGTTTTTATATAGAAAAAGAGATAGCAATTAAAATAATGAATTATCATTATGTATCTCTACTGTATGGCTCGCGTAATAAAATTACCCCTAGTTTGTTTATATTCTAAACAAGATATATATATATTATATATAAGAAGTGCGATTGTTTAACTATATTTATGAATGATAGCATAAAGACTTTTAATGTTATACCCTTAGCATTAAGGATAAGATAAATATATATTGTTTTATATTATGCTTACTTTAGGTAGTTTTTAATTATTTTTATTAAATCACTAGAGAAAAAGTGGGCTAATAAATATAAGATATGAAAAAGATGAACACGAGTATGCCGAAATTTGGTAGACGGGTGGGTTTTAGGCACTCATAATTTAATTGTAAGAGTTCAAGTCTCTTTACTCGTAAAAACAAAATCATCATTATCCAACACCATTCAATGGTACAATTATCTATAAATTGTTTAACTATTTTAACTAAGGGAGCAGCATATAAACTATGCTTATACTTTCATTTCATTGACTAATGCAACAATATTTCCAACTATTAGTACATTTAAACTTTGCGCTATTCTTGAATAAACTATAAATTTTAATATATTTTGCAAATTTTCTTGAAAAACAAAAAGGCTCTAATCTAAACAGTTTATTAAATATAATTAACAATAATAACACAAGACAAAAATAAAACATCAAATGAACAAATTAACAAACTATAACAAATAATCATCATACGATTGTTGTATATAATAAAACTAATGTATTTTCTTATCTTATTTTATACCATTTAATTTATTTTAATTTAGTTGTATACTTGATACTAGCTTTTTAAAAAGTGTTGGGGGCTTTAATAGCTTTTATAGACTTGCTTTAATTGAGACTAGTTCTATTTTGAGTTAAAATTGAAGAAACTCCATTAGATTTGGCTATATATTGTGGGCCTTTATCAATATTAAAGATAATATATAATTTATAATAATTTAACTAACTAAACTTAATAAAAGTGCATGAGTTATACTACCAAATAATGTTATAACGTTGCCAAGATTAAACAATTACAAATTTATTCATAATATTTCTATTATTTATTGTGAAATATAATTTTTATTCTTTGCTTTGTGTACCTAATTAGGTATAAATTGAGTAATATTCTATCCATATTTTAACTATTTAAAGTTAACATCTTTGTGCTTTAGTAAATGTTATCTCAATTTAGGTTGTAATTTGTGCTTTCTATTTCCAATTCAAAATATATAAATATATATAAATAAAGCTATCTATAGCTTGTAAATAAGATTTATTACAAATTAAAATTTAATATAGTATATAATAATAAATAAAAACTATTAGAAAGTCTACAAAGTTTAGGGCTTCAACATTTTATAATTACTAAGTTAAAGTTCTTAATAATAAAGGCTACTGTTCTAATATAATAAACTGAGCACCAGGGGTATAAGATTAGTAAATGATCTCTAAGGGAAATTAGCCCACTCCAATAATATTATTCCAATTAAGAAACACGTGTCAGTTGCTACACGATATAAACAACAGTCAAATTTTCATTTATATTTGTACAAACGGCGAAAATTAAGTCCCTAATATGTATAACTAAAACAATGAAAACCATGATAGCAAAACTAGTTGCGATGGAGCTACCCTCACTCTTTCCAAAGTTTACCCTTAATTTAACCTTAAACCAAATAAAGTTATATTAAGTATACACAGCCAAAGTCCGGGCTAATGATATTAACCAGAAATGGTATTGGGTAACCAACAGACCACGGACAAAGGTGTACAGTAACAAGTTAAGATATAGCTCGAAAGACAAATGGCCTACCGCATAACTAATTTCCACAAAATTGGATACAAGCGCAACGAGCAGACGGGTATAGCATATGGAATACTACGAAGTGTTAAACTCTCAACATGAAGGTAAGATTCATTTAGCTTTAGATTTCCATAGGTTAAGGTATAATCTAATCGCCAGGAAACTGGTCACAGTCTTAATAGGCATTAGCTAAAACTAAGTACTAGTCAATAAATGAGCACGAAAGTACCATAAATATACCAAACTAACCGTCCTCTTTCAAACTAGCCTAATCTCCTTAAGTACCGTTTAATTAAAGCTCCCTAATACACTTATTTCTATGTGTCGAAAGGCTACATTCTTGTAATAAAAAAGGAAAAAGGAATAAAGTATACGAGTCGTATAAGGATTATTAGTTAAACTGCTAGTTCGCCCCTTCACCTACTCAAGTAGGATCCTAAAATACCTACTAGACAAAAAGCTTGATAGAAGCCGCCTTTAAAAAAATCTAAACTAGAGCTTAGTAAACGTCAGTGTAATACGGTCTAGGCCAGTTGCTTCATTAAGTCCGGATTATGGGACTAAGACTGCTGTATAGACCATACGGCTTTATAAACAATCTAGGTTACTGGGACATAGGTGATAAATAAGCTATAGGCTATCACTTCAGTAATGATCTCCTTAGCAAGTACATGAACAAGAAGTAATAAGAGCTCTACTTCTATTTATTATAAATTAGGAGCTATAGCCCTGTATGCAACAAGACTACTTTTAACGTCCTAAAGGAAAGTATACACGAATAACAAACTAATCAAATATGAAAGAATATTAGGTAAAGAACAATTAGCCAACTAAGGAAAAACCCTAATTAAAAAGTAATTGGTTAAAATAATGAATGGAAAAGAAATTTCTATGGATCGAATTTAAAGCTTGTTCAGTGCACCCCGAAGTAGAACATTGAGCGATATGATTCAGTCCAGGCGGATAACTATTAAACCACACCAGAAGCCTATAGCCGTTCCAACTAAAGATCAGGACATGTTAATGCTAGCCTCGAACTACGACAAAGATGGTTAAATTTTCTATAATTATACATAGAAGCCGTTCAGTTAATGATTCAGCAGTCGTTACCATGGTTACGTAAACTCGCGATTGTACAATGGATCATCCGATACCGAAGCGATTGTGCAAAACTTTTAACTAACGTACGAAGAATTAAAATGGATGGACAAAGAACATCAAAACTAAAAAGTAAATAACCACAAGGTTCGCCCGCTAATCTAGACAAATATCGAAACCATAAATCTAGTGGTCATTGTGCGGCTAAGTTTTTATTTAATAATATTAAACACTCAAAGGTAAATTATAAACAATTACTTGTTGAATATTCCTCATAACATTAAATCAACAATAGTTAACAATACTTTATCTTCTGTATAAAACTGTGTTTACTTGATAAACTTACTGGAAAACTCTTTAATTTGTTGGGATATTGTAATTATAAATCTAATTGATAAAATCCTCTAAAGTAATCCTATTAACAATAATACTAATTGACTATAAAACAAAGTCAATATTAAAAAAACAAACAAAAAAGAAAAAATATGGATTAACCGTAAAAAATATAAAATATAAACTAAGTAAACTAAAATTAAAGTTAAAAACAAATTACTTAAGGAATAACTCTGATTAGTAAAATACCATTTAAATTTATTTTAAATAAAAAAAAGTTTAGTTTAAAAATGACTTATACTTGAAATAAATAGGTAACAAATTGGTTGAAACATTAATTTTAAAAAGAGTTATAAATTCATTAAAGTATAAAATAGTAGGAGTTAATAAAGTAACTAAATTGAATGACTTATTCGAGAGTTAGAGTTCCGATTTTGGGATAGCTTTGATCCGGCTTTATTAATTAGGGTTGTATGCTATAGGCTTTGTAATCTATAAATTTGTAGTCTGTTAGCCATTATCCGTCGTGTTTGACCCCCCCTTTACTGTTACCTGTTTACGCTTGTTATAATTTACCACTTAGAATGGTGCTTAAGTCTATTGGTTCGGCAATATAGAGTAGTCCATCGTCGTCATAGTGTAAGATGCGTAGTATCGCGCTTTTATTTGAAAATTGATTTTAGTATAAAGTTGGATAGGCTCGGTGATAATTGAGATATAGGAATTACTCCTTGATAGTAGCAGTAGGGCTTGTTGATTTATGCGTACAGATGTATTTGACCGCTAGGATATTCTAGCTTTTTTTATATATTATATGCCTCGCCTTCGATCTTAGGGGCTCGCTCAGTCACTATCGCTTTAGGCTAGCTTTACAGTTCTACCCTCTATCACCATTGTTCGATTTATGTTATCTATTAAACTTATTAGTTATTGGGAATAACCCATATCGGGACAATTATCGTTAATTTCTAGCTTGATTATATCAAAGAATTTCTTTAAATTGAACTCATAGATATATTTACTATTTAGTACTCCATCTACCTTTGTTCCCTGCTCGCTAAGATTCCTTTGTGAAGGTTGAATCCAGCTTGAATCGGCTTATAATATTGCATGTTATCTACCTGTTGGACTCCGTGTAACATGTGTAGCTTTATTCGCTCGTGTAGGTAACCTTAAGTATCGGCTATCTCCTATGATTTCGCTATTCCCATTTTCATATACCTATACTTAGAGTGTAGTAGTAATCCTTGTCTTTGTGTATCGTAGGGTATACTTCAACTCCCACCTTTAAAGACTACGTGAAAACTTAATACCATATAACTTACTAGTAGTAGCTTAATCCTTTGTTAAAAACTTATATCTTGCTCGCATGTGATACTTCCCCCTTTATTTATTTTGTTTTTATATACTGATTCATCGTTTGATTCTCAAATCTTTCATATTGATATTAGGCTTAAAACTCTCATTTTGTGTCACCTTATTTAAAGGTACTCCGATAACTATGTGATTTGGATAACGGAGGAAATTAATTAGAAGTTTTTTAATAGTTAGAGTTTTATCGTACTTTTTTAAAATCTTTAAACTTGAGATTACATGACTATCATTGTTCTACTATGTTTATATGGAGTTATAATTATACAATATATCATATGAGTTAATTATTTTAAATTATTTTTATTATATTTTAATATAAAGAGACTAGCTTTGTGCAACTCATAAAATTTTCCATGGAAGGAGGTAAATGAAAATGAAAATGAAAATGAAAATGAAAATGAAAATGAAAATGAAAATGAAAATGAAAAAAAAAAGTTAAAGATTTACAAAATAAGATTGTGATGGCAACGTAAGACAATAGCATGAGATTATTATACCAATTACATAACCAACTAGTGACTAGTATGGAAGTCTTGCAATTAGAAGAGTAGTAAC
>Ga0153994_1000091_pt1 | contig 41383 bp, 35 predicted proteins | sample TSNC078MetaG_FD_104735 | JGI IMG/M metagenome (GOLD analysis project Ga0153994, IMG submission 104735) | Attine ant fungus gardens microbial communities from North Carolina, USA - TSNC078 MetaG | ecosystem: Host-associated > Fungi > Mycelium > Unclassified | place: USA: North Carolina, Lumber...
CAGTAACGACTATCTGGCCGCCTCCGATGATATGGATGCCTTTATCAAATCGGTTATATCCACCTGTGACTATATCAAAGCAAAAAAACGCAGCCATAAGAATATGTATATCAGCTTTGATGAGTGGAATGTATGGTTCCATTCTAATCAGGAGGATAATGATACCATGGAGAAGCGGCCATGGCAGAAAGCCCCTTCTCTACTGGAGGATATTTATACTTTTGAAGATGCACTCCTTGTAGGTTTGATGCTGATTACATTAATCAAACACGCAGACAGAGTCAAAATTGCGTGTCTTGCTCAGTTGGTTAATGTCATTGCACCAATTATGACAGAAGCCGGGGGAGGAACAGCGTGGAAGCAAACGATATTCTATCCCTTCATGCACGCCTCAAAATATGGCAGAGGAACAGCATTGTTTTCTATCATTGATACACCAAAGCATGAAACAAAGAATCATGGTGAAATTACAGATGTTGAATCTGTCGTTGTCCATAATGAAGAGAAAGAAGAGCTTACAATATTTGCTGTCAACAGGAACCTGAAAGAAGATGTAAGCTTAGAATCAGAGGTGTCTTCTTTTGGCGGTTATCAGGTGCTTGAACATATTGTATTAGAGCATGATGATTTGAAGGCAAGAAATAGTGCCGGTATCCAAAATGTCCGGCCAAAATCCGGCGGGCAGTCAAAGAAAGAAGATGCCATGGTGATAAGCCTTTTGCATAAAGCGTCATGGAATGTTATACGCCTTGGAAAAGGGAGGGAATTATGATAGAATAAAACTCATAGTGAGGAAGGTGCATAAAATGGCGGTTACAACAAAGGATTTGGCAAGAATATGCGGTGTATCCAGGGCAACTATTAACCGGGCTTTGAATAATTTGGATGGCATTAATGAGAAAACCAAAAAAAGGATACTGGACACTGCAAAAGAACTAGGGTATGAACCGGATCTTGTTGCAAGAAGCCTGGTCAAAGGGAAGTCAATGACGATTGGTGTCGTTGTGGTTGATTTGCGCAATGAGTATTTTGCTGAGATGATTAATGAAATGGAGAAAGCAGCAAGAGCCTCAGGATACATTTTAAATATCACTTTACATGAACAGGACAAGAAGAGTGAAAAGAAATTGATACAGACCCTTGTGGGGCATCGTATAGATGGATTGATTATCTCCCCGGTTTCTAGCGACAAAGAATTTTTAAGATATTTAAACCAATTAAGCATACCTGTTGTTGTCATTGGCAATCAGCTGGCCGAAGAGATTCCGTGTGTGGGGATTGATGAACAGTTGGCAACGGAAGATGCTGTGGAGTATATATACAAGAAGGGCTATCAAAAAGCTGCCTTTGTGGTACCTCCGTTAAACAGTCAATATTATGTGAATATCAATGGTCACGAACAGCGTTTAATGGGTTTCTTAAAAGCGGTGAACAGAAGAAATCTTGAATTTAGCGTTATTAAAGGGGATGATTATTGCAGCGAAGCCTCAGAGCTGCTGCAAGATTCCGATGAAAGAATTGCTTTTTTATGTTCCGGTGCGAAATTTGCCGGAGATTTGATATTTTATTTTAATAAAATTAATAAAAAAGCAAGCACTGACTATGGAATAATGAGCTTTGATAAAATAGATATATTTAAAAATTGGGAACCTGAGATTACAACAGTGGATAATCATATCTCAAAAATCGGCGCGTCTGCCGTGAGACTTCTGATAGATTTAATTGAGGGAAAAGAGGCAGATAGGGATATCACCATACCTTATGAGATTGTGCAAGGTGATACCCTATAAGTTATCAAAAATCCGTCACTCTTTCATTTTTATCTCAATAATACGCTAAAGAGTTTCGCGCAAACGACGGATTTCCTCGACAAATACCGGAATTATTTCAAACAAATCGCCAACTACACCATAATCCGCCACTTTAAAAATAGGGGCCTCCGGATCCTTGTTGATAGCGATAATCGTATCTGCAGAAGACATCCCGGCAACGTGTTGAATGGCTCCGGATATCCCACATGCAATGTAAAGTTGGGGTTGAACTGTTTTTCCTGTTTGTCCAACTTGGTGTGCATGAGAAATCCAGCCGGCATCTACAGCCGCACGTGATGAACCTACAGCCCCGCCGAACACATCAGCCAGTTGCTGGATTATTACAAAATTTTTGGGATCACCTAAGCCCCTGCCTCCTGAAACAATTATCTTTGCCTCCTCCAGGTTTACTTCTTCTTTACTCATGGATTGAATGATCTCTAGGACTTTCGTGCGAATAAAATAGGGTTCTATAGGAATATCCTCTTCTATGACGGTTCCTGTTCTGGAGCGGTCATACTCGGCACAGCGGAATACACCAGGACGAACAGTACCAATCTGAGGGCGACAATCAGGACAAGATATTGTTGCCATAAGGTTACCACCAAAAGCAGGACGTGTCCAAGCAACATTCCCGCTCTCCTCGTCCATGGCAAGTGCCGTACAATCTGCCGTTAGACCTGTTTTTAAACGGCAGGCAATTCGAGGAGCCAAATCACGTCCATTTCCGGTAGCGCCCAACAGCAACACGGAGGGTTTATATTTTTCCACAAGCGTCGTTAAAGCATGAGAATACGCATCGGTCGAATAAGAATGATAAGCTTTTCCAGTGACAGCAATTGCTTCATCAGCGCCATAACTAATAGCGTCTTTTGCTATCTGCTGCGTATTTTCACCAATAATAACTGCAATTAGTTTCTCGCCGCATTTGTTTGCCAGTTCCCGACCGGGGGAAAGCAGTTCTAGCCCTACTTTTTTAGGTGTTCCTGCCTGACATTCAATAAATATCCATATATGTTTATAGCTTTCAAATGTGTGCATCAGCTCAATCCTCCTAAATTATCTTCGCATCCAACAGAACCTCAACCAGACGAATTGCTGACTGTCGTCCTGAATTTTCCATAATGCGCAGTCCCTTTTTTCTTTGCACCGGCACAAACGTCTTCTTTACCTTTGTCGGTGATCCTTTCAAACCTATGCGAGTCAAATCTAAATCAAGATCGGCAGAGGTAATAGTGTTAATTGTGGTCCGGTTGGCTGTGAGTTTACTCTTCACGGTGGGGTAGCGTGGTTCGAAAGCGGTTTTATTGACCGTTAATAATGTTGGGATTTGGGTCTCGATTTTCTCATACCTTTCATCGATCTCCCGCAACACTGTTAGAATCCGATCAGTCGCCTCCACTTCAACTACATAGGTGACTTGCGCAATGTCCAAATGCTCTGCGAGCTCAGGTCCCACTTGGGCAGTATCCCCATCAATGGCCTGCTTCCCACAGAATATGACATCAAACTCGCCAAGCTTACAAATCGCGGCGGACAAAATATAACTGGTTGCGAGCGTATCCGATCCACCAAATATACGGTCGCTGACTAAAAACGCCTGGTCAGCCCCCACTGAAAGACATTCCTTTAATACGTTCTTTGCCTGCTCCGGTCCCATGGAGATAGCGGTAACCGTTCCACCATTTTTTTCCTTCAGGCGGACAGCCATTTCTAAAGCATAAGCGTCAAATGGATTCAAGATACTGGGAACACCTGTACGAATCAAGGTGTTGCTATGGGGATCAATTTTGATTTCGGTAGTGTCAGGTACTTGCTTCACACAAACAAGAATATTCATAGTTACTCTCCTCTAGACCCTGAGCAGATGCCCGGATACAATCATTCGCTGAATCTGGTTAGTGCCTTCAAAAATCTGATAAATTTTCGCATCTCGCAAAAGCTTTTCAACCGGATACTCCCGACTGTAGCCATAGCCGCCAAATATCTGAATGGCATCCAGAGCAACCTTGACTGCGTTGTCACCGGCAAATGTTTTGGCTGCTGCACTCATTCTCCCGTTGATGATTCCTTGGTCCATCAATCGAGCGGAATTGCGAACCAAGAGCCGGGCGGCTTGGGTCTGTATCTCCATGTCAGCCAGCATGAACTGAATCGCCTGATTTTTGCTGAGTGGCTTACCAAAAGTCACCCGCTCTTTCGCGTACGCTAAAGAAAGGTCAATGGCGGCTTGGGCGATTCCAATTGCCGAAGAAGAACCGATTGCTCGGGTTCTGTCCAGTGTCATCAATGCCAACTTATAGCCCTGTCCTTCTTTTCCGATGAGATTCGCAGCAGGAATTTTTACATTTTGAAAGATTACCTCTGTTGTGTTTGAGAGACGAATTCCCATCTTATCTTCTTCCTTGCCGATAGATACGCCCGGACGGTTTCTCTCTACAATAAAGGCGGAAATTCCCCGTGTGCCCGCTTCCTTGTCGGTAACAGCAAAAACTGTATAAAGCTCTGCCAGACCACCATTGGTAATAAAGCATTTAGCACCATCGATAATATATTCATCGCCAACCTTTTTGGCAGTAGTACGACAAGCCGATGCATCGGAACCGGCTTCTGCTTCTGTCAGGCAGAACGCCATCATCTTTCCGGTAACGAGCGTATCGTAGTACAGATGGATCTGTTCTTTGGTTCCTCCGAGAAGAGCAGGCCATGTGGCCAAATGGCACGCTCCCAAGGATACGGCAAAGCCGGCATCCCCTCTCGCAATCTCTTCATTTAATATGACATAGGTTTCTGTATTTAACCCGGAGCCGCCATGTTCTTCAGGGACACTAAGTATATGTAGTCCCATTTCAACCGCCTTTTTCCAAACGGCAGAAGGAAATTCCCCCTTTTTGTCGCATTCCATGGATACAGGTGTCAACTCTTTCACCACAAATTCCCGTACCATAGCTTGAAGTTCCTTTTGTTCATCGGTCATGAGATAGTTCATATGTAAAACCCTCCTATTTATTTTTTGATTTTTCTTCACAATCTTCGAGTTCATTAAACTCTTGCAGCGCGTCAAGGTACGCCTTATAACCTGCAGATTCTTTTCCCTTGTTGCGAATCGTCAACACCACCAGGATAATCAACGCCACAGCGATGGAGGGCCATAAGGGCGCTAACTGAAAAGGATTCCCTGTAAAATGCCAGATAGATGCTACTATGCCGCCAACCAACATAGAGTAAAACGCAGCATCTTTAGTAACTCGAGGCCAATACAGCGCAATCACCAAGATAAGACCTACCACGGAACGAATCTGAAATGCACCCAGCATCTGATTCATAATGGGACCGGCCTGTCTTCCAAAAAGGGTGCCTGCAATACCAATCAAAATTGCCATTAACCTTGAAAACCGCATCTGCTGCTGTTCGGATCCCTGCTTGTGAATGAATCCTTTGTAAAGATCCTTGGTCAATGTTGTACACACAATGAGAAGAAGTGCAGGCGCAGTGGAAAAAATCGCCGCAATAATAGCCATACTGACCAGACCGCCATACACTCCCCCCAGATTATTTGCCATGGCAAATAATGCGTTGTTTGCCTGGATTTCCGGCAGTGTAATCCGTGCACAAAGGCCGATTACCGTAGGCATAAGAGCGAAAGGTACTACAAGGAGACCGGCAATGGACACACCTCGACGTACGCTAGAAAAGCTTTTGGCGGAAAATGTGGCGCTAACCACGTTGGCAGATGCCAAAAAGCCGATAGCAGTCCCGATGACCTGCGCTATCACGGTAGGCAGATCCGGTTGGATAAAGCTGAAATAAGATGCAGGTAACGCCTCGTGCAAACCGGAAATACCTCCGACTGATTGCAGCGATTTCAGTGCCACAATCAGCATACCAATGAACATCACCAGTGCATGAACGGCATTCATTTTGGCAATTCCTTTCATGCCGCCAAATAGTGTGGCCCCAATAAATAACGCAGTTATCAGCCATGTGATGAGTGTTTCGTCCCCCCCGAATAACGGCGTCAAAATCGCTGCCGCCGCAACCGCTTGGGTCGAGTAGAGAATGAAGTAAACAATGGTGATATTAAAAAGCATAACGATGCGGGACCGATTGTCAAAGAAAGCAGCATAGGCTTCTGGTGTTGAAATCGCACCCTTGACACAGCTCATAGCTCGGAAAAATTTTGCCACCAATAGCACGAAAAGAATGCAGCCCAGTGCCATCCCCCAATTTGCCCAAACAGAATTTAATCCTTGGCGAAAAGCAATTGCAGCATTTCCAATGGTACCTGCACCGGCAATTAACTCGGAAAAAAGCATTGTAATTATAAGCGGCGTGGTTAGATTCTTCTCCGCTATAAAGAATTCTTTTGTATTTTTGCTGTGTTTTGAGCTGGTTAAGCCTACACAGAAAGTCACAACCAGATAGCCTAATAGCATACACATTGGAATAGTCATTACCTACCCCCCTTTTTTCTATTTATAATACCTCGAAAATCCCGGCGGCACCCATGCCGCCTCCGATGCACATCGTGATAAGGGCATACCTTCCGGAGACTTCCCTCAGATGTGTGATTGCCTTAGAAATAAGAATCCCACCTGTTGCTCCTAGTGGATGCCCAAGGGCAATTGCACCGCCATTGGGGTTGACCTTGGCTGGGTTCAACCCCAATTCCCGGATGCAGGGGATAGATTGAGTGGCAAAGGCCTCGTTAAGTTCAATTACATCCATTTGATCCAAGGAAAGACCGGTTTGTCGAAGTACCTTAGGCACTGCGCTTACCGGGCCGATACCCATATAGCTGGGATCCACGCCTGCCACAGCATAACCAACAAAGCGGGCCAGCGGAACGAGTCCTTTTTCCGCTGCTTTCTGCGCCGACATCACTACAATCATTGATGCACCGTCGCTGGTAGGGGATGAGGTTCCGGCAGTGACAATGCCTTCTTCGGAAAAGCTTGGCTTTAACGTTGCCAGTTTATCTGTCGTGGTATCGGCTCGAATACACTCGTCCTTGTCAAATATTGTAACATTCCCGGTTTCTCCCATTGCATCGACGGGAATAATGTCCTTGTCAAAAAAGCCAGACTGTTGTGCTGTCGCTGCTTTTCTTTGACTTTCCGCAGCGAATTCCTCGGTTTCCTTGCGGGTAATGCCATATTTTTGAGCCACATTCTCTGCTGTCATTCCCATGCCGATGTAAGCGCCCGGCTCGTTTTCATCTAACCATTTATCTATAAACGCTTCATCGCCAATCCCCAGAGGAATTGCTGTCATAGACTCGACACCGCCTGCCACAATAATGTCGGACTGCCCGGTCATGATGCGGTTAGCGGCAATGGCTACAGTCTCAAGGCTCGATGCACAGAAACGATTGACGGTCTGGGCTGATACCGTGTATGGAAGTTGTGCGCGAAGCGTAATCAACCTCCCAATATTATGACGCTGCGGCATCTCCGGTTTTGCGCAACCAACAATCAGGTCTTCAATTTCGGCCGGATTTAACTCTGGAATTTTTTTTAATACCCCTAGCAGGGTCTGGCTCCCATATTCAATGGGGTGGGTATTTCGCAGTGCACCTTTCTTGCCGGATCGCGCAACAGCGGAACGGCCATATGCTACAATTACAGCATCTTTGATGTTTTTCATAATAATCCTCTCCTTTGCAAAATTATTTTAAATAGTTATACCAGCCTTTACCAGATTTCCGACCATATTCACCTTTTTCAAAGCGTTTTACCAATTCTTGTGGTGGGCGGTCTTCATCCAGGCCGGTCTGTTCATATTTTTTTTGACGATTGTAGTAGTTGAGATCCAGTCCGGTCAAATCCATCAAACGAAATGGACCCATGGGCCAGTTAAGCCCTTTTTCCGCACCCAGGTCGATATCAGAGAAAGATGCCACGCCGTTCTCCAACAGGTAGTATCCTTCATCCTGCATAGCTCTCAGCAACCGATTGACGACAAAGCCTTCAATCTCCTTGTTTACCAGAATGCAGATTTTTTTATTAGCTGTCACAAATTCCTTTAGGGCCGTCACCGTATCATTGGCGGTGTGTTCGCCTCGCACAATTTCTACCAGTTCCATGCGCATAGCTGGATTAAAGTAGTGAAGGTTTGCCAAGCGGCTGGGATTGTCAACTACATCCTTGTAGCTAGAAGATGGAATATAGCTGGAATTGGAGGTTAGTAAGGCATCCTTTGGCGCCCATTTGTTTAGGTTGGCAAAAAGTTCTTTTTTAATCTCCGGTTTTTCAATGATAGCTTCAACAACGAGATCCACATTCTTTACTGCCTGTTCAACGGATTGGGTCCAGCAGATGTGAGACAACGCAGCATTTGCTTCCGTCTGTTTCATACGTCCCTTTTCCACACTTTTTACCAGATAATCGTCGCACCACTTTTTCGCCATGGCCAACGCATCGGGCGATTGGTCAGCCAAAGCTACCGTGAAACCATTTATCGCAGAATTAAGGGCAATTTGCCGCCCCATGGTACCTGACCCAACAATACCGACATTTTTAATTGCAAACATAATAATCGACTCCTTTTCTGTATTTAGTTCGTCTATTTCCCTTGAAAGTTGGCGGGGCGTTTTTCTAGGAAAGAGTTTACACCTTCCATACGATCCTCACTGGAGATTAAGACGCTGTAGCTCAGCAGTTCTAATAACATACCGGCATCCTGATCTGTGGATACTGCAGCTGCCATACATTTTTTCGCTAGCTTGACAGCTACCGGACCCTTAGAGAGAATCTTCTTTGCAATTTCCTGGGCGGTTTCTAGCAGTTTTTCGAGACTGACAACTTGCGTTACCAGGCCGTATTGCAGAGCTTCCTCCACTTTTATGCGTCGACTTGTAAGAATCATTTCCTTGGCGCGACCCAAGCCAACCAGCTTTGTCAAGCGTTGGGTTCCCCCGGCTCCCGGCAAAATACCAAGCCCCAGTTCCGGCAGTGCAAATTGGGCGTTTTCAGAAGCGATGCGGATATCACAGGCCAAAGAAAGCTCACATCCGCCGCCAAACGCATAACCGTTTACCGCAGCAATGGTCGCTTTAGATGATCGCTCAATTTTAGCCAGCGCATTGGTAGCCAGACCTTCCAGTGCCAAGACAGATGTGCGGGCCTTTAAAAAATTGATATCCGCACCAGATACAAATGCTTTCTCGCCGGAACCGGTAATAATGGCAAGTTTAATTTGGTCATCCTGTTCCAACATATCGCCAAAACGGTCAATTTCTTTCCAGCTTTCCTCATTCAAGGCATTAAGAGCCTCCGGGCGATTGACCGTTAATACAGCAATGCCGTTTTCAATGGACAGTAAAAAATTTTTAAATTTCATAAATTAGTACTCCTCCTATATTAATTTATTTTTTAATTATATTTCATGTTATTCTCCTCCTAAGGTAAGAGTCCCAACATTTTCCACCAGGGAATTGCGACCATATTTCCAATTATAGTAACCACCATGTAGGCAACTGCATAGGGAATTGCCTGTTTGTGGCTTGCCATTTCATTTCCGGTTGCAACCTGTCCGGTGATATATATGGAATTTTGATATGGTGTAAACCACCCATGCGCACATGTGTATGCGATAAAGATAATAACAAAGGGGTGAATTCCCAACTCCAAACCAATTGGAACCATAACTATGGAACAGATTGTAATTGCTCCCACAAGAGACGCAATTATAAACCTCATGAGAAAGAAGATAAGGCAATAAACAGGGATGAATACCCATATGTTGCTCATAAGGGGACCGATGATGGGACCTAGTAGTTCACGAATCATGTCATTGATGCCCACTTCTTTGAATACATTGGCGAGGCCGACAATGATTCCAATAAAAATGATGCTATCCCATGCAATCTTAGAACGAAACTTTGTTCTGTCAAACACGTTCAAACCCATCAAAATTACAGTACCGGACATAGCTACCATACCTGAAGGTATCCCATGCTGACGTTCGGTCATCCAAAAGATGAGGCAAAGAATCATTACTATTGCCGTGAACTTCTCTTTGCTCTTCCATGTCCCCAAGTTCTTGAGTTCATCAGAAACATATTCTTTTGTCATACTGGCTTCTTCCTTTGGTTTATACATTCGCAAAATGGCAACTGTCATTAAAATGATAGTTACAATACTCCAAGGCAGCGCATACAGAAACCATGTGGTCCAGTTGACATCCGTGTAACCTTCCGGAAGAAGACCAACACAGGTATATCCGACAAACGACGAGCTGAGGAAAGCCGGTGCTAAAACCATACTGCCTAGTATAAAGGAGGCAAACAAACCGGCTGAACCTTTACTGAATTTTTTGAAACCCATAGCATCACTGATACTCTTGGCGACTGAGCCGATAATGGCTGCTTTGGCTGCTGTGCTGGGAATGAGTGGTCCCACAACCAGGCCAATCACAACCAGCGCGATGCTCTGCCCTTTAAAGGTGGGTGGAAACATCTTCATCATGTACAAAGCTGCACGCATTAGCAACCCGGATTCGGCAGCAGCCAGACCTAGCGCCAATGCCCCCAGAAGCAGCCACCATATATTTGTTGAAAATGTTCCATAAACAATATTCATATCGGCGCAGCCGGTGACAATCCAGCCAACGCTCATAGCAATGATTGAAACATAGTCCGGCAATGCACTGGATACCATCCATATTATTGCCATTACCAGAAACCCCAAGGCAAGCATTGCTTTTTCCCCTAACGGAGGCTGCGATGGGATGAGGGAAATAATAATTAATAAAACAATGCCAAGTATGAAACCAATCAACCTTTTCATATCAATTTTATTCTTCAAAACAATCTCCTTCCTCTATCTTGTTTATTGTATTACGTTTCTACCCAATGTGCCAAACCACTCCTTCCTTTGTGTACTTAAGGGTTTTGCTTTTTTCACAAGTAGCACTTTCTCACCTGATTATTAATTAGAGCAATTTTCGTGCCATATTTTACGCTATATCAAGTGATGAGAAAATTATAATTGTAATAAAGCGTAAATTAATCGGAAATTTTTATAATGAAATATGTTTCAAAATAATTGGCATGATTATTGCTGAATTATAAAAATGTGATATCAACATTTGATAGGAATAGCGTATCTATCCTATTATAAAAATTGAAAGGAGATGTAGAATATCATGTATGAAACTATCATTCTAAATGTGGAAAACCGGGTTGCCACTATTACATTAAATCGCCCGAAGTCTGGCAATGCATTCATCCCTAAATCTTATGAAGAAATAAGACAGGCGCTGGACACATGTGCCCAGAACGATGAAGTGGGGTCTATTGTACTCACAGGTGCCGGGAAGCATTTTTCAGCAGGCGGTGACATCCAGCGATTTAAGCGGCTTATCGAAACGAAAGAATATCTTATCAAAGGCTCGATACTTGAGGCCGGTAAAATGGCACTTGCGGTTCGCCGGTGCCCCAAACCGGTTATTGCAATGATCAACGGGGCAGCTGCCGGGGCTGGTGCAGGACTTGCTTTGGCATGCGATTTTCGGATTATGGAGCCGAAATCCAAATTGGCCATGTCCTTTATTAACATGGGTCTTTCGGGTGACACCTGTACGATGTTTTCGTGTTTACGTCTGTTGGGCACTGCAAAGGCAATGGAATTGATGATGACTGGTGATTTAATTACCGGAGAAGAAGCACTGCAGATTGGACTTACCACCATTTTGACCAAACAAGATCAACTGGAACAAGAAACCTATGCCTATGCGCAAAAGATGGCAAATCGTCCTCTTTATGCCATTGCCCGGCAGAAAGAAATACTGCTTGAATTTTTCTATTCCAACATGGATGTGTACACCAAAAGAGAAGCAGAGTGTATGGTAGAATGCTCTCACACTGCCGATTTTGAAGAAGCCGTCAATGCTTTTTTAGAGAAGCGCCCGCCTAGGTTCATTGGCAAATAATTGCGAGTAAATAAAAGCAGCAGCTCCGTTTTGAGCGTAAAACAGAGCTGCTGCTTTTATTGTTTTATATCAGATATTTCCCTAAACCGCCTCCAGATTGTAGTAGTGCTCATATCGAGGATTTTCTCAACCTCTTTTTTTGCTCCACCGCAACGGGCATAAATCTGTTGAATAACCGACAGTTCGATTTCCCGCATTGAACCAATTGGTACCACAAGGCAGTCGTCCCGGTTCGCTGGCAACTGTTCGGCAATGTTGTCCTGTCTCACATCTTCCATCATTTCGTTAAGCATATTATCTATCGAGGCACTGCTTATGACCTGGCTAATACTTAGAGCTACGATACGGTCCACAAGGTTGCTGAGTTCCCGCACATTGCCGGGCCAAGGATATCGCTGCATCTGTTCAAATTGTTTAGAGGTAATGACCAGATCCATATTGGCGGTTTCGACATGATTGCTAATAAGGGATTTGACCAGTTCGGGAATGTCCTCTTTACATGACCGCAAAGGCGGAATCTTCAAGGACAGTACATTAATACGATAATACAAATCTTCACGAAAATTCTTTTCTCGGACATCATTTAGCAAATCCCTGTTGGTAGCAAAAATCATCCGAACGTCAATGGGGATATTCTTATGCCCCCCTAATCGTCGCACTGTTTTTTCTTGCAGTACCCGCAATAGCTTTACTTGCAGTTGAAGCGGCATATCTCCGATTTCATCCAGGAACATAGTCCCTCCGTGGGCCATCTCGAATAACCCGGACGCTCCACCCTTCTTAGCTCCGGTAAAGGCGCCATCCTCATAGCCGAATAATTCGCTGTCTAGCAGCGATTCTGTAAGCGTGGTACAGTTGAGAGCGATAAACGGTCTATCCGCACGAGGACTCGCATTATGTATACTCTGAGCAAAAATTTCTTTTCCTGATCCGCTTTCACCCAAAATAAGAATAGTAGCGCTAGATTGAGCATAGTGAAAGGCTTTATGCTTTACATCCGTTAAAATCCTGCTGCCACCAACAATATCTTCAAAGCGGTGCTGAGCTATAAAACCATTGGCATTTACATATTTGCGTGCGCGCATCTCTGTCTTTTGCAGCTCATTGAAAGTACTGATACGGATCACTTCTCCAAGAGGACCATAGTTGGAGGATACAACGCGGCGATTGACGATGAATTGCTGGTCCTCTGCCTTTACAACTTTGAATTCTTCGCTGTCCCCTAGCAAATAGTGCAATTGGGTATGTTTCTCTGCAAGCTTTTGCACATTCTGCCCAATGAGCGCTTCAGATGGCAGATGTAATAACCGGGAAACCATGTCATTCACCAAGGTGATTCGTTTTTTGGTGTCAATCGTAATAATTCCTTCTGTAGAATTGTTAACAACCGCCGTCATCCATTTGTTTTTTTCCTCATTCTGTTTACGAATGGTTAAGATATTTCGTGCGCTTTTAATGGCGTCAATGATATCCTGCGTATTAATCGAGACTAGCACTGCCGACAAATTATTTTCAACTGCGGCGCTGTACATACAGTTAGCTTGGGTTACCATAACATCTCTTCCGTCCTGGGCAGCCTGCTTTACAATCTGATTCGTCTCACTTAAGTCGTTAAAGGGGTATCGCTTGATGTCGCATTGAAACATGTTTGAAATCATATCCAGATTATAGAACACAGTCTTATTGATGTCTGCAAATGCTATGTAATTGCTGATTTGCGTCGCTTCATATACCGCATGCAGAAGATTTTCATTACGTAAGTGAAGGGGAATAACCGGGATGTTTATATAGTCGCTAACTATAGCGGCTGTTGCGGCTGTTGCAATAATCGCATCCACCTTATCCGTTTTCTCAAGCTTTTCAGCTTTTTCTATGGCATAGTCGAGAATACCGACCTTGAAAACGAGTTCACAATTGCACAATTTCTTTAGATGTTCGAATTTGTTCTGGATTTGTCTACCGTGTGTGAGCACTCCGATTCTTATTTTTTCCATTTACAATTATCCACTCCTTTTTTGATAGAAAATTATTACTATTAGTGTAATTATTGCATATTCATTCTTACTATGCAATACATTCACTTAAAATAAATTTCATTTTGAAATTTCATAATGAATTTTTGTTTCAATTTGGCAAGTATAACAGTTAAACATTTTAAATATTCGTTTTTGACTAGTGATTAGGTGGTCGGAATATTAAAGTTTAAAAGTGATCGCGAAAAGTATATTTTTCATCTTGTAGCATTGAAGGTTTTTAGAATGTCTGGTTGTCGTTGAAATTGGCACAAAACTTGCTCTACTAAAAGTATATGTTTCTACACATAGCAGTCGTCTTTCTCACCAATTGTCCGACCTATTTGTCGATCATACGAACTACTACATATTTTAAGGAGGATTTCAGAATGAGCAAACGTGTTTTTGAGGGAATTACCCTGTTAGACTTTACTAATAATGCAGCCGGTCCGTCCTGTTGCGCGGAATTTGCCGATCATGGCGCAAATGTAATTAAAATTGAGCGCCCAGTCGTGGGGGATGATACTCGTCATTTCAATCCCATTCTAGAAAACGGTGAGGCACTTATTTACCATTGGTACAATCGTGGAAAAAAATCTATCACTATTGCATTGGACGATCCTGACGGTGTTGAGATGATTAAAAAACTTACCAAGGAAGCTGATGTAATTGTTGAAAGCTTCCGCCCTGGGATTATGAAAAAATTAGGTCTCGACTATGCTTCCCTGTCTCAAGTAAATCCCAGTATTATCTATTGTTCAATTTCTGCTTTCGGACAGACCGGTCCCTATGCTATGAAAGCGGGATATGATTTGATTGCCCAATCCTTGTCCGGCATCATGGATTTGACTGGTGAACCGGATGGTCCGCCAATCAAATCTGGCTTTATTTTAGGAGATTTCACCGGTGGTCTCAATGCCTTTGGTGCTATCTCGGTCGCGCTGTTCCACCGCGAGCGAACCGGAGAAGGTCAATACATTGATGTTTCACTATTTGAGGGCATGGTTCAACAAAATAGCTTTTTTGAAATGGCATCGGTATTGAACTTGAGTCCAACCCGAATAGGTCAACATCATGCTACCCTATGTCCTTATGGTGTATTCGCCGGTAAAGATGACCAAAGCGCAGTTATTTGTGCACCCAATAATAAGCTTTGGGCTATTCTATGTAAAGCCATGGGGCGTGAAGAACTTATTACCGATCCTTATTATGCTACCGGTTCCGCACGAAACAAAAACATCGGTAAAGTTATAGAAATACTAGAGAGCTGGTTGGCAGGATTTGATAATATCGTCGAGGCTGTTGACCTGCTGGACGGTCGTGGAATTCCGTGCTGTATAGTTAAATCTACAAAAGATCTTGTCAATGATCCGCATCTGATTGCACGTGGTACAATTGTGGAGATTGAAACTCCACCCAGCTATAAAGAACATAGGAAATTGCGTATTCGCGGACCATGGATTAAATTTTCCAAAACACCTATGCAGATGGAGCGTTCCAGTGATTTAGGCGAGTATAATCAGGAAATACTCAGTCAATTAGGGTATAGCAGAGAAGATATAGAACAGTTACAGTCCAAATGGGCAGCAGGAAAAAAGAAATAGTATTTTTAGACGTGGCAAAGTAAATTCATAGTGAAGCACATCGGTTCATTTGTGCCTTGCATGTCTTTGGCTATGATTAGTCCACAGAAACGCTTACCGGATCGGAATTGCCCAGCCACTATAAAAATTTATGGTGGCTGGAAATGTGTTGTGCGGCAATGCCGAATATTTGTTTTTTATATAGAATGGTATTGTTTTTTTCTTCCACTTTTTGCTATACTGAGTTTGGGAAAGAGGTGAAAGACTTTGGAAAATTTTATATTTAGTCAAAAGCTGTGCCATAAAATGGCAGAAGCTGCTCAAAAGGTACAGGAAGAATTAGGCGTGTCCATTTGTATGTCGGTCTCAGACAAGCACGGAAATCTGCGTTATTTTTACCGGTTTGGCGAGGCCATCGTGCCAAGTATAGACATTTCTCAGAAAAAAGCCTATACAGCGGCTGTTTTAGGTCAATCCACCCGGGAATTCGGTAAAATTGCTCAGGTTAATGGGGAAGCTTTTGGAATTAATATTACGCATCCAAAACTGGTTATTTTCGGCGGCGGATTTCCTTTGAAGGTAAAGGGTGAAACTGTAGGTGGTCTTGGCATAAGCGGCGGCAGTGTAGCGGAAGATGAAGCAGTAGCCCAAAAAACGCTGGAAGCTTTTTATCAGGAAACCGGTCAGACACATGGATAACAATTTGTGCCCAGGACCACATGTATGATTTGGTTCTGGGCATTAATTTTTCTAAGGATTCACAGGAGGTAAAAACTTGAAAAACAAATTATATAATATTGAATTCGGTTCTTTTACGACACAAGATAATAAAATCCTTTTCTCCATTTCAAAGCAATTGTTTTTTTTGGATTCAGAGAAATCTTTAAATGAAATGATTGCAGAGACAGAGGATAAAGAATTATTTTTACCGGTTGAGAAAGCGGAGGAAGATAAGGCCCATTATTTATTGACTTATCAGGTGGATTTTGCCACTTTTAAAAATTTGAAATCTATTAAGTCTGAAAGTCCGGCGGTCAGATTTGCTATTGCAAAAACCATCATGGAACAGGATATTCTAAATCATTATAATGGCAGTGTTTCCGTATATCCGGCCAATATCTGGTATCATCCGATGAGCACAGTTAAATATGCGTACCGTGGTGACTATGTGCCTTCCATGGAAAAAGAACCTAAACTTGTGCGTTATAAAGCGCTGCTTTTATACATTTTAAGCGGATATCCATATGGCAAGGCATTAGATAAAGAATATCGCATTGATAGAAAGAAAAATCCGTTTGCCATGCAGATTGTCAATGCGGAAAGTATAGAGGATTTAACACAGCTAGTAGCTGATGAAGCAAATACGTTATTGTATCAGGATATCAAAACACATAAGAACAAGAATATGATGTTAAAAGCGGTCTTAGGTCTTTCAATTGGCTTGCTGCTGATAACAAACGTGATTACTTTTATGAGTACCAGAAACGTCTTAAAGGTTTCTGCGGAGGCCGAGATGGAAAGCCAGTTATTAAAAGCGGAAAATGAGATTGCCACATTGAAATTCAATGAACAGATTCAGGAAGCCGTCAATGCGGATGATTTTGAAAAAGCGGGGGCATTGATGGAAGAAAAAGAGACAAGCCGTCAGGAAATTGCTGATTTCATGTTTGAGAATCATAAGTACAATCTGGCTTTGCAATACAATCCTGACTTACTTGAAACAATCCTGCAAGATTTGTATACACAGGAAAAAACAGATACAATTCTCAAGCTGAAATTAAGTGATGAAGGCAATGAGGAGCTCACTAAAAAGTTAGGCCTTGAACAGGCCATTGTTACCTATGATACAGAAAAAATGGATGCCGAGTGGGAAGCTACGGCGGATAGATATACTTTATTAAGAGCCGCAAACGCTTATTTTAAAAATGGTAACCAACAGATGGCTAAGGATATTTCAAGTAAATTAGAAAACCTTGAATATAAAGAAGAAGCCAGTTATATAAATGCGCTCATTACACAGGCGGAAGCAAAGGGGGCACTGCAAACCGCAGAAAAGAGTTTAGAGGAAGCAAATGCATTAGCGGAAGATGATGCCGACCGGGAGAATCGGATTACAGAAGCACAAAACAGTATCAACACCGCTAAGGAGAAAGTAACGGAAGCAGAAGCTGGCGTCACGGCTGCAGATCAGAAATTGCAAGAAGCATGGCGTAATGAAAGCCAAAATAATTGAAAAGCATTAAAAAAGTAAGACGGTTTCTAATAAGATTCTTGTCTTATTTTTATTGCGCGCTGGGAAAGAATTAAATATTTCTTGTGGTATTGACAATCATTATCAGTAGGGTTATAATTAGATTGAAAATCAGTATCAATATTATAATCTTAAAAGAAAAGGAGCGGTAATTATGGCATTGGCAATGGTTAATAGTGGCGAAACACGTACAATTAAAGAAGTCCGTACAAAAGAAGCTGTTAAAAAACATCTCCAGAACCTCGGTTTTATAAGCGGTGAACAGGTTCAAGTCGTCGGAGAAAATATAAATGGAATCATTCTTTTAGTTAAAGGGGCAAAGGTCGCCTTAAACAGAGGCCTCGCTTCACAGATTATTGTTGAGTAAATAAGGGAGGCAAAATGGAAACTACATTAAAGGAAATGCGCATAGGCAATTCAGGTGTTGTTATCGGCATCGGAAGCAAAGGACCAATGAAACGAAGATTGATGGAGATGGGGGTAACCCCGGGAGCTACTATCAAAGTCGTCAAGGTGGCGCCTTTAGGAGATCCGATTGAAGTCACTTTAAGAGGCTATGAACTTAGCCTGCGTAAAAATGAAGCAGAGCAAATTAAAGTCAAACTGGCTTAATAGTATTTAGAAAGATGAGGGAAGAAGACCATGAGCATGACAATTGCACTGGCGGGGAATCCCAATAGCGGGAAAACCACATTATTTAATGCTTTAACAGGTTCAAAGCAGCATGTGGGAAACTGGCCGGGAGTTACTGTTGAACAAAAGAAAGGAAAATACCGTAAAGATAAAAGTGTAGACGTTATTGATTTACCGGGTATTTATTCACTATCTCCGTATACTCAGGAGGAAGTTGTTGCAAGAGATTACATAATTAAAGAAACCCCAAGTGTTGTCATCAATATCGTTGATGCAACAAATATTGAGAGAAACCTATATTTAACACTTCAACTGCTGGAAACCAAAATTCCTGTTGTGATTGCCCTAAATATGATGGATGAAGTGGAAGCTGCGGGAACTAAAATTGATATTCCGGAATTAGAGAAATCTTTAGGTGTCAAGATTGTACCAATCGTCGCCAGATCCTCTAAAGGAATTCAGGAACTGATGGACGCTGTCAAAGAAGTTGGCGGTAAGAATTTAGCATCAGTACCGTTAGATGTATTTAATAAAAAGCTTAAAGAGGCCATTGAAGAACTGAAAAACTTAGGTGCGGATGACTGGAAAGCAATTAAACTGTTAGAGGGTGACGAAATCCTTATGGAAACTCTGGAGGAAGCTGAGAAGGTCAAAGTAGAGGCTATTATTACTAAAACAGATGGCATTGTCGGCGGAGACGCTGAAGCGGCTATTGCCGATGCCAGATACCAGACAATCAGCAAGATTGTTGGGAAGGCAGTGAATAAAAAAGGTGGTGTTACACATGTGGAAACCCTGTCTGATAAAATTGATAAGGTAGTAACCAACCGGATATTAGCGATTCCAATCTTCCTGATTGTTATGTGGCTGATCTTTGCAATCACATTTAATGATGGACTTCTGGGCGTATGGCTGCAGACGCTTGTTGTTGATTTCTGGGATGGAACACTGGTCCCGGCTGTCGTCGGATTCTTAGAAAATGCCGGAGCTGCCGACTGGGCGTTGAGCCTTGTGGAAGAAGGTATTCTTGCTGGTATCGGTGGTGTCATATCATTTTTACCACAGATACTAATATTGTTTTTACTGCTTTCAATTTTAGAGGACAGCGGTTATATGGCAAGGGTTGCCTTTGTCATGGATCGTCTGTTTAGAAAGTTTGGCTTATCAGGCAAATCATTTATCCCGTTGCTGATGGGATTCGGCTGCTCGGTTCCGGCATTGATGGCATCGAGAACTTTGGAAAATGACAAAGAGAGAAAAATGACAATGATGATTACGCCTTTTATGTCATGCGGTGCTAAATTACCTATTTATCTGATGTTTGCAGCAGCATTGTTTCCAAATTCAAATCAGGGATTAATTACTTATTCGCTTTATATATTAGGTATCGTTGTAGCCATTATATGTGGCATTATATTGAGCAAGACAATGTTTAAGGGTAATGTATCCAATTTTATTATGGAGCTTCCCCAATATCGGGTACCTACTTTAAGAAGCGTATTAATTCATGGTTGGGAAAAATTAAAAGGCTTTGCAATCAAAGCCGGAACTATTATTTTAGCTTCAACGATACTGATATGGTTTTTAGCCAACTTCAATTTCTCGGGTATGTGTGAGATGGAGGACAGCATATTGGCATCCATTGGTAATGGCATCAAGTTTATATTCACACCATTGGGATTTGCAGACTGGCGGGCATCGGTTGGTGTTGTCACCGGTTGGATTGCCAAGGAGAATATCGTTGCCACCTTCGGTGTATTATTTGGCGCCGGTGATGAGATTGTCGAAGCAGCTATGGAAGGTGCCGAGGCACTTCCGGGAGTAACAGAAGTATTTACCCAGGTCTCAGCCTATGCCTATATGGTATTTAACTTATTATGTATGCCTTGCTTTGCGGCTGTAGGTGCCATCAGGCGTGAAATGGGCTCATGGAAATGGACTTTAAGAACTGTTGCATTCCAGATGGTTGTAGCTTATATCGTGGCATTCTTAATTTATAATATAGGTAATCTGATTTTCTAAAAATATAGAAGGAGGGAAATAATGATTAATTATGTAATAGGGATAATAGCAGTATTGATAGTTGTTGCTGTCATTGCCTATAAGATAAAAGGAATAAAAGAAGGAAAAACCGGCTGTCATTGCTCTGGTTGTTCAGGACAATGTGGTGGTTGTCACGAAAACCCTCCGAATAAATAGAATAAGCCTTTGGAAAAATTGATAAGAAATGTTATAATAAAAGATACTTCGTGTCATAAGATGATTAATGAAGTATCTTTTTAATTTTAAAAGCAAAGGAATGTCATAGGATGGATATTTTAACAGTTAAAGAAGTGGTTAGTGCCACAGGTGGAGAATTACTCTGCGGTGATGTAAACACAAGGATTACTTCGGTATGTATTGACAGCCGGGGCGCATATGAAGGGGCACTATTTGTGCCGATTATAGGTGAACGCATCGATGCTCATCGATTCATTGGTCAGGTTTTTGAAAATAATGCAGCTGCCGTATTAACTTCTCATGGGGAGATTATAAATCCTGATAAAGTACATATTAAGGTGGAAGACACCATAAAGGCCCTCCGTGATTTGGCTTTTTATTATAGAAGTAAGTTTGATTTGCCGGTGATCGGTATCACGGGAAGCGTGGGAAAAACATCCACAAAAGAAATGGTTGCCGCAGCACTTGCATCTAAGTTTAATGTTTTAAAAACCGCCGGTAACCAAAATAGCCAGATTGGAGTTCCCCTGACTTTATTCCGTATCGAGAGCAGACATCAGATTGCGGTGGTTGAGATGGGCATCAGTGAGTTTGGGGAGATGGATAATTTAGTGAATATAGTGAAACCGGAGGCAGGCATCATTACCAATATCGGTGTTGCCCATGTTGCTCAGTTGGGAAGTCAGCATAACATCATGAAAGAAAAATTAAAAATAGCCCGCGATTTTTCTGACAGCAATCTTCTTTATCTTAATGGAAACGATCCTCTGCTTTTGTCAGAAGCGGCAAGCTTGGGGCAGGGGGTACGTTTATTTGGAACAGATGCCAGCCTTGATTACTGTGGAGTAAATATAGAGGTTAAGGATGGAAAGCAATACTTCGATTTTGAATATCCGGGAGGAAGTGAGAGAATTGCCATTAATCAGCTGGGAATTCATAATGTGAATAATGCGGTTGTGGCATTGGCGATAGCGCTGCAATACGGTGTTTCCCCTAAGATAGCTAAATGCGGTCTGGCAGATTATAAAGGAATCGCTATGAGGCAGCAGATTTATCATTTGAATAAGAGAATAAAAGTGATTGATGATACATATAATGCCAGTCCCGATTCGATTATCAGCGGAATTGAGGTTTTGGAAGAATTAGATAATTCCGGAAAAAAAATTGCTGTTTTAGGCGATATTCTGGAACTGGGTGATTTATCGTGGCAGTGTCATTATGATACAGGTGTCGCGGCGGCAAAGAAAAGGATTGATGAAGTTGTCACTGTCGGCAGTGAAATGAAAGCCTTTGCAAAGGCAGTGACGGATACGAACGCTCAGATCATCGTTCATGCCTTTAAAGATAAATCCCAGGTCATTGATTACCTGAAAAAAAGCATAGAAAGTCAGGCCGCTTTTTTGGTTAAAGGATCTCGCGGTATGCATATGGAAGAGATTGTAGAAGCCTTGAAAAATATATCGGTTAGTTGACAAAATATCCTTCTTGACAAATAGCAGCTTCAATGATAAATTGTTACAGAGGTCAGTCCTTAGTGCACTGCCTTTATTTGTGAAGGATTAAATTAAAAAATATAAAAATGTATGGAGGAATAAGACATGAAGAAGTTAATAGCGTTGTTATTAGGATCACTGATGATTTTTTCTTTAGCAGCATGTAGCAATGGAAATGAAGAAACCAAAACAGAAACAATCGCAGTGACAGACGCCACCGAGACATTGGGAACGGCGGAAACAGATTCTGGATCAGACTCAAGCAATGTATTGATTATGGCGACTGAAGCCGGTTTCGCACCTTATGAATATACGGAGGATGGTTCTACGGTTGTTGGTGTCGATGTTGATATTGCCAATGAAATTGCGAAAGCCATGGGTAAGGAATTAAGAATTGAGAATATGTCTTTTGATGGCGCGCTATTAGCCGTACAGCAAGGTAAGGCGGATTTTGCCGCAGCAGGGATATCGATTACTGAAGAACGTGCCGAGGTGATGGATTTTTCCATTGAATATACCACATCAAAGCAGGTAATTGTCGTCAATAAAAACGCCGATGTTGTAAGCAGTATTGGTGATCTTACTGCGGATATCATTGTTGGTGTACAAACCGGCACCGTTGCTGACTTCTATGTCCAGGATGAACTAGAGAGCCAGCTCAAACAATATGGTAAATTTATGGAAGCAGCAATGGATTTAAAGAATAATAAGATTGATTGTATCATCATGGATGCACTGCCCGCTGAAGAAATGGTTAATGCCAATGATGATTTAATCATTTTAGAAGAAGAGGTATTCACTGACAGATATGCAATTGCAGTGCAAAAAGGGAATACAGAAATGCTTGATACCATTAATGGAGTTTTGGAGAGTTTGATTGCAGAAGGTAAGATTGATGAATTTATTATTAATCATACGACACAATAGTGCATTAGATATGGAGACGGCCTGTGATTGATAAACTTTATAAAGCATTTATTGAAAAAGACAGATACCTTGCCTACTTAGAGGGATTTAAGATGACATTGCTTTTATCCTTCTTATCAGTACTCTTAGGTGCTGCTATTGGTTTGATGATAGCCACAATTAAATATGCAGCAGTGCGTAATAAGCTGTTGGCTGTTCCTAATTTTATCTGCAACGCTTATATTGCGGTAATCAGGGGAACGCCTGTCTATCTCCAGATGTTTATTATCTATTTTATTATATTTAATACCAGAGACACTTCCCCTTTGCTGGCCGGGGTTGTTTGTTTCGGAATTAATTCCAGTGCCTATGTTGCCGAAATTATCCGTGCCGGTATTGAAGCCGTGGACGCAGGGCAAAGTGAAGCGGGGCGTTCGTTGGGATTAAGCTGGATACAGACAATGATTTATGTCATTTTTCCTCAGGCCATTAAGAATATATTGCCTGCCCTTGGCAATGAGTTTATTGTGCTGATTAAAGAAACTGCCATTGCAGGGAATATAGCCGTATTGGATGTGACAAAGGCGGCCACGAATATTGGTGTGGCTACATATGATTATTTGCCTCCACTGCTCATTGCAGCTACGATATACTTTATCGTAGTGATGGTATTGACTAAGCTGCTGGGAAGTTTTGAAAGGAGGCTGGGTAAGAGTGATCGACGTTAAAGGTTTGAACAAGTATTTTGGTAATCACCAAGTCCTTAATGATATTAATGAACATATAGACAGAGGTGAGAAGGTTGTTATTGTGGGACCGTCAGGCTCTGGGAAAAGTACTTTCCTGCGTTGCCTAAATTTAATGGAAACACCTACCGGTGGGGAGATTATCTTTGAAGGTGTAAGTATTACTTCAGCCAAATCAAAGGAAGCGGACAGGATAAGGCAGAAGCTGGGTATGGTATTTCAGCATTTCAACTTATTTCCCCATTTAACTATTCTCGGAAACATTACGTTGGCACCTATCAAACTGAAATTAATGACCAAGGCGGAAGCCGGACAAAAAGCGATGGAATTACTAAAGCGTGTTGGACTGGAAGATAAGGCCGAAGCTTATCCGGCACAGCTTTCCGGTGGTCAGAAGCAAAGGATTGCGATTGTAAGAAGTCTGGCAATGAATCCGGATGTCATGCTCTTTGATGAACCTACCTCGGCACTTGACCCTGAGATGGTAGGTGAAGTTTTGGAATTGATGCGTCAATTGGCAAATGATGGAATGACGATGATTGTTGTGACCCACGAAATGGGGTTTGCAAAAGAGGTCGCCTCCAGAGTTTTGTTTATGGCTGAAGGCAGGATTGTAGAACAAAACAAACCGGAGATTTTCTTCGGGCAGCCTAAGAATAAACGTCTTCAAGATTTTTTGTCAAAGGTTTTGTAACAAATAATAAAAATGGGAGGATTTTTATGTATAAGATACATAGAGTAGAGAAGCTGGCAGAAAATATCTTTTTAATGGATGTTGAAGCGAAAAGAGTTGCCCGGTCATGTCAGCCCGGCCAGTTTGTCATTGTAAAGACAGATGAAAAAGGAGAAAGGATTCCCTTAACCATATGCGATTATGACCGGGAAGCCGGCACCGTAACGATTGTATTTCAGATTGTAGGTGCATCTACACAGAGAATGGCTTATTTGAAAGCCGGTGATGCATTCCAGGACTTTACCGGGCCATTGGGGCAAGCTTCAGAGTTTGTTCATGAAGACCTCTCTAAGTTAAAGCAAAAGAAATTACTTTTTGTGGCCGGTGGCGTCGGCACAGCACCGGTTTATCCTCAGGTAAAATGGCTCCATGAACATGGTATTGATGCAGACGTCATTGTCGGTGCTAAGAATAAAGATTTATTAATTTTAGAAAAAGAAATGGAAGCCGTTGCCGGAAACTTATACGTAACGACGGATGATGGTTCTTATGGACGCCACGGTATGGTTACGAAAGTCATTGAAGATTTAGTCAATGGAGGCAATACATATGATGAATGTATTGCGATAGGTCCCATGATTATGATGAAGTTTGTGTGTATGTTAACGAAGAAACTTAATCTTCCGACAATTGTAAGTATGAATCCAATTATGGTTGACGGAACAGGGATGTGTGGTGCCTGCCGGCTGACTGTGGGCGATAAAGTGAAATTTGCCTGTGTTGACGGTCCTGAATTTGACGGACACCTGATTGACTTTGACCAGGCAATGAAACGTCAGCAGCTTTATAAGACAGCCGAAGGCCAGGCGATGCTTAAGCGACAGGAAGGCGATACACATCACGGCGGGTGCGGACAATGTGGAGGTGACAAATAATGGCTAGAAGAATGGAAAAGGTGCCGGTAAGAGAACAGGATGCAAAGGTCCGGGCGACTAATTTTGCAGAAGTTTGTTTGGGATATAATGAAGAGGAAGCAGTATCGGAAGCCGAAAGATGCTTGAACTGCAAGAATGCAAAATGCATTACCGGCTGTCCTGTTTTAATTGATATTCCGGCTTTTATTGAGGAAGTTAAAGGTGAAAACTTTGAAAAGGCAGCAGCTGTAATCGGAGAAGCCTCGGCGCTTCCGGCAGTTTGTGGACGGGTATGCCCTCAGGAAAGCCAATGCGAAGGCAGATGCATCATGGGAATTAAAGGAGAACCGGTTTCCATTGGTAAGTTGGAGAGATTCGTTGCCGACTGGGCAAGGGATAATCATATAGAACCGATTCCGGCAAAGGAAAAGAAGGATAAGAAAGTTGCCGTGATAGGATCAGGACCGGCAGGTCTTACTTGTGCCGGTGATTTGGCTAAGATGGGATATGATGTGACTATTTTTGAAGCTTTACATGAGCCGGGTGGTGTTTTAGTTTACGGCATACCGGAATTTCGTCTTCCGAAGGTCTCAGTTGTTGCCCACGAAGTTGAGAATGTTAAAAAGCTTGGTGTTAAAATTGAAACAAATGTGGTCATCGGTAAGTCAACGACGATTGATGAGTTGATTACTGAAGAAGGTTTTGATGCCGTATTTATTGGTTCGGGTGCCGGCTTACCTAAGTTTATGGGGATTCCGGGAGAGCAGGCCAACGGTGTATTCTCCGCGAATGAATTTTTAACCCGTAATAATCTGATGAAGGCTTTCTTAGATGACTATGATACACCGATTCAGCGAGGCAAGAAGGTTGCTGTCATCGGCGGCGGCAATGTGGCCATGGATGCGGCAAGGACAGCACTAAGACTTGGAGCCGAAACTTATATTGTGTACCGACGCAGTGAGAACGAACTGCCGGCAAGAGTAGAAGAGGTTCATCATGCAAAAGAAGAAGGGATTCATTTTCATTTATTGACGAACCCTACAGAAATCTTAGTAGATGACAACGGCTGGGTCAGAGGCCTTAAATGTGTGAAAATGGAATTGGGAGAACCTGATGAATCCGGAAGACGCCGTCCGGTCGTCATACCGGGTTCGGAATATGAAATCGAAGTAGATACAGTGATTATGTCCCTTGGAACATCACCCAATCCATTGATTTCCGCCACGACAGAAGGTCTTGACGTCAACAAATGGCAGTGTATCATGGCTGATGAAACCAATGGTATGACATCAAAAGAAGGTGTGTATGCCGGTGGAGATGCCGTTAGCGGGGCAGCTACAGTCATTCTTGCAATGGGCGCAGGTAAGGCTGCGGCTACGGGAATTGATAGGTATTTAAGTTCGAATTAACATATAAAGCAATCTGATTTAATCAATGATAGCTCTGTCCATTTTGGGTGGGCTATCATTTTTCTGACAAATCCATTTGCATAATAATTCTTATCGCATCCGCTTTACTTGTGGCTCCTAATTTAGTGTAAATATTTGTAAGCGTCTGTTTGACTGTACTTGTGGATATATATAGACTATCTGCGATTTCCTTATTTGTCAGTCCGTGGTAAAGATGCTGTAAAACCTCCTGTTCTCTTTTGGTAAAATTGTATCTTGCACGTGTATTAAGACCAAGTGATTTCCGGTATTGTGCTTTTACATTGCCAAGCTGTTTCTCATAGGTATTGGCTTTAGCATTAATCGTATCCAGCCAAGTATCAGGCACGGTATTTTCTTTGCTTTGTTTTGCAGCATGAGTGATAGCGCGCATATGCTTGCCTAATTCAATAAAGTGCATATAAAGTCCATTGTCAACGGCTAAATCATATGCCTTTTTCAGTGCCTCCATGGATTTGGAATCATCTCCTGTTTTGTGGGCGGCAACAGATTTATAAACCTGTATTCCAAGACGTCCAAGGAGTAAACCTTGATGATTATAGTAATCTTCAAGAACCTCCAATAGGGCAGAGAATTCATAATAATTTTCAGTTTCCAAGAGATAGCAGGCGCGAATAAGTTGATCTTTGCCCAAAGAGTTCGGGGATACTATTTTATTCCGTTCGTCCTCTTTTAGGAGCCATCCGGGTACTTTTTCATAAGCGCCGAGTTTTATATAATACCAACCCATCATCATATCCTGAGAAATCATACAGTATTTAATGTACATTGAATTTTGGGGATCTTTTATTTTTTCTTCCCATTTTTCCAAACAAGCTGTAGCTTTGGTATAATTTCCGGCATAGATGTAGATTCGGATCAAAAGAGAATACGCAGCACATATGGTATCTAATTGCCGGTTCTTTTCTGCCTGATAGATTGCCTTATAAGAACAGCTTTCTGCTTCTTTTGTATCACACATGAAGTAGGCTGCTTCGGCTTTTGTCAAATATTTCACGCCATAACCACCGCCGTTCATAGCTTTTACGCCGTGCGGCATTGCTTCCATAATAGCGGTTACATATCTATTGACTTCATTTGGCGCAGAATCTCTAATCAGGATTGTATAATAGCCCTGATTGAAGCTAAATCTGGAATCAACTAATGTGCTGCCATTAGGCAAATATGTATCGGCCTTCTTATAGTATTCAACAAATCTGTAATCCAGAGAGAGCATACTAATCATCCCCATAAAAATATATGCTTCACCGGCAACGGCTCTATTATCTGCGCAAGGTAATAAGTTCTCATATTTTTGGATAATAGTTAGAAACTCTTGCTCACTTTCTTTTATTTTACCGTTATTCAGCAATAATCTGGCATGGACAACTAAAATCAGCGGATTCTTTCCAATTAACTGTTGTGGAAAGCTTTCAATTAATTCCATAAACAATATGGCGATATCAGTTGGCAGCGTTGGGTCATAATCATAATGATAAATAATATCCCATATTTCTTCATAATGTTCACATTCTTGATAATGAGAAAGGGCATCAAGCTTGGAGTTATGAGCATCATACCATTGTGCAACTTTTAAATGAGCATTTTTCAATTCATAATCAGTTAACAGAAGCTGTTTTTCCCATAAAAAATCTAAAAATAGGTGATGCATATTGTATGTATTTGTAGAAGGGTTAAAATTTATAAATAAGTTTGTTTTTTCTATTTCTTCTATTAAATTATCTGTTGCGTATTCCTTGATTACGTCATATGGAATCTTTTCAAAAAATGATAATTCAATTAAGGTGCGTTTCGTTTTTTCTGAATACCCTGAAAAAATTTCCCGTTCAATTAATTCAAAAATCTGCTGTTTGGCTATAATAAGTGCTTCTTGTATGGAACAGTCTCTTTTTTGTAAAGATAAACAGATGAGATAGAGGACCGAAATCCAACCATCCGTTTTTGCATAAAGTTCATCGAATGCACTTTTGGAAAGTACGATATCTTGCTGCTTAAAATAGCCCTTAGTTTCATCTTTTGTAAACCGCAAATCTTCTTCAGTAATAGGGTAAGTAAAGTCGTCTGAATACAATCCCTGGAGATTTAACATGGGTCTGCTTCTTCCAATCAATACAACCGTTAAATTCGTTAATCTGGCCCATAGTAAATTCTCAATAAAACGTATAATCCTGGGCTCATTTACTAAATGAAAATCATCAAAAATAAAGATAATTTGTTTTGTGTCTGCTGTAAAATTGGCAAAAACATGTAAAAGCTCATTGAATAACGCTAAGGAATATGGGAATCCAAAGTCAGATAGCAATGCAGAGAACTCTGGATTGTACATACCTACGGCATAAACAAAAGTTTCCCAAAACCTGGGAGTGAGATTGTCTAATTTAGAAAGCTTATGCCATACAAAATCTATATCTGTGCGGTGCAAAAAGGATGAGATAGCCTGAGTTTTACCCCAGCCTGCTCCGGCAGTAACAGTAACCAGCGGATAGGTGAATGCCTTAGCAATAATCTTGTCTATTCGTGGTCTGTGAAAATGATTTCGTTCATCTGGTAAAGTTGTAGAACGATCATAAAGAATACTGTTTTTCATAAAAAAGAAACCTTCCTGTTTATATGATATTTATTACTTGCCTATATTTATATTTTAACACGAAGATGATAAAAAACAACGGATATCTGAGAAAAAAAAGATAAACAAAGATTTTTTAAGCCAAATGCTATAATCTTAAAGATATTGCATCTGGCTTTTTGATGATGATTCTATGAATTTTTATGTTCGAAATCAGCATAAGCACTCATGCCGTGTTCATGGATATCTAAACCTTCTATTTCTTCTGTTTCACTGGCGCGAAGCCCGATTGTTTTATTGATGATTGTAAATATAATAAAGGCAGCAACGGCGGTATAAAGGCCTACAGAAGCGATACCGGCCAACTGAATGCCGCAGAACTCAAGGCGGCTTAAGCCTGCTTCTTGTAAGTAAGAAGATTTTGCAAAAATGCCGGTACATAAGGTTCCGATAATACCACAAGCCCAGTGAACTCCGGTAGCACCGACAGGATCATCGATTCTCAAGACTTTATCTACAAATTCAACGACTAATACAATTGCGATACCGGCAATAACACCAATCGCTAAAGCGCTATAATTAGATACGATATCACATCCGGCAGTGATAGCTACTAAACCGGCCAGTGCGCCGTTTAAGGTCATAGATACATCGGGTTTTCCATATCTGGCCCATGTAAAAATCAGAGTGACTAAAGTTGATGCACAAGCAGCCAGATTGGTGGTCATTGCAATATCACCAAGGTTTACAGTTGCAGATGTAGTAGAACCGCAATTGAAACCGAACCAACAGAACCAGAGGATAAATACACCTAAGGCACCGAGGGGAATATTATGTCCCGGAATAGCGTTTACTTTTCCGTTCTTTCCATATTTACCAATGCGGGGTCCGAGAATTTTAGCACCGATAAGGGCACACCAACCGCCAACAGAGTGAACAGCGGTAGAACCGGCAAAGTCATGGAAACCAATATTGGATAACCATCCGCCGCCCCAAATCCAATGTCCGGTAATAGGATAGATTAAAATACTGATGGCGGCGCTATAAATCAAGTAAGATGCAAACTTAGTTCGTTCAGCCATGGCACCTGATACAATAGTCGCTGCCGTTGCACAGAAAACGGTATGAAAAATCATGAAGACACCAATAGGTAAGGTCAACCCATAGCCGTTAACATCTTGTAATGTGGCTTCCAGAGCGGTAGGATTAAAAAAACCTTCTAACCCGATAAAACCATTTCCTTGACCAAACATGAGAGCAAAACCAATTAAAAAGAAGCAAATTGATCCGATAACAAAGTCCATCATATTTTTCATAATAATATTTCCGGCATTCTTAGCCCGGGTAAAACCGGATTCCACCATAGCAAAACCTGCCTGCATAAAATAAACTAAAAATGCGGCAACCATCGTCCATACGATATCTAACAAATTATATTCCATTATAATTCCTCCCTGTTTTTCCTGAATAAGGACAAAAATAAAAAGGGGCAATTGTTATGTCAACAATTATCCCCTTTGATAATAGTTAAAGAGCGTCATGACCATGCTCACCGGTACGTATTCGCACCGCATCCTCAACGTTATAGACAAATATCTTCCCGTCACCATAATTACCGGTATTAATTTCGTTGACGACCTTGCTGATAATCGTGTCGGCGATATCGGCAGCGACGACAGTTTCCACCTTTACCTTGGGAAGGATATTGACGTTGTACTCTGTCCCCCGATACTTCTGGACATAACCTTTCTGATTGCCATAGCCCATGATGTTGCTGATCATAATGCCATTGGCTTTACAACTGTCCAGTATGCCTTTTAGATTTTCAAGCTTCTCAGGCTTGATAATAATTTCTAATTTTTTCATAAGACACCTCCTATAAATATTTTCAAAAGAAAAAGGCGCTTCTTAATCTTTTAAGAAACACCTTCGTTTTATATGTTATTATTATACGCACCCAGCAGTAAAAGTCAAACGGTTTTTGCTAAATATATTAAATTTGGTTAAAATCCATTAAAATTCTATAAATAGAAAGTCTGTTTTGTTAAGAAATACTATAATAGCAATTCGGTTGTTTGCCTGAGTACGTGTGAAAATATTTCCAGTGCTTCCTTGACCGGCTCATCGGTCGTCATATCGACACCGGCTTCTTTAAGTAAATCAATGGGATATTTAGAAGAACCACCACTTAAAAATTTTTTATAGGTTGCCACGGACTCGGCACCATCTTCTAAAATTCTTCCGGAAAGTGCAGCCGCAGCCGAGAAACCGGTGGCATATTGATAAACATAAAAGGGGGTGTAGAAGTGGGGAATTCTTGCCCATTCGATATCAATTTCATAATCAATGATAATATCCGGACCATAGTAATCTCTATTTAATTGATGATATATGTCACATAAAACATCTGCCGTGAGAGATTGCCCGTCGGCCGTCATTTGATGGGTGATCTTCTCAAATTCAGCAAACATGGTCTGCCTGAATAGGGTTCCCCTAAAACTGTTTAAATAATGATCCAGCAGATACGCTTTTTCATTGTCTGATGCGGCGGTATTCAGCAAGTGGTTAGTGAGAAGAGACTCATTACAAATGGAAGCCACCTCCGCTACGAAAATACTATATGATGAGTTTACATAATCCTGGCTATGGTTGGAATAATATGAGTGGAGGGCATGCCCCATCTCATGGGCCAGGGTAAAAGTATTGTCCAGATTATTCTGATAGTTGAGCAGTACATAAGGGTGAACACCATATACACCCCAGGAGTAGGCACCGCTGCGTTTATTTTGGTTTTCATAGACATCAATCCAACCACCGTCAAATCCTTTTTTAAGTAAAGCCTGATAGTCCTCACCAAGAGGGGAAAGTCCTTTTAAAACGATGTCCTTAGCGTTCTCAAAAGGAATATCCATTTGGATACCCTTAACAATTGGCGTATATAAATCATACATATGGATTTCATTTAAATGAAGTAATTGCTTTCTTAATGCCACATATTGATGCATGAGGGGGAGATGCTCTCTAACGGTGTTAATGAGTTGATTGTATACCTTAACAGGAACGTTGTTTGTATCCAGATGCATAGCTAAAGAAGAAGGATAATGTCGGGCTTTTGAATAGAATAAATCCTTTTTTAAATTAGCGCAATACATGGCAGCAAACGTATTACGATAGCCATTATATGTCTTGTAAAAGGCTTCAAAGGTGTCTTTTCTCACCCGGCGGTCTTTATTCTCTAATAAAGAAACAAAACGACCATGAGTGATTTCAATATGATTACCCTGATCATCTGTAATAACGGGGAACTTGATATCGGCATTATTGAGCATAGCAAAAATATTTGAAGCGGCACCCGCCATATCATTGGCAGAAGCGATTAGTTCCTCCTGCTCTTTAGATAACGTATGACTTTTTTTCCTGAGGATATCTTTAAGGTAATGTTCATATCTGGTTAATTGTTCATTTTCCTTAATAAAGTTTAAAAGCTGCTTATCTGGAATCTGTAATAGTTCAGGCTCTTCAAAAGCAATAGCAGCTAAAAAGAGTGTCGAGAGTGATGAAATTCTGGCAGCGAGATCCTGATATCCATTATCGGCCAGGTTTTCATGTGACTTCTGGTTGGCATAGACGTATAATTTCTCCAGTAATAAAGAAAGTTCGTCCTTTAAAATAAGATAATCCGCTAGCCGGTCAGAGGAGCTGCCAAGAGTTCCGGCATAATCTTTAAGCTTTGTGTAAGATTCACTTAAGTCATTAAAATCGGCTTCCCATAATTGGTCATTGCCGTATATATCTTTGATGCACCACTTAGAAGCCTGAGGGATCTCTTCGCGTTTTGGGATTTGAGTCTGCATTGATTGAAACCTCCTTTGAAATTTAAAATATTTATATAGTTTATAGTATACAATTTAATCGAAGAAATCAATGCAAAAAATTTCGTCATTCTTTGCAGTCAAAAACTCTGCAGCCAAGTGTTTATATTATAATTCACATAGAAATTAGTCTTGTATAATTCCAGGTAATCATATATTATAATTATGTAGAAGCTTGATTGATAAAATTATTTATTATTTTGCCGATTAAGGTAAAAAAGAGAGGGGAAGAGATGAAAAAGATGAAAAAGAAATTAATAGGGGGGTTACTACTTATCTTAGGAATAGTGACTTTTAGCGGCTGTGGGGAGAAAGCCACAGCCGAGAGCATTATAGAACAAATGCTGGCTAATGTTGAAAAAGTGGAATCTGCCGAAGGTAAAATATCGGCTGAAATAGCAATTAGTGTGTCTCAAGCGGTTAGCGGTGTTAATATGGATTTAGATATCGAAATGGATATAGATATGGATTTTGAGATGACTAAAGATCCTGCCGCATCTCATCTTGCCGGAACAATGTCTGCTTCCATAGCAGGGCAGAGTATGGATATGACTATGGAATCCTATGAAGTCGTAGAAGATGGGATGACAGTTGAGTATAGCTACAGCAGTGAAACCGATACATGGACAAGAACAGAAGTAGAGGACGCTGAAAGTTCGGAGTCTTATCTGGAGTTTAGTGACTTTTCAGCAGAAGATTTCACCTTAAATGAAGAAACCGAAGATGTTGACGGAACTGAGGCCTACGTGTTAACGGCAACACTTAGTGGCGATTCATTAGAATCGTTTACCGGCGGGACTTTGTTGGATGCAGGAGATGGTCTGGCAATGGGAGACATGGAAGCGGCGAATCTGAGTGCCGATGTAAAACTGTATGTTGATAAAAATGAGATGATGCCATTGCGGCTGTCTCTGGACTTTAGCAATAGTGAAGTAGATTTATTTGAGGACTCTGAACTTGAAGGCTCCGAGCTTAATACGTTCACGATGGAAATATCTTATACCGAATTTGACCTGGTAGACACTATTGAAGTGCCGCAGGAGGTTATAGATGAAGCGACACAGGATGAAGGTACGGATGAGACTGAAGGGGAAACAGTCACAGGAGCCGAAATCACACCGAATGAAAGTGGGGAATATATAATTTATACTGCGGACCAAACGGCATCTATGGCCGTGGGGACACCGGAAGGTTATCAATATTCATATTCTTCTGCGGACTATGGATATGTAGCATTTAGCGATGGGAAATCAATTGATGTTTCGTATACGATTTATGATGGCTACACCAGTGAAGATCTGGCTGCGGAATATGAATTCACATCTGAGTGGATGTCGGCCGAAGATGAAGAAAATTATCAGAACGTAGTTCTTAATGATGTTCAGACAGTGGCACTAGGTGATAAAGAAGTCTCTTATCGTAAAATGACCTATGATTTTGTCTCCGGGGGGATGACGTATCCTTGTATTGATTATAGTGCGTGGGTGGTTGAAGATGGGATTTCCTACATCGTTAGAGTGGAAGTATTTGGCGACGAGTCAGGAACTGTTGATGATTCTATCGTTGATAAAGTTTTTTCAGTGATTAACTTTGAATGATGAGGAGAAAGCCGATGAAAAGTAGAATTAGAATGAAATGCCTATACCTTATGATGATTGTTTTGAGTACAATGGCTTTTGCCGGTTGTGGTGAAAAAGTGACAGCCGAAAGTATTATGGAACAAATGAAAGCCAATACTGAAAATCTGGATTCGACAGAAGCAAAGATGGTATTTGGAATGGAAATGAATATATCTGAATCTACAGAAGCTATCAATATAGATATGGATATGAAGGTAAGTCTGGATATGGATATGCAAACGACTACAGATCCGGAAGCTTCACATATTACCACGAAAGTTGCTGTTTCTGCCACGGGAATGAATATAGATATGCAAATGGAAACGTATCAGGTAGCGGAAGCTGGGAAAACTGTAACCTACAGTTTGGCCGAGGATGTCTGGACGAGAACAGTCTCAGAAGACATCGCCGACACCTTAGATACTGATGCAATGATGGAATTAATCGAGACTTTAGATATCGAATACACCCTTGGAGATAGGACAGAGGATGTTGATGGCACAGAGGTCTACGTGTTATCCACTACCATAACCGGCAAAGATATAATGTCAGTTATGGAAGACCTGGTAGCGGCAATGGGAGAAGACTTTTCTATGGCGGAATTTGATAGTTTGGATTTAGATATCGAGAGTTTAAATGCAGAGATTAAGTATTATGTCGATAAGGATAAAATGCTGCCGTTGAAGGTGACAGTTGATTTTGGTGACAGCTTAGGTAAAATGTTTGAAAGCATGGAAGATACTGAAGGTTTTGAATTTAAAGAAGCATATCTAGAGATAGAATACACCGGCTTTAATACGGTAGATGCTATCAAAGTTCCTCAGGAAGTTAAGGATGCAGCCAAAGAAGAAGTCATCTATGATGATGAATCAGCGGCCGCGGATTCCATTGTTACGGATATGTTCTCTTGCATTAACTTTGATACAACTATTTAGGTAAAATTTTGGAATAGGAAGATATGACTTGACTTTTTCACGATTTTGCTCTACTCTGGTAAAGTAATAATTAATTAAATTAGAGGAGGATTTAAAGGTGAAAAAAATAAGTCGCTTATTGGTATTATTATTAGTTTCACTCATGGCAGCAGGCCTTGTCGCTTGTGGGAGCAGCAATGAAAACGAGGAAACTAAAGCTGCCGCCACAGAAACCAAATCAGAGAGTCTGGAGACTGAAACTGGTGATGCGGGTACTGAATTAGAGTATACAAAATTGATTATAGGTGTAGATGATACTTTCGCACCTATGGGATTTAGAGATGAAAACAACGAGTTGGTCGGCTTTGATATTGATTTAGCCAATGCCGTTGGTGAATATTTAGGCGTTGAAATCGAATTCCAAACCATAGATTGGCCTATGAAGGAAATGGAATTAAACCAGGGGAATATTGACTTAATCTGGAATGGTTACACGATCACAGATGCAAGAAAAGAAAAAGTGGATTTTACCAATCCTTATTTAAACAACAATCAGGTAGTGGCCGTTATGGCTGATTCAGGGATTACGACACTGGCTGATTTAGAAGGTAAAGTTGTTGCCGCCCAGACGGATTCCAGTGCCCTTGAAGCAATTGATTCAATGCCTGAAATCAGAGACTCATTTGCCGACCTTGTTACTCAGGATACCAATGACATGTGTATTCTGGAGCTGGAAGGCGGACGCTCTGACGCTGTTGTAGCGGATAGTGTACTGCTGAACTACGTTATTTCACACAAAGATGACCCAAGTCAGTTTAAGATTCTTGAAGAGGATTTCGGCACAGAAGAATTTGCCGTTGGCGTCCGCAAAGAGGACACGGCATTATTGAATGCACTTAACGAAGCCCTTGACGCATTAAAAGCAGACGGTACCACCGCAGAAATTTCTATTAAATGGTTTGGAGAAGATATCGTTAAATAGTTGGGAGAATACATATGGAATACATCGTTAAAGTATTTCCGCAAATACTAGATGGCCTGAGTATTACCTTGGGAACCTTTGCAATTACTCTGATATTATCAGTGCCGTTAGGTGTGGTCATTGCGATGTGCAGAATTTCAAAAGTAAAGATCGTACGAAATGTATCAGGTATTTACACATGGGTTCTTAGGGGAACGCCGTTATTATTGCAGATTTTTTTAATATTTTTTGGACTGCCTATTATCGGGGTTCAATTATTCGGACGATTACAGTCGGTTTATTTTGCGTTTGTACTTAACTATGCTGCCTATTTTGCTGAAATCTTCCGTTCGGGCATTCAATCCATTGAAAAAGGACAGAAAGAAGCCGCTGCGTTGTTGGGAATGACACCGCTGCAAATCAATCTAAAGATTGTCATGCCACAGGTAATCAAAAGAACCCTGCCTTCTATCGGAAATGAGGTCATCACCTTAATTAAAGATACGTCCTTAGTTTATGCCGTAGGACTTGCGGAAATATTTAAAATTGCAAAGAGCATTTCTACACGGGACGTTACGATTATACCGTATCTGGTCGTTGGTGTTATTTATCTGGCATTAACGGCAATCATTACTCAGTGCATCAATGCTGCAGAGAAAAAAGTATATTATGAGGAGTGACAGTAATGTTATTAACGGTTGAAGGTCTGTATAAATCTTATAAAGAAGTCCAGGTGTTGGAAAATGTTAATTTTCAGGTGGAGCCAAAAGAAATTGTTGCCCTCTTAGGGCAGTCAGGGGCAGGAAAGACGACAATCATCCGCTGCCTTACCGGCCTTGAAAAAGCCGATAAAGGCAGCATAGCCATTGACGGCAGATACTTGTGTAAAGAAGAGAATGGTCAGTCTGTTTATCCGAACAAAGCCACCATTTTTGACATCAGGGAAAAGCTTGGCATGGTATTCCAAAGCTATCATTTATTTCCCCATATGACGGTACTTGAAAATGTCAGCCTTGCCTTAATCCAGGTCCATAAAATGTCTAAGGATGAGGCAAACCGCAAAAGTATTGCTTTTCTTGAGAAGTTAGGACTTGGAGAGAAGATTAACCAGCGGCCATTTGAATTATCAGGAGGACAAAAGCAGCGGGTTGCGATTGCCAGATCATGTGTGACAAGTCCTAAACTATTATGCTTTGATGAACCGACGGCGGCACTGGATCCGGAAACAACAAAGGAAATGACCGGATTAATTCGGGAATTGGCAGAAGAAGGAATGGGTATACTAATTATCAGCCACGATATTCCTTTCGTAGAAAAAGTGTCAGACCGCATACTGCGAATATCTGCAGGTAAAATCGTGGACGAAGCATGAATAAAAAGGTGAGGTTGATTTGACAAATTTACTGGTTAAGTTATTTATTAAAAATTATAAGCGGAAGAATGATAACAATGTGCGGACAGCCTATGGTGTTTTAGCCAGTGTGGTAGGTGTGATTTGCAATATTCTATTGTTTGTTATCAAGGTAGTTGTGGGCATCGCCTCAGGCAGTATTGCTGTCGTGGCCGATGCTTTTAATAACTTGTCGGATGCCTTTTCCTCCGTAATAGCATTTATTGGTGTGAAGATGGCCAACAGACCGGCAGACAAAGAGCATCCCTTTGGACACGGTCGTTCTGAGTATATCGCAGCATTTATTGTGGCCTGTCTGGTCATCGAAGTGGGAATTACCTTTGTAAGAAATTCCTGGGATAGAATCCTTCAACCTGCCAAGATTATCTTTAGTCCGGTTTCTCTGGGAATTCTATGTATTTCGGTTTTAGTAAAAGTATGGCTGAGTCTTTTTAATAAAAAACTTGGAATCCTCATTAATTCTTCAGTGATGAGAGCCACCTCGGCCGATGCCATGGGTGATGCCCTGACCACCTTGGCAACGATAGTATCGCTGCTAATATCCGGTATATTTCATATAAATATAGATGGGTATGTCGGTATGGCTGTTGCCATAGTTGTGATTATTGCCGGTGTTAACATTGCAAAGGATACGATAAAGCCGTTGCTGGGAGAGCGTCCCAACAAAGAAACGTATCAGATGCTCACCAATATGGTAGAATCTTATGAGGGAATTGCCGGCAGCCATGACCTAATCGTCCATAACTATGGGCCGGCTCATAGTATGGCGACCATCCATGCGGAGGTTCCCAATGATATGGATATGGAAGCCGCCCATGAATTAATCGATCAAATTGAGCGGGATGTAACTAAGAAGACAGGTATATTTTTGGTGATTCATACAGATCCAATTGAAATCAGCGATGAAATCGTTCTAAAGCATAAAGAAAAGGTTTTTTCTATTATTCAAGCAATTGATTCCGGTGTCAGTGCTCATGACTTTCGGATGGTAGATGGCGAGCACCGGATCAACTTGATATTTGACTTAGTAGTACCCTATTCTTATAATGAAGAAATGAAAAATCAACTGTTAGATGGGATTATGGAGGCGGTAAAAGGCTACGATGCAAGATGTGAATGCGTCATCACAGTAGAACATAGTTATGTCGAGGGAAATGAATGAAATGACGTTCTAATTCAGCAATATGATTGACAAATCAATTTTAGTAAAGTATAATTAACTAAAATATAAGTTACTGTTTTTGGAGGAAGGTGAAGTTGTTGTTTATTGGCAGAACACGAGAAATCAACAATTTAAATAAACGTTATGAAAGTGGTAAATTTGAAGTTGCTATTATGTATGGCCGCCGGCGAGTAGGAAAAACCACATTGATTAATAAATTTATTAAAGATAAAGAAACGATCTTCTATACCGGAATTGAGGGCAATGCAAAAGAAAATCTGGAAGGCCTTAGTCAAAGTATTTATGCACTTTCAGAGGATTTCGCGGATACTTCCGGCAGCTTTTTAAACTTCCGAGAGGCTTTAGAGACGGCCTTTATAATCTCCCAAAAGCGTCGAATTGTATTTGTTATAGATGAATACCCTTACCTTGCAAATAGTTATAAGGCAATTTCATCTGCTTTACAAGTATTGATTGATAAAAACAAAGATACTTCTAAGATGTTTTTAATTTTATGTGGCTCATCCATGTCGTTTATGGAAAATCAAGTACTTGGATATAAGAGCCCACTTTTTGGAAGGCGTACATGCCAATTTAAAATATTACCTTTTGAGTTTCTTGAGATAAAGGATTATTTTAAAAAGTTTGATAGCGTGGATTTAGCAACTATTTATGGTATTACAGGCGGTATTCCGCTTTATATGTCATTGATGAATGATAACTTTAGTGTTGAAGACAATATTAAAACTAACTTCTTAGAGCCAAATGCTTATTTGTTTGAAGAGCCAACCAATCTAATTAAACAAGAATGCCGTGACCCGGCACAGTATAATTCAATTATCAAAGCAATCGCCACAGGAGCCTCCAGAATGTCGGAAATCTGTTCCCAGACAGATATTGACACCGCACTTGCCACAAGTTATCTTAATAAGCTTATTTCTCTGGGGATTGTAAAAAAAGAAAAGCCTTTCGGCACTCATAATTCACGTAAAACGATTTATTTGCTTGAAGATTCGATGTTTCGTTTTTGGTATCGTTTTATTCCTGGTAATATTGCTGCCATTAACCGTGGATTAACAGATGTTGTGTATCAAAAAATAGCATCGCAAATTCCGGCCTTTATGGGTGGTGTATTTGAAGAGATTTGCAAGCAATACTTATGGGAACTTAACAGACAAGGGAAGGCAGCGATTCCCTTCACTGATTTGGGACGTTGGTGGGGTAATGACCCGAAAAACAAGTGTGAAGCAGAAATCGATATTATGTGTACCGCTGATAACAACGCCGCTATTTTTGGTGAATGCAAATGGACAAATGAAAAAGTTGATGCGGGTGTACTTGACACGATTATCAAGAGAAGCGAATTATTTTATCAGACTAATGTTCATTTCTATTTGTTTGCTAAAACAGGCTTTACCCAGGGGTGTATTGCCAAAGCAAATGAACTGGGTAATGTGACGATGGTGAATTTTGAAGATATGGTCAATTGACAATGAATGGTTGGTGTATAAAATAATTTTTTCGGGGAAACTTAAATTTATACTTGAAATCGACAAGGATTTCTAGTATAATATCTACGTTGACCATTAATGGGCTGTCGCCAAACGGCAAGGCACAGGACTCTGACTCCTGCATTTGAAGGTTCGAATCCTTCCAGCCCAGCTATAGTATTAAAGACAGACATTTTACGAAGTGTACTTGGTAGAATGTCTGATTTTCTATTCATGGAGGCAGCGTGTGTATACATATAAGCGAAAAGTAACCTATAGCGAAATAGGAGCAGATCAAAAGGTGAACCCGGCACAGATTGTTAAGTATTTTCAAGACTGTTCAACTTTCAATTCTGAACAAATCGGTGCCGGACTTAAGCATCTGGAAGCCCATAAGCATATTTGGGTGCTGACATCCTGGCAAGTAATCATCAACAGTTATCCGGGATTAGGTGAAGCTATTGTAACCGGGACATGGGCCTATGATTTCAATGCCATATATGGTTTCAGAAACTTTGTGTTAGAACTTTCTGATGGAGAGAGGGCAGCATATGCCAATTCCATCTGGGTTTTAATGGATAGCGAGTCCGGTAAGCCGGTGAAGCTGACCGAGGAAGCGGTATCCGGATATGAAGTTGATGAGAGAATTGACATGGTTTATGAACCCCGCCGGATTAAACTTCCGGGGACATGGATAGAAAAAGAAACGCTTATTGTGAGAAAATCCGATTTAGATACCAATCATCATGTGAACAATGCCAGATA